>WNFG01000625.1_pt1 | contig 33136 bp, 30 predicted proteins | sample 5400431 | NCBI WGS metagenome assembly WNFG01 (sample SAMN13153346, study PRJNA577476) | soil metagenome | isolation source: 120 cm saprolite under Douglas fir tree site 2 hole 3 replicate 2 | place: USA:California | collected 2015-04-18
GGCCTCACGGAGTGTCCGTATGCCCGAGCGACCGACCGGGAGCGACGCGGTCGCGGACGAGCTGCTTGATCTCCTTGATTTCCGGAAAGCGGCCGCGCTCCTTCCGCGACCAGATGACTTTCCCGTCGACGCGCACCTCGAACACGCCACCGGTGGTGTCCGGGGTGAGCGTGATGGAGCCAAGCTCCGCCGCGGCCGACGAGCTCGACGCCCAAGCGCTCGAACACGTCGACCTGCCACCCGATCCGGCGCAGGAACGCCGCGGTGAACAGGCCCGACATCGAGCCGCCGACGATGACGGCGCGCCGGCGGCGGCGGCTTGACCTGACGGCCATGGGGATGCCTCGGCGTGGATTCCGAAAAAATGATAGCCGGGAGACCCCAGCGCAGCCAGCGATCGGCGAGCGACCAAAGCAAGTTTCGGTCGGTTGACCAACAGATACGCCAGGGATGCAGCGTCAGCTTTCACCAGCTGCGGACAAGCAGTCGCATCCGCCTTGGGCAGCTGTGTGCCACAACCCGACATTCCGCCGGCGGTCAGGGCGGTGGAGGTCGAAACCTCATGGGTGGCTGCACCGTAAATTATCTGCCATTCTGTGGGACTCCGGTGTGCTATCGTAATTGAATATTGAAAAATATCGGCCGCAACCCTGGGAGGGAGTTGGTATGAGGCGGCGGAATTTCATCACCTTTCTCGGCGGAGCGGCGGTCGCGTCGTCAATTTCTCGTCCGCGCGCGGCGCACACGCAGCAATCGAAGCGCCGGATTGGTGTGCTGCTGCAGTACGCCGAGAGCGACCAGGAAGCAGAGATTCGCGTCAAGGCGCTGGGACAGGAGTTGCGGAAGTTAGGATGGATCGAGAGCCGCAACCTGCACGTCGATTATCGCTGGGCTGGTGGTGACCGCGACCACTTCCAACGCTATGCAGCCGACCTGGTGAAACTGGGAGAGGAGGTCATCGTGGCGGTCTCCACGCCGGCAGCCAAGGAGCTGCAGCGTGAGACCCGCGCAATCCCTATCATATTTACGCAGGTGTCCGATCCGGTGGGCCAGGGCATCGTCCCCAGCATAGCGCGGCCGGGGGGTAACACGACGGGGTTTAGCAATTACGATCCAAGCTTCAGCGGGAAATGGCTCGAGCTGCTCAAAGAAGCCGCGCCCGGCATAACCAGAGCAGCGGTCGTCTTCAACCCGCGGACAGCGCCGTACGCAACAATGTACTTGCGCTCGATTGAGGCGGTTGCCCCGGCTGTCGCGGTAAACGTGACCACGGCTCAAGTACACAACGATGCCGAGATCGAAGCTGAGTTCGCGCAGCTCGCGCGTGAGCAGCGAAGCGGGCTGATCGTGATGACCGATGCTTTTACCTCGGCTCATCGTCAGCGAATCATCGAGATAGCCGGGCGGTTCGGTCTCCCTGCAATCTACCCTTATCGTTACTACGCCGCCGACGGCGGCTTGATGTCCTACGGGACCGACCAGATTGAGCAAATGCGAGGCGCGGCAAGCTATGTTGATCGCATCCTGCGCGGCGAAAAGCCTGGCGATCTGCCGGTGCAGGCGCCAACCAAGTTTCAGTTGGTCATCAACCTCAAGACCGCCAAGGCGCTCGGGCTCGCGATCCCGGAGTCGTTCCTGTTGCGCGCCGACGAGCTGATCGAGTGACCACTTGCTCGACTTCCGGTTTGGGTCAAAACCCGAACGCCTCTTTGGCGATCGCAACATCCGGTTCCTCCGGGTGCAGACATGGTCCGCGCGAGCAGTCCGTTGGTCAAGCCGTCCCATTCTGCTTTAGACCATCGATCATAGGGCTGGAGGTCCGGTTCGGGTCGCGGACTGAAAACAACGGCCTCACGGAGTGTCCGTATGCCCGAGCGACCGACCGGGAGCGACGCGGTCGCGGACGAGCTGCTTGATCTCCTTGATTTCCGGAAAGCGGCCGCGCTGCGACCAGATGACTTTCCCGTCGACGCGCACCTCAAACACGCCACCGGTGGTGTCCGGGGTGAGCGTGATGGAGCCAAGCTCCTCGGCAAACGTGGTCAAGAGCTCTTGTGCCATCCAGCCCGCCCGCAGGCCCCAGCCGCATAACCTGCAATAGGTGATCTCAATCATCGGGCTGGCGGGCATAGGACCTCCTCGCGCGGTGGGTGATCTCGGCCGGCAGCAACGGTGAGAATAGTCCCGTTGGCGGATTCCATCGAGCGCAAATGTCTTGCCCTCGGACGGCTTAAGTCCCGCCGGTGCAACGACTTAGGCTAACTCGTTTTCTCCGGCTCGGGAGAGCGGGACAGCGCGCCGCCCGCGCGCCTAGGCGCGAATCGCCGCCGGCGCTATCAACTCTTCGACCATGCGCCGCCCGATTCGCATCCTCGGCATCGATCCCGGCCTCCGCCGCACCGGCTGGGGCATGGTGGCGAGCGACGGCAACCGCCTGCAGTTCGTCGCCTGCGGATCGCTCGCGACCGACGACAAGGCGGCGCTTGCCGCGCGGCTCCTCGCCATCCACGACGGCCTGCGGCGGGTGGTCGAGGAGCACCTGCCCGACGAGGCCGCGGTCGAGGCGACCTTCGTCAACAAGGATGCGGCGGCGACCCTCAAGCTCGGCCAGGCGCGCGGCATCGCCATGCTGGTGCCGGCGATCGCCGGGCTGCCGGTCGCCGAATATGCCCCCAATCTCGTGAAGAAGACGATCGTCGGCGCCGGCCACGGCGAGAAGGCGCAGATTCGCATGATGATCGGCGTGCTGCTGCCGAAGGCCGATCCGCGCTCGGACGACGCCGCCGACGCCCTCGCCATCGCGATCTGCCACGCCCATCACCGCCGCAGCCCGGTGCTCGCGGCAGCGGCGCTGTGATGGTCGATGCGGCTCGCGGCGTGCCTTCCCCCACCCCACCCCTCCAGCCGAAGTCGGATGTTTCCGACTTCGGCCAGTTAATAACGTGGCCGAACTCGGGTAAACCCGAGTTCGGCTGCAAGCGGGGGAGGGAGCAGACTGAGCTTGCCGCTGGACTGATTCCGACTCGCCGGAACCGGCGCTAGATTGCGACGGCGATCGCTTCGATCAAATAGGACGCGCATGATCGGCAAGCTCAAGGGTATCATCGACAGCTACGGCGAGGATTTCATCGTCCTCGACGTCAATGGCGTCGGCTATCTCGTGCATTGCTCGGGGCGCACGCTGCAGGAATTGCCCGGCACCGGGGAGCCGGCGGCGCTGTCGATCGAGACGCATGTGCGGGAAGACCAGATCAGGCTGTTCGGATTCCTCACCGACCTCGAGCGCGAATGGTTCCGCCTCTTGCAGACCGTGCAGGGCGTCGGCGCCAAGGTCGCGCTCTCGGTGCTCGGCACGCTCAAGCCGCGCGATCTCGCCTCCGCCATCGCCCTGCGCGACAAGGCCATGGTGGCGCGCGCGCCCGGGGTGGGACCCAAGGTCGCCGAGCGCATCGTGACCGAATTGAAGGACAAGGCGCCGGCCTACGCCGACCTCGATCCGGCGGTGATCCGGCTGTCGGGCGCCGTCGAGGACAAGCGGGCGCCGCAGCCGGTCGCCGACGCGGTCTCCGCGCTGACCAATCTCGGCTACGGTCAGCCGCAGGCCGCCGCCGCGGTCGCCGCCGCGGCGCGCAGCGCCGGCGAGGGGGCGGACGCTGCGCGGCTGATCCGGCTCGGGCTCAAGGAGCTCGCAAAATGAGAGACAGGGGTCGATGCTGAGCGACCGGGACCGGGAGCTGATCGTCGCCGCGAGCGAAGCGATCAGGCGGCGCTATCGCTACGACTGGCAGGAGGTCGGGGCCGCGCTGCGCACGCGCGACGGCCGCGTCTATACCGGGGTCAATCTCGATGCCTATCTCGGGCGCATGGCGGTATGCGCGGAAGCGGTGGCGCTCGGGCGGGCGGTGACCGAGGCCGGCGAGACCGGGATCGAGACCATCGTGGCGGTGCGGCACGCGGAGCCTACCGAGCCGGAGCAGGTCGTCGCCGTGGTGTCGCCGTGCGGAAGCTGCCGCGAGCTGATCTGGGACTACGACCGCAATGCCCGCGTGATCGTGCCCGGGCCCAACGGTCCCACCATCGCCGTGATCGGCGAGCTCCTGCCGAACAAGTACAGCCGGGAGCGCATGCTTTGAGGATGGTCCGTTGAGCTCGCCCCCCCGCCGGCTGATCACCGCCGAGCGCCGCGACGACGATGCGGCGGAGACTTCGCTGCGCCCGCAACGGCTCGGCGAGTTCATCGGCCAGCAGCAAGCGCGCTCGAACCTCGCGGTCTTCATCGGGGCGGCGCGTACCCGGCGCGAGGCGCTCGACCATGTGCTGCTGGTCGGCCCGCCGGGGCTCGGCAAGACCACGCTCGCGCAGATCATCGCGCGCGAGCTCGGCGTGAATTTTCGCGCCACCTCGGGGCCGGTCATCGCCAAGGCCGGCGACCTCGCCGCGCTGCTCACCAACCTGGAAGCGCGCGACGTGCTCTTCATCGACGAGATTCATCGGCTCAATCCGGCGGTCGAGGAAATCCTTTATCCCGCGATGGAGGATTTCCAGCTCGACCTGATCATTGGCGAGGGGCCGGCGGCGCGCTCGGTCAAGATCGATCTCGCGAGCTTCACCCTGATCGGCGCCACCACGCGGGCGGGGCTGCTCACCAATCCGCTGCGCGACCGCTTCGGCATTCCGGTGCGGCTCAATTTCTATTCGGTGGCGGAGCTCGAGCAGATCGTCGATCGCGGGGCGCGCGTGCTCGGCATCGGCATCACCGCCGACGGCGCCAACGAGATCGCGCGCCGCGCCCGCGGCACCCCGCGCATCGCCGGCCGGCTGTTGCGGCGCGTGCGCGACTTCGCGCTGGTCGCCGGGGCCGACACCGTCGACCGCGCCGCCGCCGATCGCGCGCTCACCGAGCTCGAGGTCGACGTCGCCGGCCTCGACGCCATGGACCGCCGCTATCTCTCGAACATCGCGCAGAATTACGGCGGCGGTCCGGTCGGGATCGAGACCATCGCGGCGGCGCTGTCGGAGCCGCGCGACGCGATCGAGGACATCATCGAGCCGTTCCTGATCCAGAAGGGCTTCATCCAGCGTACGCCGCGCGGCCGGCTGCTGACCGCGCACGCCTTCCGGCATCTCGGCCTGCCGGAGCCGACGCGCGATCCCGCGCAGTTCGGATTGTTCGGTGAGGAATCGGAAGAGTAAGCCGCATAGGCGCCAAGATAAGGTCGTCATTGCCGGGCTTGACCCGGCAATCCATCAATCTTCGTAAGCACTTTCTCGCGAAGGAGATGGATGCGCGGGTCAAGCCCGCGCATGACCGGGTGGAGAGCCGCTGAACGTAGCGCCTAGGGATTCAGCCGGGAGGCTCGCAACCACAATGCAGAAAGTCATGGAAGGCGGGTGCCATTGCGGCCGCGTGCGCTTCCGCGTCACCGCCGATCTGGCACGGGTGTCCGAATGCAATTGCTCGATCTGCGCCAAGAAGGGATTTTTGCACCTGATCGTGCCGCCGGAACGGTTCGAGCTGCTCAGCGGCAAGGACGATCTGGCGACCTACGAGTTCAACACCAAGGTCGCGAAGCACACGTTTTGCAGGCACTGCGGCATTCATCCGTTCTATGTCCCGCGCTCGGATCCGGACAAGATCGACGTCAACGTGCGCTGCCTCGACGATGTCGACCTGACTGCGATTGCGCCGAAACGGTTCGACGGAAAGAACTGGGAGGCGGCGATGCGAAAGCGCGTGCCCTGGCGATGAACGCGCTCGACGGTGAGATTCGCCACGGCCGCCACATCATGCCGGTGCGGGTCCATTACGAGGACACCGACTTTTCCGGCATCGTCTATCACGCCAATTATCTGCGTTTCATGGAGCGCGGCCGCTCGAACTATCTGCGGCTCATCGGCGCCGACCAGCGCAGCCTGTTCGCGGAGGCGGAGCGCGAGGCGCCGGGCTTCGCCTTCGTGGTGCGCTCCATGACGATCGATTTCCGCAAACCCGCGCGGATGGACGACGTGCTCGACGTCGTCACCGCCTATGCGGAAGTCAAAGGCGCTTCGATCGTGCTCGATCAGCGCGTCCTGCGCGGGGACGAGCTCCTGGTCGAGGCGCAGGTGCGGGTGGTCTTCATCTGCGACGGCCGGGCGCGGCCGATCCCGAAATCGCTGCGGCTGGCGATGAAGGGCGAGCAGGTCCGCGCCGCCCGATGAAAGCCTCGCCGAGGAGCGAGGTCGACGGCGCTCCGCGAGTCATGTAAAGACCTTTCACATGAGCTGGTCGAGGCAGGGATCGCGCGGGTACCATCACGGCAATTTGAAAGAAGCCTTGGTTCGCGCCGCGTTGGAGCTGATCGCCCAGAAAGGGCCCGCGGGTTTCACCTTCGCGGAAGCCGCGCGTTGGGCGGGGGTCAGCCCGGCTGCCCCCTATCGGCACTTTCGCGATCGCGACGAGCTCCTGACCGACGTCGCCCGCCGCGGCTTCGATCAATTCGAGGCCTCGCTGGCGCGGGCCTGGGATGAGGGCCGTCCCGACCCGTCGACCGCGTTCGACCGCATGGGCAGAGCCTATCTGCAATTCGCGAAGAGCGAGCCCGCCTATTATTCCGCGATGTTCGAGGCCGGTATTCCGCCCGATTCCAGCCCGGACCTGCGGGACGCGGCGGAGCGGGCCTTCGCCGTCCTCCGGCATGCTACCGAGCGGCTCGTCGCCACCATGCCGGCGCAGAATCGTCCGCCGGTCCTGATGATGGCGCTGCACATCTGGGCGCTGTCGCACGGCATCGCCTCGCTGTTCGGGCGAGGAGACGCCGCCCGTCGCGCGCTTCCGATGTCGCCCGAGGAGCTGCTGGAGGCGGCGGTGCTGATCTATCTGCGCGGCTTGGGCCTTCCGGCCGCGCCGGTTTCGCCCTCTTGACAGCCGCATTGAAGGGTATTAGAAATGTGAATGTTATTTACATTCACAGCGAGGCGATCATGCCGATCGTTGCAAAGCTCGACGAGTTGGGGAAACCGGCCTGGATCGCACTGGTGGTCCTGGGCTTCTTCTTCTGGTGGCCGATCGGCCTTGCCACCTTGGCCTTCATCATAGGGAGCGGTCGGATGAGTTGCTGGAAAGGGGGCGGCATGAGCCGCTGGCACGGAATGGGAAGCGGTCAACCCGGGACCTGGTGGCAGCCGCCGCGGTCGAGCGGCAACCGGGCTTTCGACGAATATCGCGAGGAAACCCTGCGACGCCTCGAAGAGGAGCAGCGCGAGTTCCGGGATTTTCTGGGCCGGCTGCGCATGGCGAAGGACAAGGCGGAATTCGATCAGTTCATGGCCGAGCGCCGCGCCCACACCGGGTCATCCTCGTCGCCTTGAGCATTTTCAGGAAAAAGCCTGCCCCGGACTTGATCCGGGGTGGGAACCGGTTTTCCGTCCGAAAATGCGACCACGCAAAGCCTTCAGCATTTTCAGGAAAAGTGGGAACCGGTTTTCCGTCCGAAAATGCGACCACGCAAAAAAGACTGGAGCGCAATTCAGTTTCCGTTGAAACTGAATGCGCGCCAGAGCTGAGGCACATCGCAGTTTCGAACGAGGGGCCGCCCACCGGCGCGGGGGGCGGCCCCCGATCATTGGCGCCGATCAAACGATAATTGCCGCGACGAAGTCGCGCAGGCGCCGGGCGGCCGTCGCCGGTAACCACGCATTAACCCAATCGGGCGCCGGTTAACGTATGGGAAGGGCGAACCCCACGCCCTAGTTTGGACACCTTTGACGGGGAATCGCTACCGCAACCGGTGGGGGCCGGCTCGATCTTTCGCACAATTTCGAGTCAGGGGCGGCGCGTTACCGCCCGGCATTCCAATCCCGTCCGCGCGTTGCCGCCGCCGGTCCCGACCGCGGCATCGGCTCGTCCGGAAGGACTGGACAGCCGCAAGGAGATGCGATGCCGTCCGCCGCGCCGATCTCGATCTGGGACCTGTTCCAGAACGCGGATTTCGTCGTCAAGCTCGTGATGATCGGGCTTCTGGTGGCGTCGGTGGCGGTGTGGGCGATCGCGGTCGACAAGGTCCTGCTTTATTCGCGCACCCGCCGCGCCATGGACGGCTTCGAGCAGGCATTCTGGTCGGGGCAGTCTCTGGAGGAGCTCTATCGCTCGCTTGCCTCGCGCCCGAACCACTCGATGGCAGCCCTGTTCGTGGCCGCGATGCGGGAATGGAAGCGCAGCGTGGAGGGCCAACCGCGCTCCTTCGCCGGCCTGCAAATGCGCATCGAAAAGGTCATGGACGTGACCATCCAGCGCGAGATCGCGCGGCTCGAGCGCGGGCTCCTGGTGCTGGCGACGGTCGGCTCCGCCGGCCCCTTCGTCGGCCTGTTCGGGACGGTCTGGGGCATCATGACCAGCTTTCGGGCGATCGCCGGCCAGCAGAGCACCTCGCTCGCCGTGGTCGCCCCCGGCATCGCGGAAGCCCTGTTTGCGACGGCGATCGGCCTGATCGCCGCCATACCGGCGACCATTTTCTATAACAAGTTCGTATCCGACGTGAACAAGCAGGCCCAGCGCCTGGAAGGGTTTGCCGACGAATTTGCCGCCATCCTGTCGCGGCAGATCGACGAACGGGGATAGGGGTCGGGATGGCGATGAACGCAGGGGTTGTCGCCGGCGCCGGCAGTCGGCGGCACCGCCGCCGCCCGGTCATGTCCGAGATCAACGTGACGCCGATGGTCGACGTCATGCTGGTCCTGCTGATCATTTTCATGGTGTCGGCTCCCCTGATGACGGTCGGGGTCCCCGTCGACCTGCCGCAGACCCGGGCCAAGAGCCTCGAGCAGGACAAGGAGCCGCTCACGGTCTCGGTCACGCCGAAGGGGGTCTACCTCCAAAATACCGAAATTCCGGTGGAGGAACTGGTTGCCAAGCTCAAGGCCATCACCGAGGCCCGCGGCGGAACGGAGGAGCGGATTTTCGTCCGCGGCGACCGGCAGATCGATTACGGCACGGTGATGAAGGTGATGGGGCGACTATCGGACGCGGGCTTCCGCCGTGTGGGCCTGGTGACGGAGTTCGAGCAGGGGACGGCGCGCTGATGGCGCGAGAATGGGGAATGAGGACCGCCTACGCGGTATCGGCGACCGGCCACGCCGCCGTGTTGCTGTGGAGCATCTGGTCGCTTGCGGCGAGGCCGTTGCCGGCTCCGCCGAGCGAGGCGCTGCCGGTCGATATCGTGAGCGTGTCCGAGTTCACCCAGATCACCGCCGGCAGCAAGAGCGCGCCGCAAGCCGAGACGCCGAAGCCGCTCGTCGAAACCGTCGCGGAGGCGAGGCCGGTCGATGATCCGACCGCAAAGATCGACGAGAAGAAAGAGGTGAAGGCGGCGCGCGAGCCGCCGCCCGCCCCGGAATCGAAGCCGGTCGAGGCGAAGCCGGCGGAAAAGCCGGCCGAGACCAAGCCCGATCCGGTCGCGGAGGCGCTCGCGAAGGACAAGAAGCCCGAGACCAAGAAGGCCGAGGTCAAGCCGCCGGTCCCGCCGAAGAAGCCGGCGCCGCCGGCGCCCAAGTTCGATCCCGGGCAGGTCGAGGCGCTGCTCAACAAGCGCGTTCCGACCCGGATGGCGGCGGCGGGCGAGATGCCGAACAGCATGCCGCGCGCCGGCTTGGCGCACGCCAACGCGGCGCAGATGTCGCTGAGCGAGCTCGACGCGTTGCGCGCGCGGCTCGCGCAGCTGTGGACCATCCCGGCCGGCGCCAAGGACCCGCAGGAGCTGGTGGTGCTGATCAGGATCAAGCTCAAGCCCGACGGCACGCTCGCGGCCGCGCCCATGGTGGTCAACAACGGGACGAGCGCGCTGTTCGCCGCCGCGCGCGACAGCGCCGTCCGCGCGCTCTACCGCGGCCAGCCGTTCGACATGCTCAAGCCCGAACATTACGAGCAATGGAAAGACATCGAGATCACTTTCGATCCGCGCGACATGATCCGCGGCTGACGATCGCCGCCGTCGAGGCCGCCCGATGATCGAATCGTTTCCAACGGCGAGCCGGCTGAGCCGCCGGCGGTTGATCCTGCTCGGTGCCGGCGCGGCCGCGCTCGCCGGGCTTTCGTCGCGGCGCGCGGCCGCGGTGCTCAAGCTCGACGTCACCCAGGGCAACGTCCAGCCGGTGCCGATCGCGGTTCCCGATTTCGTCACGGTCGCCACCCGCGACCCGGCGGCGGGACGCAATGTGAGCCAGATCATCGCGGCCAATCTGCAGCGTTCCGGGCTTTTTGCGCCCATCAACCCGGCGGCCTATATCGAGAAAATCTCGACCATCGACGCGGTGCCGCGCTTTCCCGACTGGCGGCAGATCAACGCGCAGGCGCTGGTCACCGGCCGGATCACCGAATCCGAGGGCCGATACAAGGTCGAGTTTCGGCTCTGGGACGTCTTCGCCGGTCAACAGCTGCAGGGCCAGCAATACACCACCACGCCGGACAATTGGCGGCGCATCGCCCACATCATTTCCGACGCCGTCTACGAGCGGATCACCGGCGAGAAGGGTTATTTCGACAGCCGCATCGTGTTCGTCGACGAATCCGGTCCGAAGGAGCGGCGGATCAAGCGCCTCGCCCTGATGGACCAGGACGGCGCCAATGTGCGCTATCTCACGCGCGGCGACGACCTCGTGCTCACGCCGCGATTCTCGTCCTCGGCCGATACCATCACCTACATGTCGTACGGTCAGGGCGATCCCAGGGTCTATCTCATGAACATCGAGACCGGCCAGCGCGAGATCGTCAGCAATTTTCCCGGCATGAGCTTCAGCCCGCGCTTTTCGCCCGACGGCCAGCGCGTGATCTTCAGCCTGCAGCGCGGCGGCAATTCGAACCTGTTCGTGATGGATTTGCGCTCGAAGGCGACGACGCGCCTGACCGACACGCAGGTGATCGATACCGCGCCCTCCTATTCGCCCGACGGGACCCGCATCTGCTTCGAGTCGGACCGCGGCGGCAAGCAGCAGATCTACGTCATGGCGGCGGGCGGCGGCGAGGCGCAACGCCTCAGCTTCGGCGACGGCGCCTACTCGACGCCGGTCTGGTCGCCGCGCGGCGACCTCATCGCGTTCACCAAGCAGACGGAAGGAAAGTTCGCCATCGGCATCATGCGAGCGGACGGATCGGGCGAGCGCATCCTGACCGAGGGCTATCACAACGAAGGCCCGACCTGGTCGCCGAACGGACGCGTGATCATGTTCTTCCGCGATCCCGGCGGGAACTCCGGGCCGGCGCTCTACACGGTGGACTTGACCGGCCGCAACGAGCAGGTCTTGAAGACGCCGAGCTACGCCTCCGATCCCTCCTGGTCGCCGCTGTTGCAGTAACACCATACTCCGTCGAAAACCGCGGCGATGGAACTTGCGGAGCCCACAAGGCGCCGCATTCACTCGCCATTAACCACTGGGGACGGATTCCGCTTTTCCCTCGAATTTGAACGATCCGGGCAGCACCCGATCAAGGTTGACAAGAACCTTCGCTTAACCACGCCCCTGCTAGACCTGCGGCATGAGCGGCAACGACGCCACGGAGGAGGCACCGGAATGACGAATGTCACGCGTGTCGTCCGCGCTGCAGGGCTTGCCGGCCTGTTGGCCCTGGCGCTCGCCGCCGGCGGCTGCGCGAACAGGCCCAGCGATGCGGCCCAGGCCGGATATGCGCAGCCCGGCAGCCAGCAGGACTTCGTCGTCAACGTCGGCGATCGCGTCTTCTTCGAATCCGATTCGTCCGAGCTCACGCCGCAATCGCTGGCGACGCTGGACAAGCAGGCGCAATGGCTGAGCGCCTACAGCCAATACACCTTCACCGTCGAGGGCCACGCCGATGAGCGCGGCACGCGCGAATACAATATCGCGCTCGGCGCTCGCCGCGCGCAAACGGTGCGCGACTATCTGGTCTCGCGCGGCGTCCAGGCGCAGCGCATGCGCACGATTTCCTACGGCAAGGAGCGCCCGGTCGCGGTCTGCAACGACATCTCGTGCTGGTCGCAGAACCGGCGCGTGGTGACCGTGCTCAATGCCAGCTCGTGAAGCGACACGTGGGGGAAGGGGACAACCGGCGCCCATCGGGCGCCGGTTGTGTTTTGGGCATCGCGTCGCATTTCAAGGCGGCGTTTCTTTCATCTCACGAGCCGAGCGGCACGCGAACCGCTGCGGCCCATTCATGCGACCGGCCCGGATTCGGCGAGACCATCAGTCACAATTTGGACGCAGGAATTCGTATGGTACCCGGGGACTCGGACCACAGCATCAAGCCCATGGCCCGTCGCAAATCGGCCCGTTTCAAGCTGCGGGCATCCGCGGCATCGGCGCTCGCCGCCGTGGCGATGACGGTCGCGTTGCCGGCCGCGTCCACGGCGCCGGCGCAAGAGGGCGAGCGGTCGTTCGGCTTGTTCGATCAGATCTTCGGGGGCAGCGCGCGCTTGAGCGGAGGCGACCGTGGCGCGCCCGCGGCTGCGAGGCCGGATCATCCGGCTCAAGAGCGCACCGCGCAGGCATCGGGGTCCGACCTCGTGGTGCGCATCGATCGCCTGGAAACCCAGATCCGGCAGCTCACCGGCGTGATCGAGCAGCTGCAATTCCGCAACCAGCAGCTCGAGGGCTACGTCCGCCGCCTGCAGGAGGACAACGAATACCGCTTCCAGGAGCTGGGGGCGAAGGGCCCGCCGCGCCCGGCGGCGCAATCGCATCCATCGAGCGCACCGGCCGGCCCGGCCGCCGCCGGCGCCACCGGCGCGACCGGCCGGCGCGGCGATGCATTCGACCCGGCGCAGAATCCGAATGCGCCGGGCGCCCCGCATGTGTTGGGCTCGACCGGCGCGCCGCCGGCAGTCGGCGCCCGCGCCGAGGAGCAGCCGGTGGGCGCTCCCGGCGGACGCGGCGCCGGGGCGCCGCTCGACCTCGCGACCATCGCGCCGCCGGGCGCGCCGCTGCCGGGGCTGCCGCCGCGCAATGCCGGCGCGTCGGCCGCCACGCTGCCGCCGTCGCAGACCCCGCGCGACGAATACGACCTCGCCTATGGCTACGTGCTGCGCAAGGACTACGCCCTCGCGGAAGACGGCTTCCGCGGTTTCCTCAGCAAATATCCCAGCGATCGGCTGGCCGGCGACGCCAATTATTGGTTGGGCGAAAGCCTGTTTCAGCGGCAGCGCTTCCGCGACGCGGCGGAAGCGTTCCTCAATGTCTCCACCAAGTATGAATCCTCCGGCAAGGCGCCCGACGCGCTGCTTCGCCTCGGGCAGTCGCTCGCCGCGCTCGGCGAGAAGGAGGCGGCCTGCGCGTCGCTCGGCGAGGTCCTGCGCAAGTACCCGCGCGCATCGGCGGGCGTGAAGCAGGGCGTCGAGCGAGAACAGAAGCGTGTCCGCTGCTGATGAGGCGGCGCCGGTCTCCGCCGCCGAGGCGAAGACGCTGCTCGATCCGCTCGCTCATGCTTCCGCTCTGGTGCTCGCGGTGTCCGGCGGTCCGGATTCGACCGCGCTGATGGTGCTGGCGGCGCGCTGGCGGCGGGCGCGCAAGCGCGGACCCAAGCTCCTCGCCGTCACGGTCGATCACGGATTGCGGCGCGAATCCGCGGCCGAGGCGCGCGCCGTCAAGCGTCAGGCGCGGGCGCTCGGCGTCCCCCATCGCACCATGCGCTGGGACGGCGGCAAGCCCGCGACCGGCCTGCAGGAAGCCGCGCGACTTGCGCGCTACCGGCTGCTGGCACGCGCCGCCCACGCCGCGAGGGCGCCCCACGTCCTCACCGCCCACAGCCTCGACGACCAGGCCGAGACGGTGTTGATCCGCATGAGCCGCGGCAGCGGCCTTACCGGTCTTTGCGCCATGGCCGCGATGTCGCCGTTGCCGGCGGGCGGACCGGGCGGGATCATGCTCGTGCGCCCGCTCATCGGCCTTCCGAAGGCGCGCCTCATCGCGACGCTCGCGCGAGCGGGCATCGGCTATGTCGATGATCCCTCGAACCGCGATCCACGCTTTGCCCGCGCGCGGCTGCGCGGCATCATGCCCGCGCTGGCCCGCGAAGGGCTCGGCGCGCGGCGTCTCGCGCTCCTGGCGCAGCGCCTGCAACGCGCCGATGCGGCGATCGAGTCGGCGGTCGACGCGGCGGCGGCGGCGCTGTCGGAGGGGCCGTGGTCCGATCGCGGTCCGATCCGCTTCGATGCCGAAAATTTCGCCCGCCTGCCGGCGGAAGTGGCGCTGCGGCTCCTCGGCCGCGCGATTGCGCACACCGGCCATGAGGGGCGGCTGCGGCTCGGCAAGCTCGAGACCCTATTCAAGGCGTTGCAGAACGAATGGCACAATGCAGTCAGCCGGGGGAGCCGCTTTCGCTGGACATTGGCAGGCGCGGTTCTCACTCTCGAGCGCGACGGGCTAACTGTCGAACGTGCCCCGCCCCGCCGGCGGCGCGGTCGAGCCGCCGTTGCAAGGTGAGGGCACGCACAATTGCATCTCGTGCCTCGGCCGCCCCGTCCGGTCTCCGAAGGAGGCCTGTCCTATTGAATCTGCTCCGCGACCTCCACCCGCAACATCGTACGGACGTTTTCGATCTGGTTGGCGATCATCGCCTGGGCGGAACCGGCGAACAACAACCCGATCGCGACGTTGTCGAGTGTCATGACGAGCGAGCCCGAGTCACCCCCGGCCGACATGTTCGTAGTGACGATCTGGTCCTTCATGCGCCCCACACGGCCGCTGCCATAATTGACGTCAATCGTGGTATTCACGGCGGTGATGCGGCCAGTGGTGAAATTGGTCGTGCGGCCGGTCTTCTTGACCGTCTGGCCGACCATCTGCAGCACTTGCGCGCGCCGGCGCCAACCGCGCACGTAGCCGCCCCAATAGATCTCACGACTCAGGTCGTGAAAATCACCCTCGGCCACGGCGCAATCGACGATGTTGTTCTGAGCGGCGAGCGGCACTGCGGGCGCCAACTGGATTGGGATGAACCGACTGAGCGCAGCAATCTTATCTGCTGGATTCACGCCGCCGTCGAATGGTCCGGGCTGGAGGATCGGGGCACCGAGCGGGCCCGCATTTACATTCGCCAGCACGTGGTTGTTGCTGAGAATGTAGAACTTGCTCGGAATACCGACGCCATGAACCGGGTTGACCGGGTCGGTCGACCCGCCGGGCAGAATGTCATAGACACACGTGCCGATCGTGCCTGCTGTAATCTGAAAATGGCCGACGCTGTAGCCGCCTGAGGCCGGCCGGACCCTTTTGGTCAGGGTTTGGGTACCGACGTCGACCGGCGCACCCATGTCACCAGCAACCGGATGGCCTACTGTCAGCACGTCGGTTGGCATGTCCTGGAGTTTCGAAGGTACCAAGTGCTCCTTGGAGAGGTGCTCCTTGGCGACCTTGTGGGAGACCAGCACCAAAACCGCCGGATCACCGGTCGGCTCTCCGTCCTTCCATTTCACGCCTGCGCCAATTCCGACCACGTTGTCTCTGGGCTTGCCCTCCTCGAAGAATTCCGAGGTCGCTGCACGGGTGGCTTTAACCAACGCTTGGACGTCAGCGTCGGCTACCATCATCTTGCTGGCGGTGCTTGCCATGTGAGATTCTCCTTCCGAGCGAGCCAAAGTCGTGGACGTTCTGGACTTGCGGGCAGATCGTGAGGGTTTCTTCACGGCAGTCGCCTCCATTCAACGCAATAACGGTCGCGTCCGGTCGCTAGCCGTTCTGCGCCGAGACGACGCCGATCTCCTCGACGTCTGTCGGGTAGCCTGCGATGTTATTCGGAACGATGTCGCTGGCGCGCAGCTCCGATTTTGGGAGCTTGCGCGTGACGAAGACCTTGATGACAGGCTCGCCATTGCGCTCGCCGATGCCGACTCCGGTTACGTTTTGCTTCGACATCAATTCCTGCTCCGCTTTCCTCATTGCAGCGTCTTGATTCATCGGTTGTCCTCCGGCGGTTGAGATCGAGTCAGCTAGCGCGGCGGTCACCGCTCTGGGTACGTGCGCGCTCCCTGGCTCTATCATAACGCCGGATCGGGCCGGTCTTTCAGACTTACTCAACGCGGACACGGCCCGATGTCGGGCGGCCCTTCAATGACCGATTGAAGGAGTACGATAGCACATCCAAAAATAAGTAGCAAGTGATAGTTGTATGATGCTGTAATATATATTATAAGTATAGGATGCTCCTCAAATAATCGAGCCCGATCCAAAGCGGTTTCCGGCAAAGCGCGAGCGAGGAAGGCGAGCCGATCGCCCGTGGCTCGACATTCGGAAGGCGCCGCTCATGGCAGCGCTCGAACCCGCCGAAGTCGGCTTCGATGACGATCGTCGACGCGGGAAAAGAGCAAGCGAATGAAAACGCTCATCTGCACCGAACGTTGGCATTCGCCGCGGCAAGGCTCGTGGTGGAGCGCCCCGGCGCGAAGGGCGGGTCGCGCGGCCTTAACCACGGGCAAATGTGGCGAAGCCGATGCCCCCAAACGGCGGTAGAATGGCAGCGGAAATAACAGCGTCTGCTGGCTCGGTTCCCTTGGCAGGAGCCCCATCGGCTCCTAGATTGTGACGGGGACGGACCTGAATCGGCCGTGACTTGCCGGCGTAGGAGCCGGACCGATCAACAGCCGGCTGGCGGGCGACCGACGGCATGAAGGACACGGGATGAACGCCAACCTGCGCAACTTCGCCCTTTGGGTGATCATCGTTCTCTTGCTGCTCGCGCTGTTCACCCTGTTCCAGAATCCGGGCCAGCGCTCCACGTCCCAGGACATCTCCTTCTCGCAGCTGTTGAACGAGGTCGACCAGGGGCGCGTGCGCGATGTGTTGATCCAGGGGCCCGAGATCCACGGCACCTTCACCGACGGCCGCAGCTTCCAGACCTACGCGCCCAACGATCCGTCGCTCATTCAGCGGCTCTACGGCAAGGGCGTATCGATCACCGCCCGCCCGCAGCAGAACGACGTGCCGTGGTTCCTGCAGCTGTTGATCTCGTGGCTGCCGTTCATCGCGCTCATCGGCGTTTGGATATTCCTGTCGCGGCAGATGCAGGGGGCGGGCGGCAAGGCGCTCGGCTTCGGCAAGAGCCGCGCCAAGCTTCTGACCGAGGCGCATGGCCGCGTCACCTTCGAGGACGTCGCCGGCGTCGATGAAGCCAAGCAGGACCTCCAGGAGATCGTCGAGTTCCTGCGCGATCCCGGAAAATTCCAGCGGCTCGGCGGACGCATTCCGCGCGGCGTCCTGCTGGTCGGGCCGCCGGGAACCGGCAAGACGCTGTTGGCGCGCGCGATCGCCGGCGAGGCGAACGTGCCGTTCTTCACCATTTCCGGCTCCGACTTCGTGGAAATGTTCGTCGGCGTCGGCGCCTCGCGCGTGCGCGACATGTTCGAGCAGGCCAAGAAGAACGCGCCGTGCATCATCTTCATCGACGAGATCGACGCGGTGGGGCGCCACCGCGGCGCCGGCCTCGGCGGCGGCAACGACGAGCGCGAGCAGACCCTCAACCAGCTGCTGGTCGAGATGGACGGCTTCGAGGCCAACGAGGGCATCATCCTGATCGCGGCGACCAACCGGCCCGACGTGCTCGACCCCGCGCTGCTGCGTCCCGGCCGCTTCGACCGCCAGGTGATCGTGCCCAATCCCGACGTCGTCGGTCGCGAGCAGATCCTCAAGGTGCACGTGCGCAAGGTGCCGCTGGCTCCCGACGTGAACCTGAAGACCATCGCCCGCGGCACGCCCGGCTTCTCCGGCGCCGACCTCATGAACCTCGTCAACGAGGCGGCCTTGATGGCGGCGCGCCGCAACAAGCGCATGGTGACGCAGGTCGAGTTCGAGGACGCCAAGGACAAGGTGATGATGGGCGCCGAGCGCAAGTCGCTGGTGATGACCGAGGAGGAGAAGCTCCTCACCGCCTATCACGAGGGCGGCCACGCCATCGTGGCGCTCAACGTCAAGGCCACCGATCCCGTGCACAAGGCCACCATCATCCCGCGCGGCCGCGCGCTCGGCATGGTCATGCAGCTGCCCGAGCGCGACAAGCTGTCGATGAGTCTCGAGCAGATGACCTCGCGGCTCGCCATCATGATGGGCGGGCGCGTGGCCGAGGAGCTGGTGTTCGGCAAGGAGAAGGTGACCTCCGGCGCCGCCTCCGACATCGAGCAGGCGACCAAGCTCGCGCGCATGATGGTGACGCGCTGGGGCCTTTCCGAGCGGCTCGGCACCGTCGCCTATGGCGAGAACCAGGACGAGGTGTTCCTCGGCTATCAGGTGTCGCGCCAGCAGAACGTTTCCGAGGAAACCAGCCGCATGATCGACGGCGAGATCAAGCGGCTGGTCGAGGCCGGCTATGCCGAGGCCGAGCATATCCTCGAGGAGAAGCGCGCCGACCTCGAGCTGCTGGCCAAGGGACTGCTCGAGTTCGAGACGCTGAGCGGCGACGAGATCAAGGATCTGCTGGCGGGCAAACGGCCCTCGCGCGAATCCGTGATCGAGCCGGCAACGCCGCGCGGCTCGGCCGTGCCGCCGGCCGGCAAGCCGCGGCCGCGCCCCGAGCCGGGCGGGCTCGAGCCGCAGCCGCAGGCGTAATCAATCGGGTGCGCGTAGGGCTTCATTGATGACCGAGAGGGATTTCTTCAAGCGTCCCTCGGGCCTGACCGTGGGCGAGATCGCGGCCCTCACGGGCGCCGAGCCTCGCAACGGCGCTCGCCTCGATCACCTCATCACCAATGTCGCGCCGGTCGATCTGGCGGGGCCCGCCGACCTCACGTTCCTCGACACGGTGAAATACGCCGACGCCCTGCCGTCGACCCATGCCGGGGCTTGCCTGATGAGCGAGCGCTTCGAGCGGCAAGCGCCGAGCGGCCTCATCGTCCTGCGCACGAAAGAGCCGTATCGTGCCTTCGTCGCCGTGGCGCGCAAGCTGTTCCCGGATTCGTTGCGGCCGTCCTCGTTGTTCGAGGCCGGCGCCGTGGCCCAGAACGCCTCGGTTCACGTCTCCGCGCGGCTCGAGAGCGGCGTCACCGTGGATCCCGGCGCGGTGATCGGGCCGCGCGCCGCGATCGGACGCGGAACCGTGATCGGCGCCACCGCGGTGATCGGCGCCGACGTGCGAATCGGGCGTGATTGCTCGATCGGGCCCGGCACGTCGATCACCCACGCGCTCGTCGGCGACCGGGTGATCATCCACCCGGGCTGCCGCATCGGACAGGACGGCTTCGGATTCGTGATGGGCGCGGACCAGCAATGGAAGGTGCCGCAGCTCGGCCGCGTCATCATCCAGGACGACGTGGAGATCGGAGCCGGAACGATGGTCGATCGCGGCGGCGTCCGCGACACCGTCATCGGCGAGGGGACGAAGATCGACAATCTCGTTCAAATCGGCCACAATGTGCAGATCGGCCGCCATTGCATCATCGTGGCGCAATCGGGCATCAGCGGCAGCGTGACGCTGGAGGATTTCGTCGTTCTCGGCGCGCGTGTGGGCATCATCGAGCACATCAATGTCGGCGAGGGGGCGCAGCTCGCCGCCAGGTCGACCGTGCTCCGGGATGTCCCGCGCGGAGCGCGCTGGGCGGGCCTGTCGAATGCCAAACCGATCAAGCAATATTTCCGCGAGCTCGTCATGATCGAGCGCGTTGCCCGCGGCGCCGATATCGCGGAGCTTCGCGGCGAGCGAGCGGGCTCGGGCGGCGGGGACGAACGATAGGGCCGGGGCCTGCGGACGGCTTGCGCGGCCGAGGCTTCCCGACCAAACCGGAGACGGAAATCCAACGATGACAGATGTTGCAGCCGACGTGATTGCCATCATCGCCAACCGGGTTTCGGCCGAGAAACGCAATATCGGCGTGGCGGACCGGCTGGACGATCTGGGCATCGATTCCTTTGCCGCGGTCGAGATGATCTTCGACCTGGAAGAGAAATTCGATATTCAAATCAGCTACAATTCCAACGATCCGGCCCCCGAATTCGAGACGGTGGGGGACGTCGTCGACGCGGTCAAGAAGGTCGTCAACGGAAAGCCGGAATGACACACCGTGTGGTCGTGACCGGTTGGGGGGTCGTTTCCTCGATCGGGCATACGGCTGCGTCCTACTGGTCGAGCCTGGTGCGGGGCGTGTCCGGAATCGCGCAAGCGACGATCATCCCGACCGATCAATTGACCCAGAAGATGGTCGCCGAGGTCAAGAATTTCGAGGCCGGCAAGCATTTCGACGACCGCGGGATCGCGATGCTCGATCGCGTGGCGCAGTTCGCCGTGGTCGCCGCGCGCGAGGCGATAGCGCATTCCGGAATCTCGTTCGACGGAGCGCTCGCCGAAGGAACCGCGACCATCATCGGGACCGGCGTCGGCGGGCAATCGACGCAGGACGAAAACTACAAGCGCCTCTATCGGGACAATGCCAAGCGGCTGCATCCGCTCACCATCCCGAAGCTGATGGTGAACGCGCCGGCGAGCCAGGTGTCCATGCATTGCGGGCTGCGCGGTCCCGCCTTCGCGGTCGCGAGCGCCTGCGCGTCGGCAACGCATGCCATCGGAATGGCGTTTCACATGGTTCGTTCCGGCGCGGTGGCCTGTGCCGTGACCGGCGGAGCCGACGCCTGCATCACCTTCGGCACGATGAAGGGATGGGAGGCGATGCGGGTGATGGCGCCGGACACCTGTCGGCCCTTCTCCCGGGACCGCAAAGGTCTGGTGATCGGCGAAGGGGCGGCAATCGTGGTGCTCGAGAGCCTCGATCACGCGCGAAGGCGTTCCGCGACGATCTTCGGCGAGATCGTCGGTTTCGGCATGAGCTCGGATGCGTACGATCTGACCAGCCCCGACGAGGGCGGCATGGTCCGCGCGCTCACTGGCGCGCTCGCCGACGGCGGGGTCTCGGCGCAAGACATCCAATACGTCAACGCCCATGGTACCGGCACGGCCGCCAACGACGAGACCGAGACCCGCGCCATCAAGCGTGTCTTCGGGTCCCATTCGGCGACGCTCGCGGTATCGTCGAACAAGTCGATGCTGGGGCATGCCTTGGGCGCCGCCGGCGGCCTCGAGCTGGTGGCAACGCTGATGGGGATGAGAGAGGGGATTGCGCCGCCGACCATGAACTATCTCGGGCCGGACCCGGCCTGCGACCTCGATTACGTCCCGAACGAGGCTCGGCCCCTGCGAATCGATGCGGCGCTGTCGAGCTCCTTTGCCTTCGGCGGCCTCAACGCGGTGCTGGTCGCGCGGCGCTTCGCTTAAATCCCTCCCCCGCGAAGCGGGGGAGGGTGGCATAGGCGGCCTTCGGCCGCCGTCCTTAGCATCAAGAACGCCGACGCAAAGCGTCGGCTATGCGAGCGTAGCGAGGCGGGTCGGGTGGGGGGTCTTGCTGATCGCCCGGCATAGCAAGCTTGGTCCCCCAACCCCGGCTCGCTTCGCTCGCCGACCCTCCCCCGCTTCGCGGGGGAGGGATAAGCCGGTCCAAATACCGCCATACCGATCGGGTTCCCTCCCGCCAGGAGGGCGATCCCATGCGAAAATCGATCATGGTGGCCGCACTGGGGGCGGTCATGGCCGCGCCCGCGCCGGTGTGGGCGCAGGCCGGGCCCGCTGCCGCGCCGCGGCCTGCCCTGAAGCCCGCCGTCCTGCGCGCGCCCGCCCCGACGGCGGCGGCCAGGATGTCCCAGTCGCCCGACCCGACCTTCGACGAGGCCACCATCCAGCGCATCGCGGCGGCGATGCTGAGCTATACGGTGCTGGAGGTGCAGGGCGGCTGGCCGACGCTGCCCGCGAGCACCGGCAAGCTCGTTCCCGGGGCGAGGGGCCCCGAGGCGGCGCTGCTGCGCCGGCGCCTCGCCATGACCGATGACCTTCCCGCCGAGGCGGCCGAGATCGACGTCTACGACGATGCGCTCGCCGCCGCCGTGCGGCGCTTCCAGGCCCGCCATGGCCTCGAGGAAACCGGGATCGTCGGACCGAGGACGCTCGCCGCGCTCAACGTGCCGGTGGGCAAGCGGCTGCGCCAGCTCGCGGCCTCGCTCGACCGGCTCGCGGTCATGGATTTCAAGCTCGGGCAGCGCTACGTGGTGGTGAACCTGCCGGCCGCCTTCGCCGAGGCGATCGAGGGCGACAAGGTGGTGCGCCGCTATACCGTCGTGGTCGGCAAGCCCGACCGGCCGTCGCCGACGCTGACCGCCCTGATCACGACCGTCAATCTCAATCCGACCTGGACGGTGCCGCTCTCGATCATGAAGAAGGACATCATCACCAGGATGCGCAAGGACCCGGGCTATGTCGAGCGCATGCACATGCGCGTGCTCGACGGGCAAGGCCGCGAGATTGATCCGAGATCGATCGACTGGAATTCGGACCACGCTCCCAATTTCACCATCCGCCAGGATTCCGGCGCCGGGAACGCGCTCGGCGCCGTGCGCGTCGACATGCCCAATCCCCATTCGGTCTACATGCACGACACCAGCCACAAGGAATTCTTCAGCGCGGACCATCGTTTCCAGTCCTCGGGCTGCACCCGCGTCGAGGACCCGCGCGCGCTGGCGGCCTGGCTGTTGGCCGACAATTCCGGCTGGGGCCGCCGCGAGATCGATGCCGCGATCGCCAAGGGCGAGCGCACCGACGTCCGCCTGACCCACAACGTCCCGGTCGCCTGGGTCTATCTCACGGGCTGGGTGACGCGCGACAACAGCGTCCATTTCCGCGACGACGTCTACGGCCGCGACGAGAAGCCGATGCTGGTTGCCGACGCGCGGCCGCAAGTCGCGAGCGCGGCGCGCGCCTCCGGGTTCGTGCTGCAATCGGCGGACACGCGGCCTGCGGTCAGCCAGGTGTCCTGGCTCGACAGCCAGTAGGGGTCCCGCATGCGGAGATCCGCGATCGCGCTTGCCGTCATTGCGGCCGCCGGGCCCGCGCTCGCCACCGATTCCTCCGCCGACCTCTCCACCGGCGGGCTGATCTTCGTGCGCAACGACAACGTCGAGATGGTGGCCGAGGAGCTCACGATCGCGGCCAAGGAGATCGGCGTCCGCTACCGCTTCTTCAACAAGTCCGAGAAGGACGTCACCGTCCTCGTCGCCTTCCCGCTGCCCGACCTCCATGTCGAGGGCCCCGACGAGACCGTGTCGGTGCCGACCGAGGACCCCGTCAACTTCCTCGCCTTCACCACCGCCGTGAACGGGCAGCCGGTCGCGACGCAGGTCGAGCAGCGCGTCATTGCCGCCGGCCTCGACCGCACCCAGCTGCTGCGCGCGCTCGGCATCCCGCTGGCGCCTCATCTCGCCGCCACCGGCGACGCGCTCGATCGCCTGCCGCCGGAGAAGGCGGAGGAGCTCGTTCGCATCGGCGTCGCCGAGATCGAGGACTATGACACCGGCCGCGGCGTGCAGAAGCACCTCGCGGCGCGCTGGACGCTGCAGACCACCTATTACTGGGAGCAGACCTTTCCGGGGCGGGCCGAGACCGTGATCGAGCACCGTTACCGGCCGAGCGTCGGCGCCTCGGCGCAGACCTCGCTCGGCTCGCCCGATGCGGGGAAGGAATCCTGGTACGAGGAATACAAGGACAAGTATTGCTTCGATTACGAGTTCCTGGCCGCGGTCGAGCGCGCCCGCAAGGCCACCGGCAGCAGATTCGCCGCGCCGTTCGCCGAGGAGCGCATCGACTACCTGCTCAGGACCGGCGCCAACGGGTCGGGGCCGATCAAGGAATTCCGCCTGGTGGTCGACAAGGGCGCGCCCGAGAATCTCGTCAGCTTCTGCGGCGACGACCTCAAGACGATCAGCGCGACCGAGGTCGAGATGAAGAAGGCCGACTACGCGCCGGACGGCAATCTCGCGATCCTGATCCTCAAGAAGCTGCCGGCGCCGTAGCCGATCGGGCCGTTTGGCCCGGTGGGCACCGCGAGCGGCAGACTCGGTCTGCTCCCTCCCCCGCAAGCGCAGGGCGATCGCATATGCGCAGCTCGATCGGCTTGTTATCCCTCCCCTGCAAGGGGAGGGTGGCATAGGCGGCCTTCGGCCGCCGTCCTTGGCGCCAAGAACGCCGACGCGAAGCGTCGGCTCTGCGAGCGTAGCGAGGCGGGTCGGGTGGGGTCCCCCCACCCCGGCTCGCTTCGCTCGCCGACCCTCCCCGCTTCGCGGGGGAGGGATAAGCCGATCGGCCCCAAATGCGATTGCCCTGCCCGCAAGCGGGGGAGGGAACGCACCGAGTGTGCCGCGCGGTTTGTGCATCAACCCGATCGAAACATGGTCTAATAATTCTCGTCGAGTACGCCTCATCGCGCAGCGGCTCGCGGGCGCCGCCGTCATATCGATCGGACCATCGCTCGACGCTCGCCACGTTCACCAGCGTGGCCTCACCCAGGTGCGCAACGGCGACCGCTACCGCATTCGCGCCGCCGGACTGGTCGCGCCCGTCCTCGAAATGATCTCTCACGATCCGCTGTGGAGCTGATCGGCAGAAAAATGACTACGGCACGAACTTAGCACTTGACTTTGTAACGAAAATCATGTAGGGTTCAGACATAATGGCGAACTGTCCCTAGGGGACGGCCGGGGTGACCACCCCGAAATTCTTCTGAAAACAGGGCCTTGGGCTCGACTCCCGTTCCGGGGGCCGATCGCCTATGGCCGTGCGGCTATCCCGCCCCCGCGCAGCGGGGGAGGGTCGGCGACCCCGGGCTCGACCCGGGGGAGCCGATCGGGGACGAAGCTTCCCCTGCGGCGCGTCGTCGCCGCGTGATGGCGAAAGCCATCGCTGCTTCCCGTCCAACGCATCACCAACCGCACCTGCCCGCCGTCGCGATCACCGCGAGGGCCGGCGCAACCATGAGGGTCGAACCATGTCCGACGACATCGAAAGTCTGCTGCGCGGCGCCAACGAGGCCGCCGCCTTGGCGCACCGGCTCGCACTGATCCGGATCGAAGCCGAGCATCGCCTGGCTTTGTACCTGGCGCGCTCCAAGCCCGATCGGGCCGCCGCCGGCGCGCCCGCGCGCCCGGCGCAGCCGGAGCCGTGCGCTGTCGCGCATGCGACCCTTGCCGCCCCCCATGCTCCGCAGGTCGCGCAAGTCCCGCCGGCGCCGAGTAAGGGCGGCGCGGCGTCGCCGCCGCCGGCGGAGCGGACAAGCGACCGGGTTCCGGACCGCAAGTGATTTTCGCCACGCCGGGGGCAAGCTGATGTCGACCGACAAGGAACGCGAAAGAAAACGAGACACCGAGTACAGAAGAAGACAATACAGGGAGAATCCCGAATATCGAAAAAAGCGGCGGGAGTACCGTCGCCGGTACCAGGTCTCGCACCGGGCGGAAATCAACGAGCGCAGGCGGCGCAGATGGGCAACCGATCCGGACCATCGTGCAAGACTGCTCGCTCGCGCCGCGAAAACCCGGCGCTTTTACATGCTCAGGCAATACGGGATTTCTCCGGAGGAGTACGACCGGATATTGGCGCTGCAGAATGGCGTTTGCGCAATCTGCAGGAAAAAACCCAACCGGCGCCTGCTTTACGTCGATCATTGCCACAGGACCGGGAAGGTACGCGGCCTGCTTTGCATGAAATGCAACAGCGCCCTCGGATTATACGAAGACGATCCGAACCTCACGGAAGCGGCGACGGCTTATCTCAGAGCCGCACTCGCCGGGCTGACGGACTATCGGAGCTTCAAGCCAAGAGGAAAAATCATGCCATCGACCGACGAACAAACCGAAACGGGCAAGGGTTGCCGATTGATGCGCAGCGCCATCCTGCTCGAGCTTCAATGCCAGCCCGGGGAAGCGAGTGACGGCGCGACCGACAAGCTGCGGCTGATCACGCGCAGGCTCGTCGACAAGGCCGCCGAAGGCGACATCCAGGCCATCAAGGAAGTGCTCGACCGCATCGACGGCAAATCGGTGCCGGGGCCGGACGATGCCGAGCAAGGACCGCGGCAGGTGAGCATCCGATGGAAAAATCCGGTCGCGTCGCCGGCTGGCAGCCCCGCCGACAATTCGTCGCCTTCCACGAGTGGACGCGGCGGTTCGCCCGCGTCATGATTCAATGCCAAACGCCGCGGCCTCCGTCATGCGCGTCCCCGGACTTGATCCTGGACTTGATCCAGGGATTGACCCGCGCATCCACCTTTTTGCGAAGATGATGGACTGCCGGGTCGACCCCCGGCAATGACGCATACCGGGTCGGCAAGAATGGAGCGATCGATCTTTGCGTCGCAAAAACTGCGAGTCGCAAAACATATATTGCACTAAACCGCTACGCGGTAGGGAGTCCGCGGATAGGGGAGTGCGTAGCTCGTTCGGTCAACCTGATCCGCGCGAGGGAATGGCGTCGGTAGCCAATGAGAACGCTTTGGCGGGCTTGAGGAGGTGGCGGCAAGTCGCGCCGGCTGGGGTTAACGATTAGGTCTCGAATGGGTCAGCTTCATTGAAATGCGATATCAATCTGCTTTTTCTTACGCCAAATCACGCGGGACATCCGAGAAGGTTCGCCGCTGTCAAACACTAGATTGAATGAGTCGGGAATGCCGATCGGATTGTCTACCGCAAGGCAGGCGCCTGTGTCCGACAGGTTTCGGACCAGGCAAGTAATCACCGCACGCACGCCTTGAAAAGCAATCCGGGCGGCTTTGTAGGTTTTGTGTCGAGATGCTTGCCGATGCTCTTGCATAGTTATTCCGCGGCGCCGGTAAGTTTACGGTTCGCTTCGGGCAGGAGGCGGAGGAAACGGTTTTGGCCACTCCAAGCAGCAATCAGGCCCGGACCGGCGGTCAAAGCCGGCGCGCCGATCGCCCCTGGAGCGTCTACGAAGATTCGCGCGCTTGTCATCGTCATTCCTGTCGGAAGGCTCCGCTGCCCATTCGCTTTGTCATTAATTGGTAAACGCGTTGTCAACACGCGAAGGGCTATAGACCGGCAGGTCGGGGAAGTCAGGTTCGCGCGCGAACGTCAAGTGAGGCGTTTGACTTTTGGTCTCGGATATCCTGAAAGCGCTCCAATTGATCTGCCAGCGTCGCGAAGTCCTCCGCCATGCGCTCCAACATTGCGCTCAACTGAGCGGCGGGTGAGGAACGTGCCCTCGCCGAGTATTCGGTGGCCAACTTTCTAAATTTAACCGCAACGGTCATGAAGATACGCCTTTGAATGTCAATTCCACTCAACCAGATAGGTTCCGCAAATTAGAACAGCTAAAATTTTAACACAAAAAGCTCGGATTGAGACTGATGCAGGTCGGTCGACGCCCATGCCGCTCGATTTCGGTGGAACAGGGAATATGGCTTAGTAGAGCCATTCTTGATACGTCGCACAATATAAATTGCACTAAACCGCTACGCGGGAGGGAGTGCGCGGAACGGGAAGCGCGTTAGTTATTCGATCACCTCGTCGGCGCGCACGATGAGCGTCGGCGGCACGGTAAGGCCGAGCGCCTTGGCTGTTTTGAGGTTGACCGCGAGCTCGAACTTGGTCGGTGCCTGCACCGGGAGGTCGCCGGACTTTTCGCCCCGCAGGATGCGATCGATGTAGGCGGCCGCCCGCCGGTAGAGGTCGACCGCGTCTGCCCCGTAGGAGATCAGGCCGCCGCCGGTGACAAAGTAACGATACTCGTAGACCGCTGGCAGGCGGTGCTTGGCCGCGGTCGCGATGATCAGATCGCGATGGCGCGCGGGGAATGGGCCCGGCATCACGACAAGGCCGCGGCCCGGCGCGCCGGCGAAAGCCTCGATCGATTGCGCGATCTCGGCGGCATTTTGAGCGGGGCTTGCGATCGGCTTGATGGCGAACGAAGGCGCCGCCGCCTCGATCGAACGCAAGAACAAGGGGGTATAGGGGGCCGTCTCCAGGTTCAATAGGAGGGCGACCTGCGCGACCTGGGGCGCAATCTCCTTGAGCACCTCAAGCCACTTGCCACCCAGCGAGGGTTCGATATTGGTGAAGCCGGTCACGTTGCCGCCTGGGCGCGCCATGCTCGCAACAAAGCCTTGTGCGACCGGCTCTGCGACTTGAACGAAGACGATCGGAATGCTGCTGGTCTCCTGCCGGAGAGCAGCGACGACAGCAGAACTGACGGCGAGGATAACCTCGGATGGGAGACGCACCAGCTCGGCCGCGTGCGCTCGCATGCGCGCGGGATCGGCGGCGCCCCAGCGATAATCGATGCGGATGTTGCGGCCGGCCGTCCAGCCCAGCTTCTCAAGCCCCTGCTGGAACGCGGCGATCCGGGGCGGCGCTTCCGGATCGCTTTCGGCCGAACTCATCAGCACGCCGATGCGCCGCGCGCGCTCTACCTGCTGCGCGCGCGCGTCAAGCGGCCACGCCACGGCCGCGCCACCTAGAAGCGTGATGAACTCGCGCCGCCTCATGACTGACTCGTCAATCTCGTAGCCTTCAATCGGTTTGAAAGGGAGGCCGCTGTCCGTGTTCTCTATCACATTGGGCGGGCAGGGAATACGGCTCGACAGAGCCATCCCCGATGCGTCGCACATATAAACTCTGCAACCTGAAACAGGTGAACGTCACATGCAAGAATCCGAACTCGTCGTCGACTACGCGCCCCGCCCGCAATTCGCCGCCTTCCACCAGCGCCGCGAGCGCTTCGCCTGCATCGTGACCCACCGCCGTGCCGGCAAGACGGTCGCGTGCGTGCAGGACCTGCAGCGCGCCGCGCTGGAGTGTCCGAGGGTTCGGCCGCGTTTCGCGTATCTGGCGCCGTTCCTCAAGCAGTCGAAGGCGGTCGCCTGGGACTACCTGCGCGACGCCATCTCGCTCATACGCGCGTTCGGCGCGACCGCGCACGAGAGCGAGCTGCGCGTCGACTATCCCAGGGGCGGGCAGGTGCGGCTCTACGGCGCCGACAATCCCGACGCCATGCGCGGCATCTATCTCGACGGCATCGTGCTCGACGAATACGCCGACATGGACCCGCGGGTGTGGTCGGAGATCATCCGCCCCGCGCTCGCCGACCGGCAGGGCTGGGCGGTGTTCATCGGCACGCCCAGGGGCCGCAACAGCTTCTTCGAGCTGTGGCGCCGATCGCAGACGGAGGACGGATGGTTCTCGCTGATGCTCAAGGCGAGCGAGACCGGGCTCATTCCTGCGAGCGAGCTTGCGCTCGCACGTCGCGACCTCAGCGAGGAGCAGTACGCGCAGGAGTTCGAATGCTCCTTCGACGCCGCCGTCATCGGATCGTATTACGGCAAGCTGATGTTCCGCGCCGAGCAGGAGAAGCGCATCGCCGGCGTGCCGTACGAGCCCACCGCCATGGTCTGGACCGCGTGGGATCTCGGCATCCGCGACGCCACGGCAATCTGGTTCGCGCAGGTGGTCGGCCGCGAGATCCGGATCATCGACTACTACGAAGCTTCCGGCGTCGACCTCGGCCACTACGTGCGCGAGATCGGCGCGCGGCCCTACGTCTACGCCGGCCACATCGTCCCGCACGACGCGCGGGCGCGCGAGCTCGGCACCGGCAAGAGCCGCCTCGAGGTGCTGGAAAGCCTGGGGCTGAAGAACATCACGCTCGCGCCGCTGCATCGCCTCGAGGACGGCATCAACGCGGTCCGCGTGTTCCTCCCGAAATGCTGGTTCGACGAGGAGAGCTGCCGGCGCGGCGTCGACGCGCTCAAGCTCTACCGCTCCGAGTTCGACGACAAGCTGCAGGCGCTACGCCCCGGTCCGGTCCACGACTGGACCTCGCACGCGGCCGACGCGTTCCGGTATCTCGCGATGACGCTCGACCGCAGGGTGCCGAGCGGGTTCTATCGGCGGATCGAGTATGCGGAGCATGCAGTGGTGTGACCACGTCGTTTAGATCTTCCTGGATTTTGGCTCCGAAGCGGCTCTTCGCACACTTGACACACATGCCGTCAGGGTTTACCTGACTGTCAGGATATTCCTGACATCGCTGGAGGTCGATATGTCAGAGGCGGCAAGAAAGAAGGCAGAGGCAGTGCAGGCGGCGCCAGGCGGCTCTTTGCCGACGAAAACCCTCTACTGTTCGTTCTGCATTAAGTCACAGCACGAGGTGAAGAAGTTGATTTCCGGCCCTGCAGGTATCTTCATCTGCGACGAGTGCGTCGATCTGTGCAATGAAGTCATTGCGGGTCGTCCGCCAGACCCATCGAAATTCCCCTCCGCCAAAGAGCTACCGACAGGACGTTTGCTAGAGCACCTTCGATCAATCGAGGACACGGTCCAAGGCAAGGGTAATCAACTCCAAAGGGTGATCGAGATCCTTCGATCTCGTGAGGTGAGTTGGGCCCAAATTGGAGCTGCGTTGGGTATCTCGCGCCAATCCGCGTGGGAGCGGTTTACCTGAGTGGCGGCAGTTAACGAGGCGTCAGGGCCGCGCCGAATTCAAACTGAAACACTATACCTGATTATGCCGATGTGCCGCGCCGCTGATGTGCGATCTCAGCGCGTAGGGCGGGTTAGTCTTACTGCGTCACGAAGCGTTCGCAAAAGACTTCGCTTGTTGTGCCGGGTCGAGCCGCAAGCGCGCCGTGGAAAGATTTGCCCTCTCCCCTTGTGGGCTAATCTCCGCACACATGTTGCAGTGCGATTCAGGCTACGACAATGCTGACTCGCAATTTTCGAATCCTGCGCTGTCAGTTGACGAAATATTCGAATCCAGATCGCTCTCGCCGCGCAAGATTGGAATCGAAGGCTTCCATCAGCGAGCGTCGCTGCGCATCGGTCTTGTACAAGAAACCCGCAGAGCCGCACCGGCAAACAGCAAAAAGCCCTTATGCGTCATGGGTATGAGCTCATCAGAAATGTGTGCAGAAATGTGTGCTCAAGCTAGCCCCTTGTGGGAGAGGGCAGCGATACTTTCGCAACGAACTCGATTGGGTGAGGGGGCCCCCTCACCCATTCCTTTTGTTGCGCTGTCTGAGCGGCCCTCTCCCACAAGGGGAGAGGGCAACACTTTCGGCGCCTGCGCTTGCTGCACTCGCAGCGCAAAACGTTTGACGCAGTACGATTAGGCGTCTTCGCCGTAACCCGCCGCCTCGCTGGCCGCGGCTTCAACCACATCATGGATGGATGGCAAGCGACGCGACCATCCTTAGCCATCCTTAGACAACCCCGAAAGGCATCGCGGCCAATTTCACCGCAGGCGATCGGGTCATCCTCTTCTGTGCCGCGACCGGCAGCGACCACGCCGCGATCGGGGTAACCGCGCGGGCGATGCAGGCGATGGCGATTCGCGGACTGATCCAGCGCGACGCCGTCGGTGCCTATGTGCTTACCGAGACCGGACACGCGGTGTTTGCAGGCTGGAGCGCGCCGGCATCCACATTACCGGAAAATAGAACGATGGTTCGTATGTGGCAACCAGTCCGGCCGCACGTCCGCACCGATCAAGCCGCAGCACGTACACACCATGCGTGAGCACAGCGACCGCACCGGCGTCTCGTAGAAGACATAGAGTAACAGAGCGACACCACGCCCACGGCGCCTAGTCGTTTTCCTCTGTGCGGTTTCGGAGTGCCGCACGGCAGTCCTCGACAAGCGAGTTAAACTCGTTGCGCACGTCTGGACGCGCATCTTGCCCCTGGATCTCCTGCTGCAATCCGTTGATATAGTCTACGCGGGCACATATCCGCTCAAGTGGCGTCGCATCGCGGTTGCCTGACCACCAGCCGGCCGTGAGATACCCAGCAACGAAGCAGAGCCCCAGCAACAATCCCTGCCCGATGCGTTGCACGGGCCGAGACGAGAAGATAGCGCTCGTTACCACCGGCCGCCTCGGCGGACCCACGGCACGTCCGCGCCAAGCAGTGTGATGCATTCGCGACAGTTGCTCATTCGATCACCTCGTCGGCGCGCTGCTGGAAAAACAAAGGCACTTCGAGCCCAAGCGCCTTCGCGGTCTTGAGGTTGATCACCAGCTCGAACTTGACTGGCGCCTGGACGGGAAGCTCGCTCGGCTCCGCGCCCCGCAGGAGCCGATCGGCATAGATCGCCGCACGCCGATAATTATCCAGAAAGTCATTTCCATAGTACAGCAGCCCGCCGAGCTCAGTGTAGTGACGGAACGGATAGGTGGCCGGGAGGCGGTAGCGCGCCGCCAGCGCGACGACCTCCGCACGACGGCCGTACAGGAAGGTATCCGGCATCACGATCAGGCCACCGTCCGGCTCGTGCGCATGTGCGGCAACGATGGATTCGAGCTCGAGCGTGTCGTGAACCGGTGCCACGATCGCTTCCACTGCGAAGGACGGGGCGGCAGCTTTAAAGGGGTTCAAGTAATACTCGGCATAGGGCGCCGTTGGCGGGTTGAACAAGAAGGCAACCCGTTTGACCCGCGGCGCAATCTCCTTGAGCAGCTCCAGCCACTTGCCGGCCAGCGAGCCTTCCATACCGATGAAACCGGTAGCGTTGCCGCCCGGCCGCGCCAGGCTTGCCACGAACTTACTGTCGACCGGATCGGCGACGTTCGCGAAAATGACGGGGATAGTGCGGGTTTGTTGCAGCACCGACGCAGTGGCGAGTGTGTTTTGCGTAAGAATGAGGTCGGGCTGCAGCGCGACGAGTTCCTTCGCGAATCGTTGCAGCAGCTCAACATCGGTGATCGCCCAGCGAGTTTCGATCCGGATGTTGCGGCCCTGCGTCCAGCCGAGTTTCTCGAGCCCCTGCCGGAATGCGGCGAAGTACGCCTGTCCTTCCGAGTCGGTCTCGGCAAACAACATCAGCACGCCGATGCGCCGCATCCGCTCGCCCTGCTGCGCGCGCGCGGCGAGCGGCCACCCGGCCGCGCCGCCGAGTGCCGCGATGAATTCGCGCCGTTTCATTCAATCACCTCGTCGGCGCGTGCGAGCACGGGCGCCGGCAAGTCGAGACCCAGCGCCTTGGCGGTCTTGAGATTGATCACCAATTCGTACTTGGTCGGCGCCTGCACCGGCAGGTCGGCCGGCTTCTCGCCCTTGAGGATGCGATCGACGTAGCCGGCGGCACGCCGGTATTGGTCGACGGTATCAGCCGCGTAGGAGATCAGGCCGCCGTCGGTCACAAAGAAGCGTTCGAAGTAGATCGCGGGCAATCGATGCCGGGCCGCAAGGGTAATGATCCGCTCGCGATGAATCCCTGCCAACGCGGTCGCTGTGACGATCAGCCCGCCATTCGGCTGGCGCGCGAAGGCGCTGACGGCGCGCTCGATCTCGCCGGTGTCGCGCACGTCGATCGGGCTCAGCTCCATCCGTAA
>WNFG01000499.1_pt1 | contig 32978 bp, 23 predicted proteins | sample 5400431 | NCBI WGS metagenome assembly WNFG01 (sample SAMN13153346, study PRJNA577476) | soil metagenome | isolation source: 120 cm saprolite under Douglas fir tree site 2 hole 3 replicate 2 | place: USA:California | collected 2015-04-18
GGTGCTGGTTACGGGCACCACCGGTTCCGGTAAATCCACCACGCTGGCGGCGATGATCGACCGCATCAATGCCAACCGCTCCGATCACCTGATCACCATTGAAGACCCCATCGAGTTCCTGCACCGCGACAAAAAGAGCTTCATCAATCAGCGCGAAGTCGAAGTGGACACCGCGAACTTTTCCACCGCGTTGCGCGCCGCCCTGCGTCAGGACCCTGATGTGATTCTGGTCGGCGAAATGCGCGACCTCGAAACCATTTCAACGGCGCTGCTCGCCGCGGAAACCGGCCACCTTGTTCTTTCTACTTTGCATACTCTCGACGCCACGGAAACGATTCAGCGTATTATCGCGGTCTTCCCGCCGCCGGAGCAAAAACAGATTCGTTTGCAGCTTGCCGCCACGCTGAAGGCGGTCGTCTCGCAGCGCTTGGTGCGCCGCGCGGATGACAAAGGCCGCGTGCCGGCTTGCGAAATCATGATCGCCACCGGCTACATTCGCGATTGCATCATCAACGCGGACAAGACCCGCCTGATTCACGACGCCATCGCCGCCGGCACCAGCCAGTACGGCATGCAAACGTTCGATCAGTCGCTTTTCGATCTCTACTCCAAGCAGCTCATCACTCTCGACGAAGCCCTGGCGCGCGCCTCCAACGCCGACGAATTCAAGCTGCGCATCCAAGGTATTCGCTCCGCCTCCGACTCCGCCCGCGAGGAAATGGAGCGCCAAATGGCCGACTTCGAGCGCTTCGCCCGCAAGTAGACCGTCGCATCGTGCGCTCTGACTTCACTGCGCAGACTTCTTGCGCGATTAAACCCTCCGCTGTACCATCAGCCTGCTCTTTCTAATAATAGGCGTCTGCTTTTCTACGAACGGAGACCGCCATGATTCCATCCGAATGCTTGCCCACCCGCAGAGATTTCCTGAAGGTCGGCGCTGCTCTCACCACCGGTATCTCCGGATTGACCTTACTCGCGCAGCCTGCCTCATCGGATGATTCCGATCTCCACATCGTCGGGCCCAAGAAAGGCTTTTCGCCCGAGATCGGCACTTTGACGTCGATGATGGCATTCATGCGCTCGCAGGTCCTGCATTCCGTCAAAGGCATGTCGCAACAAGACCTCGATTTTCTGCTCGACGCCAAGGCCAATCGAATTGGCGCCCTTCTCAATCACCTGGCCGCCGTGGAAGCTTTCTATCAACTCAACACCTTTGAGGGCCTTTCCGGTAAACAAATGCCCGAAGCTTTCAAAGAAAAATGGGGCGTGCCCCAGGAACTCGGGGAGCCCGCCCGCAAGGCCATCAAGGGCAACAGTCTCGAGTATTACTTAAACCTATTAAACGAAACACGCGAGAAAACTCTCGCCGAATTTCGCAAGCGCGACGACAAATGGCTCATGGCCGTCGACAAAGACTGGGGCTGGGGACCCACCAACAACTATTGCAAGTGGTTTCACGTCACAGAACACGAAGCCAACCACAACGGCCAAATCAAGCTGCTGAAGAGCCGCCTCCCCGGTGCCAAGCCCGCCACGGAGTAGTCGAGCTCGCTCCGGTTCAGCAATTTCGCTCGGGAGTTTCTTCTTTGCCATTTCTCCGCGTCCTTTCTGTCTCCGTCTTCGTCTTCTCTTTTTACCTTCCTTTCAACTTTCGACTGTTAACTTTCGACCTCTTACTCTCGCCACTAGCCACTCGCTACTTCTTCCTCTATGCTTCCACCATGTTCGGGAAGCCGCGGCAACTTGAAACCGAAGAGGAGTTGTATGAGGTAGCGGTGCGGGCGCTGATGCGGCGGGCGCATTCGGTGCACGAGATGAAGCAAAAACTGGAGCGGCGGAGCAATAACAAGCTGCTGGTGCAATTGGTGATGGCGCGGCTGAAAGAAAATGGGCAGATTGACGACGCGCGTTATGCGAAACAATTCACGCGGCAGCGCACCGAAGGCCGCAAGCAGGGTAAATTTCGGATTTCGCGCGACTTGCGGGCGCGCGGCGTGCCGGACCGGCACATCGATGCAGCGCTGAAGGAATCCGCCGAGCAAAATGATGAAGCCACGATGGTGCGCCAGCGGATCGAACGGAAGCTACGAGTATTTCGCGGCGAAATTGATGAGAAAAAAATGGCCTCCATTTACAGCAGTCTGCTGCGCGCAGGGTTTTCCGCAGACGTTGTGCGACGCGAACTAAAGGCGATCACGAAAGAAGAGGTACCAGAAGTGGAGACGGAATAGGTTTCTCTTTCATGAGTTATGAATCCGGCTTCATTTTTCGTTTGACTTTCCCTTAATTTGTGGTATACTTAGCTTTGTAGATTACTGCATGTGGAGTGCGGGAGCCTGTTTACCCTGAGCGGAGCCGAATGGCTGCCGCTTTTTCTTTTTTCAGGTAGCCATTTCGGCCTTTGCTACTCCAAAACAACCAAAATCGCGTCCTTCAGAATCAATCAGTTACGAAATGCTTTTTTTGTAAGTCCTTTCCTTTGATATTCATGCAAATTCATGGGGGGTGGGGGTGATCTGGCACTGAAAAATGGCCACACGGAAATTGTTCCGCTGCTAAGGCGGGCGATGCATCAGAATGTCGGTCAAGTGGTTACGCCAAAACATTCTTGAGGAACTTGAGCGTCCGGTCCCAGGCTAGTTTGGCGCTGGCGGGGTCGTAGACTTGGGGGCGGGCTTCGTTCATGAAGGCGTGCTGAGCGTCGTAGCGATAGATCTCGAAATGAGATTGGGATTGCTTGAGCGCAGCCTCGAAGTCGTTGACTTTGGCGGGGGTACACCAGCCGTCCTGGTTCGCGAAATGGCAGATCAGGGGAATTTTGATTTTCTTGAATTCGGCGGCGGGAAGATCCGGGAGGCCGTAGAAGCAGGCGCCCGCGTCCATTTCCGGAACGCGCACCGCGGCCAGAATAGTCAGCACGCCGCCCATGCAGAAGCCGCCCACGGCAACTTTCTTGGAGCTTTGCTTGAGGTATTGTGCGGCGCCGCGAACGTCTTGCTCGGCGGCATCGGCAAGGTTCAGGTTGGCCATCATGTGGCTGGCTTCATCAGACGCTTTGGCGAGCTTGCCGCGGTAGAGGTCCGGGACGAGCGCGCGGTAGCCAGCCTCGGCGAGGCGGTCGGCGGTCTTCTTGATTTGCTCGTTAAGCCCCCACCATTCCTGAATGCACACAAATCCGTGCGCGCCCGCTCCTGCTTTGGGAGTTGCCAGATAGCCCGGGCACGTCTTTCCGTCCGGCCGCTTGAACTGCACCATTTCTCCCATGAAGCCCCTCCGCTCGCTGTGGCGTGCAAGTGCTATGTTATGACAAATGCATGGCTCTTGCCTGAAAGCGTTCGCAGTCGGAAGCAATAAGGCGAGTTCACGACAACGCTTTGGCTCGAAGGCCCCAGAGGACAAGCACCGAGGAGACGACAATTGTGATGCCGACCGTAACGAACCCAACGGTGACCAGGCTTTCCTGCCAAGCTTGTCCCCTATGGCCGGCTCCAGTGATCGGAGAAAGGGCGGCAGTGCCGAAAGCCGCCGCGAGTATGGTTGTAACCCAGTTCCCATAGGTGCCGTATAGCGCAGTCCAATAAGCAATCGCCTTTGTTCGCGGGGAGAGTCTGACCTCGGTCCAAACAGCCCCCAGCACCACCAGGAAGGTACCATTCATCACACCTTCCAGGTGCGCGGCAAGCCCCATGCGCACGTTGGCGAAATGCTGTTCGGCGAACCCCGTTACCAGTCCAAGTAAAAAGAGGCACATGCCATGCCACATCAGACTTCGGTTGGTGCCTTGCGTCTCAATACTCAGCTCCTTAACTACAGGTGGCGCTCTGGCGAAAGCGAATTGCGTGTGATCAGCTTCCAACACCAGACTATCAGGCTTGTAGCGATTCGGTCTTGATAAGCCGGCTAATCGGAATCTGACCCACTTCCCGACTCTGGTTTCATTGCGGGGGGTTGCTGCGTCTGCGATAATCTGGGGATTGAATCCTGCAAAACTGGGGCTGACGTGCCCGGGAAGGGCACGCAATAAAAATGACGGGCAACGAGATACGCGAGAAGTTTTTGCAGTTTTTTGAGGGCAAGAAGGGCCCCGATGGCAAGGGGCACCGGCGGGTGCGGAGCTCGTCGCTGGTGCCGCATGGGGACGCTACCCTGCTGTTTACGAATGCGGGGATGAACCAGTTCAAGGACGTGTTTCTGGGGCTGGAAAAGCGGGATTACACGCGGGCGACCACGGCGCAGAAATGCGTGCGCGCGGGCGGGAAGCACAACGACCTGGAAAATGTGGGATTTACGAAGCGGCACCACACGTTTTTCGAGATGCTCGGCAATTTTTCCTTTGGCGATTATTTCAAGAAGGAAGCCATCGCCTACGCCTGGGAACTGGTCACTTCGCCCGAATGGTTTGGCATCGACAAAAACAAGCTGTACGTCACCGTTTTTATCGGCGCAGGGTCGGGCCCTGAAGACTATGCGATCATTCCCCGCGATGACGACGCTTATCACTTCTGGATTGCTGAAGGAGTCCCTGCGGATCGCGTCCAACGATTGGGCATGAAAGACAATTTTTGGCAGATGGGCGATACAGGACCTTGCGGTCCTTGCAGTGAGATTCACTACGACATGGGTCCGGAAGGCTCCGACTTGGGCCACAAGGCTTGCAAGTTTCCTTGCGACTGCGGCCGTTACGTGGAGATTTGGAATCTCGTTTTCATGGAGTACAACCGCTACTGCGGCTACGAACGGGATGGATTTCCAAGCGACTGGGACCACACCAAAAGAGCCGAACACAAACATTCAAAGGTGTGTCTGCGGCTCGACCTCCTGCCGAAACCGAGCGTTGATACGGGGATGGGCCTTGAGCGCGTCGCCGCCGTCCTCCAAGGCGTCATCTCCAACTATGACACCGACCTGTTTGTTCCACTGATGAAACGCGCCGCCGAACTCTGCGGCGTCGATTACAAGAAGGAAATTCGATCGGAAGAAGGAAAGGGAGGCGCAGCGTCCCTGCGCGTGATCTCCGACCACGCTCGGGCCAGCGCTTTTTTGATTGCCGATGACGTTGTACCTTCTAACGAGGTCCGGGGTTACGTACTTCGCAAGATTATTCGGCGAGCAATTCGGCATGGGTGGTTGCTAGGACAAAGGAATCCATTCTTATGCCAGATGGTCTTTACGGTCCGGGATCTCATGAAGGATGCCTATCCGGAATTAGGCGACAGCGCGGAACGTATCGCGAAGGTAGTCGAAGCGGAGGAGAAGAGGTTTGCGAATGTGCTCAGCCAATCTTTTCCTCTCCTTGAAGACGAAATCCAACGCGTTGGCAGAGATGTGGAGAACCTTAGAGCACAGGGCAGGTTCGAAGAAGTGTTTAAAGACCAGTCTGACGCGGTCGCAGATCTGCGAAAAGAAGCCAAACGGATCTGGTTGGATGCTGGCGGTGGGTTCGGGAGCCGACCGAGGTTCGCGGCTAGTCATCAGGTCAAGTACCTAGACAGGGGCTTATCATCAGATTGGGTAGAACTCATACCAACGACCGCAGGACTTACTCTTGGACTGCTTGATTCGAGGGAGAACCGCGACTTCCAACAGGACTATAACCAACCCAAGGCCTTCTTCCTTGGGGAGCGCGCGTTCACGTTATTCTCGACTCACGGATTACCGCTTGACTTCATCGAGGCCGCAGCTAAGGACGCGGGCATTCATTTCGACTCAGAAGGCTTTGAATGGGCCCTAATGGCAGAGCGCGCGCGGGCGAAGGCATCGTGGAAAGGCGGGGCGAAAGAGGCGACGAAGCCCGTCTATATGCAGACCGCGTCTGCGTTTCGGACGGAACCGGATTTTTACTTCTCAACGAAAGCAAGGGATTGCAGGATCGAAGCAATCGTGAAAGCGGGAACCTCGATTTCGCAGATAGAGGCGGGTGAATCGGCTGAGATTGTTCTAGATCGCACGGTGATTTACGCGGAGTCGGGCGGACAGGTGGCGGACACCGGGGCATTCTATGACAACTCGGAGTCGCAACTGCTGGCGGAGGTGAAGGGCGCGTTTTATCCGGTCGCGGGGCTTGTGGCGCACAAAGTTGTGGCCAAGGAGACGCTGCGCGTGGGAGACCACGTTACGGTGGTGGCGGATGCGGAGCGGCGGGCGCGAATTATTCGCAATCACACGGGGACGCATCTGGTGAATGCGGCGCTGCGGAATATTTTGGGGACGCACGTAAAGCAGTCCGGGTCGCTGAATGCGCCGGAGCGGCTGCGGTTTGACTTTTCGCACTTTGCGCACGTGGATGCGGAAGAACTGCGGGACATCGAGCAGCAGGTGAACGACGAGATCCGGCTAAACACGGAGGTCGAGACGAACGTGACTTCGCTGGAAGAGGCGCTGGCTTCCGGAGCGCTGGCGTTTTTCGGAGACAAGTATCCGGAGCACAACGTGCGCGTGGTGACGATTCCCGATCCGCGGGCGGCTCGCGGGTTCTATTCGAAGGAGCTTTGCGGCGGGACGCACGTGCAGCGCGTTGGCGACATTGGCGTGCTGAAGATTGTGAGCGAGGAATCGGTGGCGGCAGGCGTTCGCCGGATTGAGGCGGTTACCGGTATCGGGGCGCTGGAGCATTACCAGCAGCAGGCGACCATCCTGCGGCAAGTGGCCGGCAAGCTCAATGTGGCGGAGGACGACATATTGGCGCAAGTGGAGAAACTCTCCCAGACGGCCAAGCAACTGGAAAAGGAGCTGGAGGCGCAGAAGCGCAAAGGGGCACTCAGCCAGATTGACGAGCTGGCGGCGCGCGTGCAAGTTGTTAAGGGCATTAAGGTTATTGCGGCAGAAGTGCAAAATGTTGACCGCGAAGGACTTAGGCAGCTGGTGGACAGCCTGCGGCAGAAACTTGGCTCCGGCGTGGTGGCGCTGGGGATGCCGGAAGATGGAAAGGTAGCCCTGATTGCCGGGGTGACCAAGGACCTGACGGGTAAAGTCCATGCTGGCAAGCTGATACAGGCGTTAGCCAAACAGGTGGGAGGTTCCGGGGGCGGAAGACCGGATTTGGCCGAGGCTGGTGGCAAGGACGTTGCCGCCCTGAAAAGTGCCCTATTGAGTATCCCCTCGCTGCTGGAAGGCTTGTTATAATTAGGGCTGCAGAGCGGCCTGCCTAGGAAGGCGGGCCAGGACGGACTGAAGTCCGCCCCTACAGCAAGACGGCTGTAACCCCTAGCGGCTCAGCGCCATGCCGCTAGGCGGGCAGGTCCAGGGCGCATAGTACGGAAGTCGCATTGACCGGAACGAGGCGTTTGGGAAGAATGGTGGCGGTGTGGCGGGAACTCAAATGTCTTGTATGCCTAACCGCAAGGGCATGATGAATAGAGGCGCGACAATTACGGGATGGCTTCTGAGAGGGACGCTGGTTTTTTGCGCGATCCTTGCTGCGTTACTTTTTGCTTCGTTGTTTGCCCAGGCCGCTAACGCGCAGATCGCCAAGGTTGTCAACGATGACGGGCGTCAGTTTTTCGTGAACGCCGAACCGCTGAGAACCCCCAAGCTCATTGCCTCGAAGCCGCACGCCAACATCTATCTTCCCGCCGAAACGTCATTTACGGGACGCAGCCGACCGGCCGTGGACATGGGGCGCGACGGCGTAGAAAAAATCGTTCGAGAAGCGTCGGACCGGCATCGCGTGGACCCGGCGCTGGTGCGCGCGGTGATCGAGACGGAATCGAACTGGAATCCGAAGGCGTGGTCGCACAAAGGCGCGGGCGGATTGATGCAATTGATTCCCACGACGGCGCAACGCTGGGGGGCGTACGACGTGTTCAACCCGCAACAAAACATCGACGCGGGGGTTAAACATCTCAAGTGGTTGCTAGAACGATACAACGGCAATCTCGACCTGGCCCTGGCGGCGTACAATGCGGGAGAGGGCGCGGTGGACCGCGCGCATGGCGTGCCTGCGTATCGAGAAACGCGCGACTATGTGCAGAGAGTACAGAACGCTTACTTTCGGCCGGGCTCGGGACGGCTTGCTGACGCTTACGTCAATCCTCACGCGATCCATCGAGACGTTACCGCGGATGGGCGCATCATATTCACTAACGAATAGAGAGAGTTGTAAGTTTTTAGTGGTTAGTTTTTAGTTTCCAGGAACCCTGGAGTTCAGGCCTGGAACATTTTGAATGTATTGGCGAAGAGAGTTACAGCTTCCGGATACGATGGAAGCGGCGTTTGGGGGATGTGAGTTGATGTTGGGGAGGAAAAAAATTTTGGGGATTGGCTTCGCCCGTCTTTCGCCGGTTTTTGCGGCGCTGGGCGGGGCGCTGATGCTCGCATCGGCATCGCCGGCGAAAACGGGCGCGGAGCCCGGGACGACGGCGGCGGTGCGGCGCCAGTCGGCAGCAGCGCAATTTGCGCGAGCCGAAGAGCAGCGCGCGGCGCTGAACAGCAAACCCAGCGAAAAGCGCACGCTGGCGGATTACAAACAAGTGGTTAGCGGGTATCGCCGCGTGGCTTTGATTACGCCACGCGCGGCGGAAGTGCCGGATTCTCTGCTGGCGATTGCGGAACTTTACACCGAGATGGGCGACCGGTTTGGACGGAGCTATTACCAGTCGGCGGTCGATTCCTATCAATTCCTGGTACACGAATATCCCACGAGCAAATTTTGCCAGGATGCGATCTTGCGAACGGCGAAACTGCAGCGCGAGCAGCTGGGGGATTCGGCGCAGGCCAAGAAAAGTTACGAGGATTTTCTGAAACGGTATCCGCGTTCGCCGAGGAAACGCGAAGCGCAAGAAGCACTGGCGGAACTGGCGTTGCTGCAGAACGACGACGCGCCGGCGGCGACGAACAGCGTGGCTGGCAATTCGAATGCTGCGAATTCTGCATCGCTGGCTAACGGAGAACCGCGCGCGAGTGCGCCAGCACACTCCGGAGGCAAGACCGTGAGCCGGGCGGGAGCGCGGGAGATTCCGCAGGTGCGGCGGATACGCGCGGCGGCCAACGGCAATGCGACGCGCGTGACGATTGACCTGGACGACAGCGTACAATTCGTTTCCGGGAGGATTGCGAATCCAGACCGGATTTTTTTCGATTTGCACGCGGCGCGGCTGACGCCCGAAGCGGCTCGCGGGAATATCCGCGTTGAAGGCGGGCTGCTGACCGCCGTGCGCGTGGCGCAGAATCATAACGGCGTGGTGCGCGTTGTGCTGGACGTGAACGGAGTGAAGGATTACAGCGCTTTATTGACAAACAATCCGGCGCAGCTTGTGATCGATTTGTACGGAAATGCTCCGGCAGCGCCGGTACGAACGGCCAAGGTGAGAAAGCCGCAGCCGGCGGTGGCGGAAGACTCGAATGAGAGCGCTTCCTTGGCGAACGGCGAAGGGCGAACGGTTCAGAACGCGGCGGCGAAGGAATCGGCGGAGGGCGGGAGTTCTTCTGCGGAGCAGCCGGCGGCGAATGCAAAGAGCGCGATCAGCAGCACGATCAACAGTGGAGCGACTGGCGCTGGCACAATTGAAAGTTCGGGCGCTGGGAACAATTCTTCCGCAGCGGCGCACAACGTACTGCCTGGCGTTAAGAGCTCCAAATCGAAGTCGGCCAAGGCCTTGGCAGCGAACGCAAGGCCGGATTTAGTGCGGCCTGCCAGCGCGCCACTACCGACGCGCGATGGGCAGTCCACGCTGACCCGGGCGCTGGGGCTGAAGATTGGAAGGATCGTGATCGACGCGGGCCACGGCGGGCACGACACGGGAACGATTGGGCCGACCGGATTGATGGAGAAAGACCTGTGCCTTGACGTAGCGCTGCGGCTGGGGAAAATTATCGAGCAGCGGCTGCCGGGAGCGGACGTGATCTATACGCGCTCGGACGACACGTTTGTTCCGCTGGAAGAGCGGACGAACATCGCGAACCAGGCGAAGGCGGACCTGTTTATTTCCATTCATGCAAATTCGAGCAGGGACCACGCGGCGCGCGGCATCGAGACGTACTACCTGAACTTGAAAGGCTCGGCGGAAGCGATGGAGGTGGCGGCGCGGGAAAACGCTACCGCGCAGGGAGGCGTACACGAGCTGCAGGACCTGGTGATGAAAATCGCGCGGACGGAAAAGATTGACGAGTCCAAAGAACTTGCCGAGGACATTCAGGATTCGCTCGCCAAGCGGATGCAAAAGACGAGCAAGCCGGTGAAGAACCGCGGCGTGCGCAAGGCGCCGTTCGTGGTGCTGATCGGCGCGGACATGCCGTCGATCCTGACGGAGATTTCGTTCCTGAGCAATCCGGCGGACGAAAAACTGCTGAAGCAGCCCGAGCAGCGGCAAAAAGTGGCCGAGGGGCTGTATCAAGGCATGGTCAGTTACCTGGAGAGCATGAACAGCGTGACGATGAACCAGCCGGCGAAGCCCGGCGCCGGGCGTCCTCCTGCGGCACCCGTGGAACAATCTCGCAACCAAAACTAGGCGATTGGTGTCTAATAGAGGCTGGGATGCGAAAGCCTTACTTCATTGCCATTTCCGCGCTTATGGCGGCGGCTGCTGCCGCGCCGTGGGCGTGCGCGCAGCAAATGGCGCTTCCTGCACATTTCAACAAATGGTCCGGTCAGCCGAGCTCGGAGTGGGTGGAAACAGAAGCGCCGGCGAACCATGTGAATCTTTGGAAAGAAACCGGGCGAACCACGGGGGAATTCTGCCGGTACGCTTCCGGCGACGCGAAGATCAACGTGCGATTGGAGAAATATCGGGACCCCAGCAACGCGTACGAAGTGTATACGGCGCTGATTCGCCCGGAGATGCGCCCGTCGACGCTGGACCGGACTTCGGCGGTGGATGGCGACAGATTGTTTGCGTTGTTGGGGAGTTCCATCCTCGAGGTGCGCCCTACAACGGCGATTTCCACGGAAGACTTGGCGGCGCTGGTGCAAGCCGTGAGCGCGCATGCCGACCAGACACCGCTACCTCCGATTCGCACGTATTTGCCGCGCGGGTTCACGGATGGGACGCAGAAATATGCGCTGGGACCGGTGGCGTTTCGCAATGCGATGAACGCGCTGAGGCAAGAGGAATTCGCGAGCCTGGTCAATGAAGCCGGCTTCGATTTGGGGGCGGAGGCGATCTTCGCAAGCTACCGCGCAGGAAAAGATGTGGCGGTGCTGGTGCTGATTGAATATCCCACGCCGCAACTGGCGGAACAGCACTTGCGGCATTTAGAACAGGCGTTTTCACCAGCAGCGAAACAGGCGGGAACAAGTATCGAACGCAAGGCTTCCCTGCTTTCGCTGGTACTGAGGCCAACTTCGGCGGCGTATGGAAATGCGCTGCGGAGCGCGGTGAATTACGAAACGCACGTGACGTGGCACGAGCCGAGCAGCACTGTTAGCGATCCGCCGTGGGCTTATATTCTCGCCAAGATTTTCATCTTCACCGGGGTGTTCATGGTGGTGGCCATAGTGCTTGGCGCGGCGTTTGGCGGCGTGCGAGTGGTGGCGAAGAATTTATTTCCGGGCAAATTTTTTGACCGGCCGGAACAGATGGACGTCCTGCAGCTCGGGCTATCTTCCAAGAGAATCGATTCCCGCGATTTCTACTAGCGACTCGCAAGTTCACCAGAGGAAACTTCCCTATAACCTCCAGCATTTCCCCGCGTCCAATAAAGGACGGACGTTCTCCCCTTTGCCCCTGCCAAGCAGTATCGTAAGATTTGAGGTCAGGTAAACGGGAATGTGTCCAAGTGTATCGGTCCACAAGATTAGAATGCGAACAACCGGAAGGCGTGAGGCCGCATGGCTGCTGGCGCTGGCGGCGAGCGCGGCGGTGCACGGCTGCCAGAAGAGCGCGGCCGACAGTGCGGCGGGCGGAGGCGCGCCTGCCATGCCGGTGCAAGTACAGATCGCTCCCGCGGTGAAGATTCCGGATACGTCCGAGTATTTGTCGATCCTGAAGTCGCGGCACTCCGCGGCGATCAATCCCCAGGTGGAGGGACAGATCACGCGGATTTACGTGAAGTCCGGCGACCACGTGGAAGCGGGAACGCCGCTGCTGCAGATCGACCCGCTGAAACAGGAAGCCACGGTGAACAGCCAGGAAGCCTCGCGCGTGGCGCAAGAAGCCAACCTGCGGTACGCCAAGATTTCACTGGAGCGGGCGGAGAAGTTATTTGCCGCCGGAGTGATCAGCAAACAGGAGATGGATAATGCGCAGACCGGCTATGATGCGGCCGTGGCGCAATTGCGGGCGCTCGACGAACAAGTGAAGCAGCAAAAAGTGGAGCTGCACTACTATAGCGTCACCTCGGCGAGAGATGGGATCGTCGGAGATATCCCGGTGCACGTGGGCGACCGCGTGTCCGTCGCGACACTGCTGACTACCATCGACGAGCCGGGAGCTCTGGAAGCATATATTTACGTTCCCGCCGAACGCACCAAAAACTTGAAAGCGGGATTACCCGTGCGGCTGCTGGATACCGCCGGTAATTCGATCAGCGAGACGCGGATTTCGTTTGTGTCGCCCCAGGTCGAGACGGAGACACAGACGGTTCTCGCGAAGGCCACTGTTGAGAATCAGCAAGGAAAGCTCCGCATCGCGCAGCAGGTTCGCGCGCAGATTACCTGGGGCGTTCACGAAGGTCCGGTGATTCCGGTGCTTGCCGTACTGCGCATCAATGGACAGTTCTTCGCGTTTGTGGCCGTCAACGAAGGCAAAGGAACGGTGGCGCGCCAGAAACCTTTGAAGCTCGGCGATACCGCGGGCAATGATTTTGTGGTTCTCGATGGGCTCAAACCCGGGGAACACCTGATCGTTTCGGGAACGCAATTTTTGCAGGATGGCATGCCGGTCACGGAACAAATCCAGAGCAAAGGCCCGAGCACTCCAGCCCGGTAGACACCTCGAATTCATGAGCGGCCCCACTACACTTCCAGCAAAGGCGGGCTCCGGCCTTGTTCGTTGATTTCTTCATTCAGCGGCCGGTGTTTGCGACGGTCTGCGCCCTCTTCATCATTCTCGCGGGCGCAATCTCCATTCCCACGCTTCCAATCGCGGAACTGCCGGACCTGGCGCCGCCGCAAGTGGTGGTCAGCAGCGGCTATATCGGGGCAAACGCGCAGACGGTGGAAACCGCGGTCACTATTCCGTTAGAGCAAGCCATCAACGGCGTGCAGGGGATGAAGTACATCAGCTCAACGAGCGGGAACGACGGTACAAGCCAAATCACGGTGGTGTTTGACGTAACGCGAAACGTCGACCTAGCGGCGGTGGACGTGCAGAACCGGGTGAACCAGGCACTCGGGCGGCTGCCAAACGAAGTCAAGAACACGGGGATTATCATCACCAAGCGGATTGGCGGATTTGTGTTTGGCGCCGGCGTTTATTCCGATACCGGGCAATACGACAGCCTGTTCCTCAGCAATTACATGGACGTGTACGTCAAGGACGCGCTGAAGCGCGTCAAGGGAGTTGGCGACGCGCAGATTTTCGGCGAGCGCAAATATGCCATGCGCCTTTGGCTCGATCCGGCGAAATTGGCGCAGCGCGGATTGACGGCGACGAATGTGCTGAGCGCCTTGCAGGAACAGAACGTGCAGGTCGCGGCCGGACAAATCGGGCAGCCGCCGTCGCCGGAAGGGCAGTCTTTCCAGATCAGCGTCCGCGCAGTGGGGCGCCTGAGCGAAGCCTCGGAGTTCGACAAAATCATATTGAAGACGGGAACCGACGGGACGCTGGTGCGATTGAGGGACGTCGGCCACGCGGAGCTGGGCGCGGAGGATTACGGCACCATTCTTCGGTTCAACGGCCATGACGCCGTGGGCCTGGCGGTCACGCAGCTCCCCGGCGCGAATGCGCTGGACGTGGACAAGGCCGCGAAGGCAGAACTCCTGCGGCTATCCAAGAATTTTCCTCCGGGAATCAAGGCGGCGGTGGCCTTCGACACCACGACGGTCATCGGAGAATCCATACGCGACGTGCTGATCACGCTGCTGCAAGCCATTGCGCTGGTCATCATCGTCATTTATGTGTTCTTGCAGGACTGGCGTAGCACGTTCATACCGGCGATTACCATTCCCGTTTCGCTGATCGGCACATTCGTTTTCGTGAAGTTGCTGGGCTTCTCGATCAACACGCTGACGCTGTTTGGAATCACGCTGGCGACGGGGCTGGTGGTGGACGACGCCATCGTGGTGATTGAGAATGTGGAGCGGCACATCGTCGAGGGCATCACCGAGCCGCACAACGCCGCGTCGGTGGCGATGAAGGAAGTAGCAGGAGCAGTGGTGGCCACGTCGCTCGTTCTCGTGGCGGTGTTCGTGCCGGTGGCGCTTTTCCCCGGAACCACAGGAATTCTCTTCCGGCAATTCGCGCTGACGATCGCGTTTTCCGTGGCGATCTCGGCTTTCAACGCGCTTACATTGACTCCCGCGCTTTCGGCGATTTTTCTCGGGAAACATCGCGAGCGCGCCAAAGGACGTTTCTTCAAGTTGTTCAACGACGGATTCAACGTCGGCGCAAAGTTTTATCAGGGCGCGGTGCGCTGGGCCCTGGATTGGCGGCTGGCGTCGTTGCTGCTCTTTTTTGGCTTGCTTGGCTGCACGTATTGGGTCTATCAGCGCGTTCCGCGCGCTTTCATCCCCGAGGACGATCAGGGCTACCTGATTTTCATCGTGCAAGCGCCGCAAGGGGCTTCGCTCACCTACACGCGTGACATCTGCGGGAAGGCGGAAGAAGTGATCTCGCGCGATCCGGAAATCGAAGGAGTTTTCACCATTGTGGGGTTTGGCGCCTCGGGCACGTCCTCGAATCAGGCCATCCTGTACGCCAGCCTGCGGCCATTTGAACAGCGCAAAGGCGATGTGCACTCGGCTGGGGCAACGATCACACGTTTGCGCAGTTCCCTCTCCGCGGTTTCCGGCGCGATCGTGGTTCCTTTCAATCCGCCGGCGGTGTTCGGGCTGGGGCAATTCGGAGGATTCCAGTTTGAGCTGGAGGATTTGGGACGCAACTCGCTGCAGAGCATTGCGGACAATGCGAACAAGCTGGCGGCGCAGGGGAATGCCAGCAAGGATATCGTGGGGCTTTTCACCAGCTTCACGGCGAACGACCCGCAATACCTGGTGCGCATCGACCGCGAAAAAGCCAAGAGCCTGCAAGTGCCCCTCAGCCAGATCACCGACGCTTTGCAGGTGTACATGGGCTCGGTGTATGTGAACGATTTCGATTTCAATAACCGCTCGTATCGCGTGTACGTGCAGGCCGAAAGCAAATTCCGCTCACAGCCGAAAGACATCGGTCAATATTATTTGCGGTCCGGCACCGGGAGCATGATTTCGCTGGACAACCTGGTGGCGGTCGAGCAAACCACGAATCCCCAGGTCATCCCGCATTACAATCTTTTTCGGTCGGCGGAAATCAACGGGACGGCCGCGGCTGGGCACAGTTCCGGCGAGGGCATCGCGGCCATGGAAGCACTGGCCAGGCGGACCTTGCCGAATGGCATGACGTTCGAATGGAGCGGCTTGTCGCTGGAAGAAATCGAGTCGGGCGGAAAAGCGCTGATTCTTTTTGCGCTGGGGCTGGTGGTGGTGTACCTGACACTGGCGGCACAATACGAAAGCTACGTGCTTCCGTTTATCGTGCTGCTGGCCGTGCCGGTGGCGATTCTGGGGGCTATTGGCGCGCAGGCGCTGCGGGGATTGCAAAACGACGTGTACTGTCAGATCGGGCTGGTGATGCTGATCGGACTTTCGAGCAAGAATGCCATTCTGATCGTGGAGTTCGCGGAACAACTGCGAGGACAAGGCATGACGGTCGTCGAAGCGGCTGTTGAGGCGGCGCGCATCCGGCTAAGGCCTATTTTGATGACCTCCCTTGCGTTCATTCTAGGCGTGGTGCCGTTGGTACTGGCGCAGGGCGCGGGCCGCGCAGGCCGCATTTCCGTGGGCACGACGGTCTTCGGCGGAATGATCGCGGCGACCACGCTGAACTTGGTTTTCATTCCAGTGCTGTATGTGATTGTGAGGAGCATCGTTCCGGGGCGCGAGGTGCAGTCCGTGGCTCACGCCGATTGAGCGTCATCTCCCGCCAAGTTCACCGCGGCAATATTAGAGTCTTCCTATAATTCCGAGCGGCGCAGAAGGATTGGTCCGCGGTTTCACGGAGCTTCCCTGCGAACAGCGACGAGTTCGCTTCCCACCGGCACGCCGCGCGCCACCTTTACGTGAATCAATGCTTCGAATGGCCGGAGTTCGCCAGAACGCGTAACGGCCAGGCGCAGCAAAAGCTGTTCGAGGGAATTCTCGCGGCAGACATATTCGACGGCGGCCTGCGTGCCCATGGTGGTCGTGCCCGCCAGGATGAGCACGGAGCGAGACGGATTCAAGCCCTTCACCAGCGCGATCACCGCGAAGTCTTCCACCAGCGGCTGACCGGACGGGCTGGCAAGAACTTCCTTGGGCTCGCCGGATTGCGCGTGAATATTGATGATTTCCATGTTGCCGGCGCGCGGTCCCGCGGGAACCTGCTTGAAAACGAATTCCCGGGTGCCGGGGATGTCGAGCAGCGAGAGGTTTTCCGAGGGCGAGCCGATGAAAATCAGGTCGTTGTTCTTGGCATCGTCCAGGGAAAAGAGGCTCCCGCGCTTTACGCGAATGCGCTGGTGGAGCTGCCCGAATACGGTGTCCAACTCGTGGACCGCGAGCACTTCGCCGACGCCCGTATAATGATCCAGGATTTGCGTTTTCGAATCCCGCACCGGGTCGTAATACCGCATGCCCCTGTCGGGCCTTCCTGTAAACGCCGCGTTGCTGAAAATCACCCAGGGCTCTTCCGGGCCGGTTAGAAAGCCCTTCCAGAAAATGTGAAACACAGATGGAGCGGGCTGAATACCGGCGGTCGCGTTAGCCCCGGCATTATTCCGCGTGACAAGCAAGGCCGCCAGCCCGGTTACGGCAACGGCGAGAAGCACGGAAAGAACGACGGCAGCGATGACCCATTTGCGCGGCGCCTTTTGAAAAGGAAAACCTTCGTGCCGGGCCTCTCCGGCCGCGCCAGCATGATTCCGATGCGCAGCAGGGGGACCTTGGTGAAAAGAAAGGACGTAGGTTCCTCTTGGCATTTCGACCCAAATGGGGTCGGCCACCCCCTCGGAGGCATAGTACTCCGTCAATTTGCTTCGAAGGCGACCCGCTTGCACACGAACCATGGAGTCCAACTGGGGATCAAAATCGGACTGGCGGCCGAATACTTCGGTCGCAATCTGGTGCTCCTTCAGAGGAACACCTGGATGGTCCAAAACGTGTTTGGCTACGTAGCGGAGCAATTTGCAAAGGGATTCCGAGCCATGCAGGGTTTGGCTGCTGGCGAGCTTCTCAATCTGACCGAGATTTAGAGCCCGATCAGTCACAAGGAATCCGCTTGTATCAATGTAACAAGAGGGTAGCAAGGTCTGGAAATGTCTGCAAGGTCATGGGTTACCGGCTGTAACTGTGACTAACGGGCTGAGACTTCCGCATGCATCAAATTAACTGATATGACGAATCACAACGAACAGTTTTGAATGGGCCAATTGTGCCGAGTCCCGATTTGGCTGGGGATGGTCGTGCGGCATGGATTAGCTGCCCGAGTGCGGGGGCAATCGAACGCGGCGCAAGTTCGGGGTGGCCGCGCATGAAGTACCACAAAAACTGAGAAACCGTCGAGAAAGAGGAGCTTTATGATCAGGTCTAGCCTGCGTTTTATGGGCTGGCTGGGGGTCGCTGTGATGTTGACTGTCCTTGCCACCCTGGGAACTACTTTCGCGCAATCCGACACCGCCCGTTTGCAGGGCACGGTGACGGACGCAAAGGACGCCGCAATTGTTGGCGCCACGGTCAAGATCACGAACACGGGCACGGCGCGCGAACTGAATGTTACGAGCAATGAGACTGGTTTTTACGCTGCATCCGCGCTGCCACCGGGCCACTACCGCGTGGAAGTGTCGCAGAGCGGCTTCAAGAAAACGTTGCGCGAGCTGGATTTGCAGGTCGCACAAACCGGCGTCGCCGACTTCAGGCTGGATGTCGGCGCGGTGACGGATTCGATTAAGGTGGAGGCTGGTTCCCCGGTGATCGATGCGGCCAGTTCGGCGATTGGCGAGGTCGTCGAAGGCCGCCAAGTTGCCGAGTTACCCCTAAACGGACGCAACTTCACCCAGTTGGCGACGCTCATCCCAGGTGTCTCACGCGGTGTGCTTTCCGGCTCTAACTCTGCCACCGGCTACAGCAACAACGCGGAAACGTTTCGGGACGGCCAATCCGGCGGCGCTTCCCTCTCCGTCAACGGTCTCCGTCCGCAGAACAATAACTTCACGCTCGACGGCATCGATAATAACGAATCGCTTGTGAACACCATCGTATTCTTTCCCTCGGCGGACGCCATCGACGAGTTTCGCGTGCAGACCAGCGTCGCCCCTGCTGAATTTGGACGGGCGGGCGGCGCCGTGGTCGTCACGTCGCTCAAGTCCGGCACCAACGACATTCACGGCAGCGCTTTCTGGTTCAATCGCAACACCAGTTTGAATGCGCGCGACTTCTTCCAGACTACCGGCAAGAAGCCGGTATTCAACCGCAACCTTTTCGGCGGCACTGTGGGCGGCCCGGTGATCAAGAACCGGTTGTTTTTGTTTGGCGATTTTGAGGGCCGCCGCCAGGCGGAGCCCGGCTCGCCGGAATTTGCGACCGTTCCCACCGACCTGATGCGTCAGGGAGACTTCTCCGAGTTGCTCTGCGGCGGCGCAGCAACGTGTGCTGCCAGTACCGGAATTTCCACTCCGGTGAAAGTTCTCGACCCTAGCACGGGTTTGCAATTCCAGGTGAGCGGGGCACAGCCAAACGTCATCCCTTCAGCCCGTATCAATAAGCCGGGCCAGAATTTCCTCAAGGCCTTCCCCGAACCCAATTGCAGCAACGCCACCAATTCGAACTGTTTCTCGCTGTTTCACAACTACGTCAATACGCGCAAATTGATTGAAAACTGGAATGATTTCGATCTTCGCGGCGATTTCCTCGTCAATAACACCAATTCTCTCTTTGTGCGTTACAGCCGGGCGGAATCAGACCAAACGGACACCACGCGGCTCGCGACCCTGCCTTCCGGCTTCGGTTCTGGCACCAACTTCAATCATCCGCGGGGTCTCTCGATCGGCTGGACCGATACCCTCAGCCAGGTGCTCATCAACGAAGCCCGCGTTGGGTTCGTGCGCACCAATTACGGATATACACCGCCTTCCAACGGCACCGCTCTCTGCACAACCCTGGGCATCGTGAACTGCAATACTCCCCTCCTCGGCGGTATTGCGCTCATCGGCGGTTACAACAACGAATTGGAATACACCGGCGATTACGGTCCCTACCTGGTCCCGCAAACCGGCCTGAATTTCAACGACTCGCTCACCTGGACCAAGGGCAAGCACATCGCCAAGTTTGGTGGGAACATCATCCGACGCCAACTAAACTTATATCGTCCGATCGCTGGCAAAGGCTATTTCTTCTTGAGCGGCAACGGAAATGGCGGCGGAGGTTTCAGTACCGGCCATACGAGCACAGGATACGAAGTCTCCGACCTGCTGGCCGGCTTCGTGGACGGTTACCAGCACGGAACCAACTTCGGCGACATCGGCACGCGCTCTTGGGAAAATGGTTTTTTTGCCCAGGATGACTACCGTGTTTCGTCCCGCTTGACGCTGAACCTTGGCCTACGTTACGACATACTGACTTGGCCGGTGGAAGTCCTAAATCGCCAGGCGAACTTTGACCTTACCACTGGGGCATTGGTTGTGTCGGGCAGCAACGGCTCCCCACGCGGTGCTATTGCCAACGACTATCATAATTTTGGGCCGCGGCTGGGCTTTGCGTACAAGCTCACCGGCGATGGCAAGACCATCGTCCGCGGCGGCTACGGGTTGTTCTACTTTCTGGATCGCGGTGGCATCAGCAACCAGCTCGGACAGAACCCACCCTTCAGCGGCGCGAACAGCGTGAGCTATGCCCAGGGAGCTCGAATTACTCTTTCTGGATCCCTCCCTTGTTCGAATACGGTTGCCGGTTGCACCCAAGCGCAACTTATCTCCACGCAAGCGACAGCACCATTGCCCAGCGGCAACTTTACGAACCTGAACCTATCGGCTCCCGCGGCGGTGGCCGTGATCGCGCTTCTGCCCACCAATCTCACGCCCATGGTCTCCCAATATAACTTGCAAGTGCAGCGGGAGATCGGCACGAACCAATCTGTCAGCCTGGCTTACGTGGGCACTCACGGCGCGCGTCTGACTCGCAATTACAACGCCAACCAGCAGCTCTTTGGCGCGCCGTCGGGCACGCAGCGCTTCCCGCTGCTTGGCAGCGTCACGACTCAGGATAACAGCGGAAAATCGGACTACAATTCGTTACAGGCGCAGTACGAACGGCGCTTTACGCGTGGATTCCAATTCCTTGGCTCGTTCACGTGGTCGAAGACCCTCGACGATTCCTGCGGCGACTTGGATAATTGCGCGCCTCAGCTCTACACGAACTTCAACCTCGAACGTGGGCGCTCGAATCAAGATGTGCCTTACCGCCTCGTGTTGAGCTCACTCTACGAATTACCGTTCGGACGCGGCAAACGCTTTGGCAGCAATTGGTCGCGACTCCTCGACATCGCCGCCGGCGGCTGGCAAATCAACGGGATATTCCAGGTCCAAGCGGGGCAGCCCTTCAGCGTCACCGTGGACGGCAACCCCAGCAACGGCCACACCCGAGCCGATCTGATCGGTAGCTTCAGCGTCAACCCGGGTAATATCACGCACTACATCAATGAGAATTTTACGGGGTCGACAGCGACCGGGCCCTTTACCGTTCCGGCCTCCACTGGCGGCGTCTTCAACGCCCCCGGCAGTTCGGGGCGGAATATCCTGCGCGGTCCCGGCTTTGGGAACTTGGACCTTGCCGTCTTTAAGAACTTTGCCTTCACCGAGACCATCAAAGCGCAATTCCGCGCGCAAGCCTATAACTTCACCAACACGCCCTATTTCCAAAATCCAAACGGCGACCTGAGCCAAGGATCTGCAGTGTTTGGGCGCATCAATAGCACCATCCCGAGCACCTACCGCCAAGTCGAACTCGGCCTGCGCGTCACATTCTAGGCTGGTTCAAAGTGACCAAATTGTGCGTCGGCCAGGGCGAGTTGCCCTGGCCGAGTTTTTTTGCGATGAATTTCTACTGAATCTCCGGTAGGATTCTGCGATGTTTCCAGACGCTTTCGCGTCGCTCCTTTCTCGCTTTTTAGGCCATGGAGGCTGACAAATGTTCTCGCCCTTCCCTAATTTGGCTCATTGTCGGCGGCTGGCGTGCGATCCCAGTGTTATCGGCAGGCGTTGGAGTTGAGTTTCCGCAACTTCTGCTGAGCTTCACTATTGCCGTTCTTCGCTGCCGCCCTCAGTAGCACCCGTGCCTGCTGGCAATTCCTGGGCACGCCGTCGCCCGTCAAGTAAAGCTGTGCAAGCGCAAGCTCTGCCGAACTGTCGCCAGACCCCAGCGCGGACCACAGTTGTCGCGCAAGATCGCTTCGGCCTCTCCTCGAACGCGCATCCGGAGAATGTTGCGGGGAGTTCTGGCGATCCGCGGGGAGCGAATCGGTGGAATTTACTATCCCCTGCGATGTTTGAGGGGATGCGGCGGAGTCGTCTTGAGCTATCGACTCGTTTGCGGGAGCCTCCGGGATTGGGTTGGGCACAGAGGAGGTGCTGGCGGGGCTCGGATTGGAGATCTGAACAGGTACCGGTGAAGGGGCAACTGCTTGGGTATCACCTTTGCCCTTGAGTTTCTCTCCCAGGCGGATAAGGGAATTGCCGATTTCGAGGCGGAAGTTTTGTAAGAATGAAATTGCGGTGAACATGAGAACTAAAAATAAAAACCCGGTTGCGAACCTGTGCAGCAGTCGTGGCCGGGACATGGGGATCTGCTTTTCTTGTGAAAACGACACGGGCCGGGGTGCTTTTGTAGGAATATTGCGGAATCGCGCTATCGATAATGCCGCGGCATCTGCACCAGATGGCATGGCATTGTCCAGAACCGGACTTGGTGGTAGCACGTCCGGTGCACCGTTCCGTGTGTCTGGGCATGAGTCGATTTCTTCATTTGGTGCGCAGGAGGACACCGCGAACTTTCCATCCGGATTTTCCGATTCCCTGGTTTTGGTTAGCCATTCACAAATTTGATTCCTGGCGTCCGCCGAAATTTCTGTGAACCGCAGGCCGCCGGACTTATTCGCCGAATCCATCCAAGCGATCTCAGCGGTAAGTTTGATTTGCTGCGTGGGATTGGGAGAAACGCAAAGTTGCATTGGCCCCGGCTGTCGCAGGGGAGCGGCGACATGGAAAGCAAGTCCTTGCTCGGAGGCATTCACGACGATTCCGCCTCCTTCCGGTTCAAATCGGATGTAGGAAAGTTCTTCCGGCCTCCCTCTTGGGGTACATCGGCGTTCAGGTTGCATTGGCGCTCCAAGGCTCCTCGGTGCTGACCGTCGCCGGCTGCCAGCTCTGTGGCGATGCGATCATCCTCAGCTTGAATAAACCGAGCGAATCGCGACGGGCTCAGTTCCTTCACCGAGGCGATTCTACATCCCTTCTGCAGTGGCATCTTTGCATTGGGTTATAGGCCTTGGGGGAGGCTGCTGACGACGGCCTCCCAAACCCGTTGTAAGTTCTGTGATTTCAGCAGGATAAGGGATTGCTCCCGCATCCTCGTCCGCGTCAGTTCCCCGCCAGATCGGGTTTTTACCTCAGAAAAATAGAGGCAACCACCGGATTGCCTGAAACCGCCGTCATTCCTTACTCTGCCTACAAGACCATGCCGACGCGCATTTTCCTAGCCGATGATCACGCCCTGATCCGTCAGGCACTCAAGGCCTTACTGGAGAAACAGGGATTTCAAGTTGTCGGCGAAGCCTCGGACGGACAAGAAGCGCTGCGCTCCGTGGAGAAGTTGCAACCGGACGTCGCCATTGTCGACATCAGCATGCCTATCTTGAATGGTATCGACACGGCTCGCGAGCTGAAGAAATCCGCTCCCCGGACCAAAGTCATACTTCTCACGCAGCACGACGAGGATCAGTATGTCACCGAGTCTTTGCGCGCGGGAGTGAGGGGATATGTCCTGAAGAGCCAAGCTGGGGACGACCTCGTGCATGCAATACAGGAAGTCTGCCGCGGGTCCATCTATCTCAGCCCAAACATTTCACGCGCCGTGGTGGATGCTTATCTGTCCAAAACGTATGTCTCGACGAATCCCCTTTCCGGGCGCGAGCGCCAGGTTCTGCAATTGGTGAGTGAAGGAAAGTCCACGAAAGACGTCGCTGTGCATTTGGGCATCAGTGTAAAAACTGCCGAATCGCACAGAGCCAGGCTCATGAAGAAACTCGATATCCACGAAACAGCGAGTTTGGTGCGTTATGCCATTCGCAGCGGCTTGATCCAAGCCTGACGGTACTTGCAAAGGGCTATGCCCGTAGACGGTTTTCGGTTTTTTCACCATGTCGAAATGGGTGATTCACCGGATTGAATTGATTTGGCAGCGGGCTATCTTGCAGAGAAGAGAGCGGGCCGCCTCCGTGCACAGGGCTCCCACCTCGATCACCCCAAATACCGACTGCGCTGACACGGAGGCGGGCCGAAACTCACGATGTTGGAGGAATCAGTGGGAAATGCAATGCAGCGAGCAAGACTGGAGGATGAGTATTCGATGCTTGATGTGCATGCGAGCCCCTCCGCATGGCGAAGGACGCTGGTTGATTTGCTTCGTCATCAGGTCCTGCTTCTCGCCATGAAGCATGGGCGCGCTCCGCTACCGGTTTCCCCGGCCGTTTTGAAAAGCCTGCTGAGACGCGGAATTCTAAATGATGTCTATGATCTGGGGAGCGTTGCGCGCCGCCTCTCCTTCTTGGAGGACGGCCGTATTTTGCTGGCTGAACTGAATGTACGGGCAGAAACGGCAGCCACCGAGCACGATTCTCGAGACGGAGGCCAGCATTCAACCTCCGCGGAGGCCATGGACTTTAGAACATGATCGCCGCGCAATTTCTTCCCGGTTCTCGAATTTCCGGCGAAGCCCTGGCCGGAGCCGGCCAGCCGATACCAGATTGGAAGGTCATTTCGCAAATGCCGACACGGTCTGGACGAATTGAGAAGCGGATTCCGATGGCGGTCCCGGTGCAGATTTCCAGCCTCATGGACCCCGCGGCCACGGAACGGACCACCACGGAAAACGTCTGCTCGCTTGGCATTCGAATCCTGACCCAGCGGTTTCGAGTTTCCGATGAGCGGTTGATGATCAAATCCCTCATCAGTGATTTGCGAACCCTCGCTCGCGTGGTGTACTGCCAGCGGCTTCCCGACGGGCGGTTTGCCGTAGGGTTGCAATTCCAAGGAGGTGCTGTCCGCTGGCCGACCGACTCGATGGCCGGCGCCGATTGAATGGAATGTTTGATGGCGAGTCGATGCGGCCCGGCTGGCACGACTCAGCAGATTGGATCTTTCAGGACCGTGGGAACCCACCTCCACTCCGTGTGTTTGTCCCCGCCCAGCGAAGAGGACTCGACGATGCACCGTTTTAAGTTGTTCTTGTTGATTTTTGTGCTGATGACTCTGGGCGTCGGCTTCTGGTCAAGAGTTGGCGCGGCGCTTCTTGCAAAAGTTCCCGAAGTAAGGAATTGGAAGTTCGTGACCGGCCGCGCCCCTGCTTCCCGCACACCGCGCACCGGCTCTGTTCTTTGGTCGGCGGACATGGAGACCGGCGACCTCTCGCAATGGAGTCTTCCGGACGTCCTGGGCGGGCCAACGCCGGCGGCGGTGTCTTTGACAGCGGAACCGCCATGGCCAGCGTGGATGCCGTCTCGGTCGCCCACGGCAGCGTCCATGCCGCGAAACTTGTAATCAATACACAGCATTCTCCCGAAGTTTCCACCAGCGGTGCCCGCTTGTTTCGCTGGCTCGAACCCGAAGGTCATTCCGAACTCTACTACAGCGTGTGGTATTACTTCCCGCAGCGCTATTTTCCAAACGGCAATCCTCCGTGGTGGAATGTCTTCGGGTGGAAGTCGCAACGCGGTGGCTCCAGCGATCCGTTCTTCGCTCTCAATGTCGCGAATCGCCCCGACGGCGCCATGTACCTTTACTTGTACAACCCAATCACCAAGACCTCTTACTCGCAATCCATCAAGACAATTCCGGAGGGCCGATGGTTTCGCCTGGAAGCCTTCCACAAGTGCTCCGGGAACAACACGGGGCATGTGACCTTCTGGCAGGATGGCGAGCAAATCTTGGACGTGCCGAATGTGCAGACCCGCTACGGCAACGGGAGCTGCGTCTGGAGCATAAACAATTAATCGCAGCCTTGGAAGAGCCTTCGCAACGATGTCGCCGGTGGGCGGGAGCGGCTGATTTTTCGGGCGAAAATAGGGGACCAAGTCATTGATCTCCGGAGCCGATTTTCGCAAAAGCCAATTGTGAATTTCTCCGCGGTGCCCCATCCAACTGCTGAAGTCGGCAAAAAAGTAGTCGCTCATCGTGGTGTTGTCCAGGTGACTTTCTTGTTTGACCCTGAGAATATCGCGCGGCAGCATCAGGCTGTTGGCGAAGGAGCCGCCAGAGGTGGCATCGGAGACGAGATCCCGCATGGACAGACAAACTCCAACGAAGGCGGGACGAGAACCTTCGGCAAAAAGGCGGCGCAACCCGAAATACCAATCCAGATAACTCGTGCCTGAGATGGGTAGATAGGCCGGGGAATAGCTAGGCGCTATCTCCATTTGCAGAGTGTCGCGCTTGACTCCGACGTCGAGGTAGGAATTGCCAACAATCAGCATGGTTGCGGACTTGTCGGGGGCATCCGGCCGAAGCGAAACGGCCGCAAGATGGTCCGCCTGAATGCCGCGCCAGACATGGTTGATGCGCGGAAAAGCCAATCGCGTTACCGCTTCGAGCGCGCAGAAATACGCGAGCAACGCGGCAAGCAAAACTAGGAGCGCGCGCGTGGCGGTTCGCGGGTCAGAAGCGGAAATAGATGAAGGCACTTTCTTGATTTGCTCCGAAAAGGGTAATCAGCACGCAGAAGGCAAATCCAGCCGTGACTTGCCACGAGTAAGGGCGCAATGCGAACACATGCTCTGCGTTCGACAGTTCCAATTGAAGGTCGAGAAGAAAGAGGACCACGGCGTAAACGGCCAAGAAAAGGAGGACGGTAAAGTAAACGGGCTGCCACTGCCAAATCGCCAGGCTGGCAATCTGCTCCCAAGCGCCGCGAAGTGAAGGAACCCTGAAGAAGATCCACGCCAGGCAGACGACGTGAAAGAGGATAAATCTTCGGCCCCAGCGTCCAAGGAAGGCGGTCCAAGCGGTGATTTCACGCTGGCCGGCGAACAAACGCTCGATGGCAAGGCCAGCGCCATGGATGCCGCCCCAGACGACGAAAGTCCAATTCGCGCCGTGCCACAGACCTCCGAGCAGCATGGTGAGCATGAGGTTAACGTAGGTACGGACTTTACCGAGACGATTGCCGCCGAGCGGGATGTAGAGATAGCCGCGCAGCCAGGTACTCAGGCTGATGTGCCACCTGCGCCAGAAATCCTGCAGGCTTTCCGCCAGATAGGGCTGGCGGAAATTAACCATGAAGTGGAAGCCGAGAAGCTGGGCGCTGCCGCGGGCGATGCTGCTGTAGCCGCTGAAATCGCCGTAGATTTGCCAGGCGAAGGCGTAGGTTCCGAGCAGCACGGTCATGGCGTTGGGTCCGCCAAGGCTGCCGCCAAAAGCGGCGTTGGCAAGGAGCGCGCAGTTGTCAGCGATGACGACTTTGCGAAACAGACCTTCGAGGATAAGGATCAAACCGTCGAAGGCCTTGGCGGGGTCCCACGAGCGCGGCTTCTGCACTTGCGGAAGCAGATGGGAAGGCCGCTGAATCGGCCCGGCAATCAAGTGTGGGAAAAGGCTGATGAAAAGAGCGTAATCCACCAAGGATTTCGCAGGCTCCACTTTGCGGTGATGGACGTCCACGATATAGGCCACTTCCTGGAATGTATAAAAGGAAATGCCCGGCGGCAGGAGAATTCGCCACACGCTCACGGGTATCTGCTTCAGCCCAAGCAGAGCCGCGAGATGGGCCATGGAGTCGACAAAGAAGTTGAAGTATTTGAATACGCCAATGAAGGAGAAGTTCAGTACGATGGAGAAGAGCAACAGCAAGCGGCGGGTTCTTTCATCGGAGGTCGCGGCAATCTTCCGGGCTACCATGTGGTCCACCAGGGTCGAACCTGCCATCAAGATCAGAAACCGCCAGTCCCACCAGGCATAGAAAAAATAACTGGCGGCGAGTAACAAATAATTCTGCCGGCGGAATGGCAGGTGCCAGTAGATCAGCACAACGAGAATCAGAAAGAGGACGTAAGCTGTGGAATCAAAGAGCATGGCGATATCGATTCGGGGCGATTTTTGAACTCACTACTCTGAGAGGAGAGGCCGATACTTGTCTCTAAACTGGCGGAGGCCCCCAGACGCCCAGATGGCAACAGCAAGCAAGGCAGCGCCGTAAATCAGCGTGGAGGAAACGCCTGTAAGGAAACCTGGGCGACCGGTGGACGCCGCCAGATAAACAGCCATGCACGCTGCCGCGACGAGGGGTTTCCAGACGATGCTCAGGATGGGGACGCCGGAGAGCAAGCGGGCGGCCGGGATGTAGTGCTGGCAGCAATCGGCCAGGCGCGTCAGGAGCAAAGCGACGGCAGCGCCGCGCAAACCGAACATGCGGATCAGCGGCCAGCCGACGAGCAAGTTGACAAAGGTATCGACGACGACGATTCGCAGAGTGATTTTTTCACGATGGCTGGCGACCAGCACCTGGCCGAGCACGCTGGTGAACACCTGAAATATCAAAACCCAGGCGACGATGCGCAAAGCGGGGAAAGCCAGGGAAAATGCGGGGTTCTTGTAAAGAAGCAAAAGCACGCGATCGCCGGTGAAAAACAGCGCGGCCACAGCCGGCAGCGCAAGAACGAGAAGCAACTCCAGGGCCTGCTCCCCGATACGCTTCAGGCTTTGATAACCGGGCGCAACCTTCCGGCACATCACCGGAAAGATGCTCTGGGCCATGCTCTGGTAGACGAGAAGCAAAGGCACCATCAATTGTGTCGCGGCGCTGTACAGGCCCACCTCGGTCTCGGTTGCCAGTTTGGAGAGCAGGAGGATATTCAAACTGCTCATGACCGCCAGGGTGCCGTCGATACCAAGAAAAGTGGCGGCGGAGCGCGCGGTTACCAGAGAAAAATGAAAATCAAGGGAAGCCGGCGGCGAGGGCAACTTGCGGAGCACAATGCAAACTTCGACGACGGCAATGACGGCAAGAGAAGAGAGCAGAATCAGGATGACTGGATAGAGGCCACGGTTGGTGGTCAGTAAAAGGAAGGCTCCAGCGACTTTAACGATATTTAGCGGCATATTGACGCAAGCGATATAAGACATGCGCTCCCAGGCTTGAAAAAGGCCCTCGCAGACCGCGGAGATGGTGTAGGGAAAAAGGCCGAGCGAGAGCAACAAAATGACGCGAGTCGTCGCGGGCGGATAATGCATCACCTGGACGAAAACCAAAAGTAAAACAATGGAAACAAACGAGGAGAGGGTGGCCAGGATGCAGCCGAGGTCGGGAACCAAATGATCGGTGAACCGATTTGTGAGTTTGCCGAGCAGGTCGCGCATCTCTTTTTCAGCCGGAGGAGGCGAATCATGGGATGCGTGGCGAAGGAAAGAGATGGTCTTCTCTTCCGTTCCAAACTTGCGTTTATAGCGGATCAGCCCATCCTGGTCGATGTCGCTCAAACCGAAATCCAAATACGCCAAGCCCTTTTTCTTTCCCAGCTGAAGGGCTTCCCAGATCAAGAGATCGTTGGGGCGATGGGAGAGATCGCCGGGGAGAGAGGCGTTAAACTTGTAGTAGAGCGTATCTTTCCACTCTAGGAAGAAATCGCCGGCCACAATCTTGTCAATTCAGAAGGCGCCCAGCTCTTCACTTCAGCCTTGGCCACTTTCCTTCCCCAAACCTTGGATCACGAACAGACCGCTTCTCCAAATTAACAACCGAGCGGATCTATCTTGGATCGTTCGAACGCTTTGCTTACACAATGAAAATGGAATGATGGGAGTGCGCGGCTAGAGGCACTTCACAGCGGCTCGGGCCAGGGCCTTCGATTTTTCGATACGCGTGGATTCATCACCAACCCCGCCAACACTTATGCGGACGAAATTATCTCCTTGCAACACATAGAGCGCGCCCGCGATGGGTGTTCCCACCCAGTACGCGTCATCCCCGAGCCCTGCAATCCGCCGTGGCTCACGCGCGCCTTCTTCTCCTTCGGATTCGGGCTTCAGCGCTCTCTTGCCTGCCCCCCGCAGTTCTCCCCTTTTTGTCTCTGAAGCATGGAATTGTTTATGCCAGAATTTGCGCGGCGTGAGTCCGGAGGGATTGGTCGAAGAAGGCACGGCCAACGCCACGCTAACCGATTTTGCGGGCTTGGCTGTATGAAAGAGGCATTCCGAAAGTTGCATCTCCCCATTTGGCTGGACGCTGGCTTTGGTTTCGTTCACCGGCTCGCCTTGGACGGCTTCAATTTCCACGGCGGACAGTAGGCCACATGCGTCCTTCTTGCTGCCTGCTGAAGTCGCGGGATCGCCGCTTGCTTGCTTCCGGAGTGCGCGGCCAGCCGCTTGTCTGGCGGGTAGCGCCATCGCACACAAGAAAAAACCGGAGAGAACAAATCGGATCGCATGCCTGAAGGTCATATATTCTCCGGTCACGAGAATGGACTTCTCCAGTTGGAACGCGGACCCCGCGCGGTTCACATCTCGCGCGGGGCCCGCGTTTCTGCCCCCCTGCACTAACCCTGACTTATCAACGCCCGTCATGTCTGTTGCAGTCTGGACCGCCGCTGACACCGTTCGCCGGATCACCATAGCAAAGCTGGCCGCCACCTTCGTAGTCGCCGCTAGCGGTGCCGAACTGTGTGCCGTCAAAGGCGGCAAACAGCCCTCGCCCGCCAACCTGCCGCGCGATCGTGGCCAGCGCATCTTGCGCGCTGGCAGGTCCCGTGGAAGCATTTTGTGTGGCATCGTTCACGCACGTGCCCGTACAGCCATCGGCGTAGCCCACCAGCACGCGGCCAAACTTGTCCACCGTGATGTCGTTGAAATCCAGCAAGTTTCGGCACGGGTTGCTGCCACCCTGATTCCAAATACACCCGCGCTGCACCGGGTCGGCTGGCGTCGCGTCGACGGTGGTCCATGTCCGGCCACTATTGTAAGTGAACGCCACATAGAGATGCCAAATGCCAAGGAAGTCCGCCGACTGCGTATCTCCAGCCGTCGGTGTGCCCAGAAACGCATAAGCCGCGCGATTGTCATCTCCGGCGATCACCTCTGCAAACTCGGCGTTTTGAATGCCGAACGGCGTGCCCGCGTCTTTGGACTTTGACCAGTGCAAGCCTCGGTCCGCGGATGTTGCGATCTTTGCGTGGCCGTCGCCGTTGACGTAACCAAAGTAAATGGTGTTGTTAGTGCCCGCCGCCACCGACGGGTCGCTGCCCGGGCTGATGCTCGTGGCATCTGGCACGGTCCGCACCACCCAGCTCAGACCGTTGTCGGTCGAGACCGCCACTCCCGGCCTGTTGACACCGCTCGCATCCATGCACTTCTCGTTGGGAACATAGGCTGAACCGTCCGGCGAAACGCGGACATGGCCGTGCAAGCCCCCGCAGGTACCGGGAGCAACCGGTCGATCTACACCGTTAACCGTCGTAAAGAGATAGATCGGCACGCCTGGCCCAAAGGTGAGCCCGCCGTCATCGCTCCGCGAACAAAACGCAGTAGCGATGTCTTGCGAACAGTAATAAATCGCGTGTGGATACGACGTGCGAATCGGCGGCGCCGGTGTGGCGTAGGGACCACCCCCCACAGATTGATGGTCGACGCCCGCTGGCTGACCAGAGCCTTGCGTCGGGGTCCAGGTGTTCGCGTCGTCGTCAGTGAAGGACAGTTCGCTGGTAACGAGATTGAGCTGCGATGAGAACGTTCTGTTCGTGCCGCCGAAATGACCGTCGTCGGTGAACAGGATGGGATCCAGGCTCAAGCGCGCGAACGGAGAACGCTGGTCCTCCCAGAACGCTGTGGCAGGCTTAACGGCATCATTGAAGGTCACTCGCAGCGTGTGATTCCCCGCCTCAATGAATGCCTTGCCGGTGCTCCAATCCACGCCGATCGATGGCTCGCCCGCGCCGTGCTCTCCCGCCGTCGAAGAACCCAGCGATGGCTGGATGCAACTCGGCGGCTGTTGTGTTCCCGAGCAGTCCGGCGGCGCCGGATAGTTCACGAAAGTTGGCGCTCCAGGAGCGGGTGGAGGCGGTGGCGGAGTAGTAGGCCGCGCGGCGATAGTCAACGTAAGAACGGCGTGGGCCGCGGTTGGCACCGGTGCGAGCGACGCAACCGAACGGATGTGCCAAACTCCATCAACGGGATCGGTGACCGTTAGATCTTCTTCGCCCGGTCCAGTGGACGTGTTATCGGGCGACCCTGGCCCATGGTCGGCACCCCCGGGACTAATGGCGAAGATATCCAGATCCGTAGGAACCGTGCTGGTCCAGGTGTATTTGATCGTCAGTTTGGCCGTCATTGTTTGGTAGAAAGTGGCTGCCGGCCCCGGAAGTATGACGGTCAGGTCGTGATCGTCACACATGACTGGGGGACAGATATCCTGTATACCGACATTCGTGACCGTCCCGCCGCCGACTGCGGCAAAATCCCACGACACCGGACCCGAAGTACTACTGATCGAACTGCTGGGAGGCGGACTGGTTTGCGCAGAGACCGATGGCGCGTCATGCAGGAACAGAAACAGGCTCGCCGCGCAAATCAAACTGACTGGAACAATCCACTCTAAGGATCGAACGCTTCGCATTGCTTGACCTCCACGGCGGCGCCCCGCACAAAGCTCCCTCAAAGGGTTTTCAGGGCTTCGTTCCGGCAGACTCCACGCCTCTGTTCTTCATTCCGCGCATCACCCGTCGGGTCTAAAGGAGAAACTTCCGCTTCCAGATGTGCGTTCGTCTACTTGGGGCGCAGACCCCGGGTCGCGCAGCATTGTTGGTGGAAATGGCAGCCTGTGGAATCGGTTGAATCTTGCAAAAGGGCCTACAGGAAATACCTAACTAGCGACCACCTTACAACGGGCGGGAACAGGCTCAACTAGCTCAGCGTTACAGCCTGCAAAAGAACAGGTTAATTGGAGCCGAGAGTGGGAGTTGAACCCACGACCTGCCGATTACGAATCGGCTGCTCTACCACTGAGCTACCTCGGCCCGTTGAAAATAAAGGACTTATTAAAGTTTTCGATCAACCTTCGTTGCAATATTCATCAAACATTCATCGATCTCTTCCAGTCTTCCCAAAATGCTGTCCGACTCAGCGGTCAAAACGGTGTTGTATCTCCGTAACATCGGAATGGCCATCCAGCCATTAGGTTTCATCGTGATCCTCTCTGGGACGCAGCCCATTCGTAAACTGCTGACGCAAGATCGTCTCGATCGCGAACTGTGATTTGATTCTAGCTTCGTCCCATTTCTTTCGCAAGTTCTTGCTGTTGAATATAGTTGCAACCGAAAAGTGATGGTTGACGAACGCAAGAACGTGGCCCAATCAGGAGGCGTCGCGGCTCCACCATCGCGCGTTCACTACACGAATCGCCGTTCCAAGTCGCGACGCTCGTTTCGTCGCCGGTCGATCGGACGGTCTCACTTGTCCTTCTAGGGAATCAGGCGACGCGAGGAGCACCCGCTCCAAAATCGGTTGCTCTGTGATTGATACTAAAGGCCTTATTATTCTTTGTCCGCTGTCGTTACTTTTGAGCAGGGACGAATATGTTCCAGTTCATGAATGGGCAGATCAACAAGTCCGTAAGTTGATGA
>WNFG01000500.1_pt1 | contig 32959 bp, 24 predicted proteins | sample 5400431 | NCBI WGS metagenome assembly WNFG01 (sample SAMN13153346, study PRJNA577476) | soil metagenome | isolation source: 120 cm saprolite under Douglas fir tree site 2 hole 3 replicate 2 | place: USA:California | collected 2015-04-18
GAAGCCGCGGCGCTGATACTCGCTAACGCTGGCATCCACCAGCGACAGGACGCTGGCCAAAAACTGGTGCACGCTCTCCTGCCGATTCAGATACTCGATCACAGGCGCGTCCTTGCCCGTGAGCGCGCGGAAGCGTTCTTCACGGCCGGGGTTGGGAAGGCTGCGACCATCGAAAACAAATCCCCCGCCGTGCCCAGTCTCATCCTTGGGCCAGCCCCGATGAAATGAAAAGCTAAAAATGCGTACCGTCAGATTGTCTGCGTCGGAGGCGAGGCTCTGCAGCTTCTCCGACCCCAGCATCCTGTTGAATGCGTCCATCAGCGTGGGAAGGGCGACGGGCAGCTTAACGTTGTGCAGCAGCCAGCGCAAATTTTTCAGCGCGTACGGCACGCTTTGCAGGAAATGAGTCTTGCGCTCGTAAAAACCGCGAAAACCGTAAGCACCTAACGCCTGCATGATGCGAACATAAACATAGGCATAGTAGTGCTGCATGAATACGTCGCGTTCCAGTGAAATGAAACCAGCAAGACCGTCGAGATAGTGATCCAGTAATTGCTGGCGCAGTTCCGGCGGCAGATCGGCCTTCGCGTCGTACAGCATGGAAGCGACGTCGTATTGCAGGGCGCCTTTGCGGCCTCCCTGATAGTCCACGAAGAATGGTTGGCCTCCGCGCAGCAGGACGTTTCGCGATTGGAAGTCCCGATAGAGAAAGTAATCGTGGCCTGCGCTCAATAAGAACTCCGTCAGGCGTTCGAAATCGTCTTCCAACGCCTGCTCGTTGAAGGGAATGCTGGCGAGCCTAAGAAAGTAATACTTGAAGTAGTTCAGATCCCAGGCGATCGACTGGCGATCGAAGCTGGCGCGCGGATAGCACGCCTCGTAATTCAAGTCGCGACCTGCCTCGACCTGAAACCGAGGCAGGATTTCCATGACTCTCCGATATGCTTCGACCGCCGGTGGCGCAATGTTCTCGCCGGCACGATTGTTTGAAAGAAACTCAAAGAGGGTCGTGTCCCCCAGATCTTCTTCGAGGTAAGCGCCCTGGCTCAAATCTTCCGCATAGACTTCCGGCACCGGCAGACCGTGCCGCCGAAAATGTCTGGAGAACTCAAGGAACGCAACATTTTCTTCGCGCACGTCATACAAAATGCCGATCGCGCTAAGCTTGTCGCTGGTCAGCCGAATGATCTTGCGCCCGGACCCGCCCAACTGGCCTTGAAGCGGGTAAACCTTCAAGACTGGCGACTGGAAGCGCTGCTCGAAGAGCTTTTTAAGAACGTCCATGAATGTCGGGTGCCACAAAGATACCATCGAGGCACGACCGCATAGTAAAGCAAGAGGCATCTACTTCCACGGATCCTACTTGAAAGACGGGGCGTGAGAGATTGGCGAGAACGGCACAAACGAAAACGCCTCAGACTCATTGAGTCATGAGGCGCTCGTCGAACAGCCCTCCCCCGAAGTCTGCTCATAAGTAGGCTACCGGAGTGCCTAATCCTTGTATATGGCTCGGATGTGCTATCTGAAAACGGCAAGGGTTACCACGTATTCCCAACTGTAGCCACACAGCTTTCCCAGTTCGGAGTACCAGGATGGAGCGTAACTTCCCAAACTGGTCAAACCGGAAATTAGAAAAGCCTCACGATCGGGCTCGGCGTCGAAGTGCACCTTCCCGTAAATCCTTGTGCTAGCGGGCGCAACCCGCGATACGCAGACTGCAAGCACGGCACACTTAACAGCGGTCATCCGCGTGCAAAGGTATGTCTGCCGCCAGCCGAGTGTGCTGTCTCATCACTAAATACCAAGAGAAGTGGCTCGACCCGTGGTCCGCCAACGAGGCGGTTTAGCTGCTGCCGATGCAATCCCACAGACCTGGGAAATAGCCACTGCTAAGTGGAAGGGGCGAAGCCTTGTCCGAAATGCTGGAAATGCAGAGTGCGACTGTTCCGAGCCATAAGAGGTCAGAGTTGCCTCGTCATTGGTACGCCGTTCACACGCGTCCCTCGCGCGAGAGGCGCACTGCGGAACACTTTGAATACCATGGACTGGAAAGCTTCATGCCCCACTATCGCGTGGTGCGACGCTGGAAGAATCGCTGCACGAAAACCTCGGACATTCCGCTGTTCCCGGGTTATTTGTTCGTGAGAATCGCGCCTGCGGAACGGATCAGAGTGCTTGAAGCACCCAGTGTGATTTCGATTGTAGGCAGAGGACGCGAACCGCTGCCCTTAGCGGAGTTTGAGATCGAGTCGCTCCGGGCCGGCCTCCACCTGCGCCACGCCGAGCCACATCCTCACCTGGTAGTCGGCCAACGAGCTCGCATTCGCGGCGGCGCTTTGGCCGGGATGGAAGGCGTCGTGGTGCGCAAAAGCAACAGCCTGCGGGTCGTCCTGACCTTGGACTTAATTATGCAGAGCATCTCGGTCGAGGTAGATGGGGACGAACTTGAAGCCATTTGTGGTCTCACTTCAGCCAACCGCATCCGAGCCGAAGCAATCTGAAAGCCGTGTGTTTTCGCACCACTTCACCACTTCTAGATGTTCGTTCCCTCTCCCGAATTCGGATCCTTGATCGCATGTTAATTGTTGGTCGGCATTTGGCCACGGCGGCTCTGGCCTGTTCGGTCGCCACCTCGAGTTGGTGTGCGCCTCAGGCCAGCCAAGGCCGAGCTTCGAAGAATTCGATGGACACGCAAAACCAGACGTCGACATTCTTCCCGACCGAAGGGAACAAACTGCAGTGTCTGTGCCCATTGTCCTTCGTGAAGAACCTCTCGTCGGATCAGAAGAAGATTTGGCTCAGTCCTCTGCGGCTGCGTGATGACGCTGCCTGGCTTCTGCCCGCGGGGATTGTCTCGGCAGGGTTGATTATTAGTGACCACCACGTCATGCAGCAAGTCTCTCACTCGCCGCAACGCCTCAAGTACAGCCGAGACTTCAGCAACGCCGGCACCGCAGCCCTGTTAGGCACTGCAGGAGGCTTTTACGTATGGGGAGGAATCACCAAAAACGATCATCACCGCGAGACCGGATTGCTTGCCGGCGAAGCGCTGGTAAATGGGACCATCGTCGCGGAAGCGCTGAAGCTGGTCACCCAACGGCCGCGCCCCGAATTCGATAACGGACGGGGGAGGTTTGGGGCGGGAGGCTCATCCTTTCCCTCCGAACATGCGCTGGCCGCCTGGTCCATCGCGACCGTGATCGCTCATGAGTATCCCGGTCCGCTGACGAAACTGCTGGCCTATGGCGCCGCCTCTGCGGTCAGCATTTCGCGGGTCACCGGGAGGGAGCATTTCATGTCGGATGCGGTGATTGGCAGCGCTCTGGGTTGGGCGATCGGCCGGCAGGTCTATCGCGCGCACCATGACCCGGCCTTGGGAGGGGCCAGTCGCAGCACGGTCGAACCCGAAAATCCGCCACCGCCACGGGCACCCGCCGAGTTTGCTTCGCCATACGTTCCCCTCGATTCCTGGGTTTATGGCGTCTTTGACCGGCTGACCGCGCTCGGATACGCGCCCAGTGCGTTTGCAAGCGTGCGGCCCTGGACACGCATGGAGTGCGCCCGGCTTACGGGCGAAGTTGGGGAACTCCTTGCGGGAGGCGAGAACCGCCAGTCGGATGCAGGCCGCCTCTATGCCGCGCTACAGACCGAGTTCGCTGCGGAACAAGTTGCGGAACAAGCTGCGAAACAAGCTGCGAAACAAGAACGATGGGGAGGTTCCGGAACGTCAGGAGTCAGGGTCGAAAGTGTTTACACGCGCTATGTCGGCATCGCGGGCGTGCCCCTGGCCGACGGCTACCATTTCGGCCAAACGCTGCTGAATGACTACGGCCGGCCTTATGGGCAAGGCTCCAATGTGGTGACTGGAGCTTCTGGTTGGGCGTCTGCAGGTCCAATGGCACTTTATGTTCGCGGCGAGTATCAGCACGCAGCGCTGCTTCCAGCGTATGACGCGGCGGTGCAGCAACTCATCGGCGCTGTCGACTTCACCCTGCCTCCGTCACCTGCACCCGTCCGGGCAAGCGATCAATTCCGCCTGCTGGATGCCTATGCGGCGTGGAACTTCAAGAGTGTTCAGTTGTCCGTCGGCCGCCAAAATCTGTGGTGGGGACCCAACCGGGACGGGCCGTTGATGTACAGCAATAATGCGGAACCCATGGACATGATACGGCTGAGCAAGACATCGCCGTGGCGGCTTCCGAGTTTTCTGAGCTGGTTGGGACCAATGCGCTGGGAGTTTTTTGTCGGGCTCATGGCCGGGCACCACCACCCGGCCCATCCCGCTGTCGACGGCCAAAAAATAAGTTTCAAGCCCACCCCCAACCTGGAATTCGGGTTCTCGCGCACCATCGTCTTCCGCCCGGCTACATTGCATATGTTCTGGAGAGGTTTCATTAGCGTCGGGGACAACGCCAGAACCATACCTGGCACTCCGCTCGACGTGGGTGACCGGCGTGGAGGTTTCGATTTCAGCTATCGCGTCCCCGGCTTGCGGAAGTGGCTGGTGGTGTACAACGATGCGCTGACCGATGACGATCCCTCGCCGCTGTCCGCGCCCCATCGTTCGATAATGAACCCGGGCATCTATCTGCCGCAGATTCCCAAGATCCCCAAGCTCGATCTTCGGATAGAGACACCATTTTCCGATACTCCGGCAGTCGCAAAATACAATGGCCACTTCTTTTATTGGAACAGTGCGTTCCGCGATTCCTATACCAATCGTGGCGACTTGCTCGGTTCCTGGATAGGGAGGCAGGGCCACGGGACGCAGCTTTGGAGCACTTACTGGTTCTCGTCGCGCAACACTCTGGAGTTAGGCTACCGCGAAGCTGCGGTCGACCGGGAGTTCATCCCTTCGGGCGGGCACATTCGGGACTTCTCCGTGCGCGCGACGTTTTTGGCCGGGTCTGGCTTCGAGGTTTCCACCTTCATCCAGCACGAACGATGGAATTTTCCCGTGCTGTCGCTGCATTCTGACCCGGACACAACAGCCTCCGTCCAGCTGACCTATCGGCCGAGGCCGGGCAAGATGCTCCGCTTCAGGCAACCCTGATTTCAACAACCGCCGAAGCCAATCCAAGTATTGGCGAGACTGATCAAGAGGTTTATCGCTCCGATGAACGCAGGTGTGATTTGTCGCCGAACCGCGAGTCCGCTGGCTTGCCTCTTTTTATTACTGAGCCTCGGATTCGCCCAGAGCACCGTGCTGGTCCCGGCCACCGATGGACCGCGTCAGACATGTGCGGGCGCGGCGTGTCCGGGCGCACCTGGAACCGGCCAGCTCTCCAGTCCGGCGACCCCGGGGGCAGCAACTTTACCGTCAACTGCAGGGCCGGAATCGAATTCGACGCGGGTTCCGAACCTGCTCGAGGGGACGACTCCGGAACCGTCCCCGCCACCAACCGAGTTTCAGGACTTCGTTACAACCTCGGTCGGGCGCAAGCTGCCGATCTATGGGTACAGCTTGTTCGATCGTGTACCCTCGACCTTTGCACCCATCGACCGGGTTCCGGTCACAGCCGACTACGTAATTGGTCCGGGAGACGAGCTTCTCATCCGGGCGTGGGGGCAGATCGATCTGGACGCCAAGGTAGTGGTGGATCGCAAGGGCGAGGTCTATCTGCCGAAGATCGGCATTCTCTCGGTCGCCGGACTGAAGTATCCGCAATTACAGGACTATTGCAAGGCTGCGGTCGGCCGAGTGTTCCGCAACTTCGATTTAAGCGTCAGCCTGGGTCAATTGCGATCGATTCAGGTATTCGTCGTAGGCCAGGCCAGACGACCCGGAAGCTATACCGTTGGTTCGTTGAGCACTCTGGTCAACACTCTGTTCGCATCGGGGGGTCCCTCGGGCAGTGGCTCCATGCGGCACATCCAGTTGAAGCGTCAGGACCGGATAGTCTCGGAGTTCGATTTCTATGACCTGCTTCTGAAAGGCGACAAGTCGAAAGACTCCCAATTGTTGCCCGGAGACGTCATCTATATTCCACCGGTGGGCCCATTGATCGCGGTGGCAGGCAGTGTGAATGTCCCTGCCATCTACGAACTGCTAGACCGGGCAAGTCTGAGGCAGGCCATCGATATGGCGGGCGGTCTTACGACCACCGCCGAGGGACAAAAGGCGGTAGTCGAACGGATCGAAAACCGCAGCACCCGCAAAGTGGAAGAGTTTCCTCTGGACGAAAACGGCCTGCAACGTCAACTGACCGACGGCGACGTGGTTCGCATCTTTTCGCTGTCGCCGCGTTTCGACAACGCGGTGACCCTGCGCGGAAATGTCGCCCATCCCGGCCGATATGAATGGCGCAGTGGCCTGCGTATTAAGGATTTAATACCTGGCCCCGAAGCGCTCTTGACCCGCGACTACTGGCGCGACATGAACTCGATTTCAACCCTTAGCGAGATTCATGACTCCCAGCAGGAACACGCAACGCGCCATGGACTACAAGGGAGGTCGGCCAACCCAGACGATCTCCAGGCAGAGCAGGATCAGAACTCGCGAGCCTCAAGGAAAGATTTCTCCCAAACGAGTTCGGAGTTGCAGCAGCCTGTTCGCCAACCGGAATTTCACGAAGATATCAAGCACGGAGTTCCAGAGATCAACTGGGACTATGCGGTCATTCAGCGGCTCAACCCACTGGACCTGACCATGCAACTGATCCCTTTCAACCTTGGCAAATTGGTGCTACGGGGGGATCAGGCAAACAATCTGGCGCTCGAACCGGGAGATATAGTCACCATCTTTTCGCAAGCGGACCTCGCGGTTCCGCTCGAAAAGCAGACGAAGTTCGTGCGCCTCGAAGGCGAGTTTCGAGCGGCCGGCGTCTACCGGGTGGAGCCCGGTGAGACGCTCCGTCACCTGGTGGCACGCGCCGGTGGTTCAACTGCGAACGCATACTTTTATGGCTCTGAGTTTACCCGGGAGGCAGTACGTATCGAACAGCAGAAGGGTCTTGATCGCCTGCAGGAGAGCGTTCAACATGACATCGCCCGTAGTGCGATGATGCCAGGCTCGATAAATCCTGAAGATGTAGCCGAGAAGCGGGCACAAGTGGAAGCGCAACGTCAGCTGGCAGATAAGCTAGCTCAGGTCAAGGCGACCGGGCGCGTGGTGCTGGAGTTGAAGCCCGACGCCGCTGGCGTTGAGGCCTTGCCCGATATGTTGCTCGAAGACGGGGATCGTTTTCTGATCCCCTACCGCCCCTCCACGGTCGATGTGCTGGGTGAAACTTACAACAACAACTCATTTCTTTATCGACCCGACAAGCGACTGGGGGATTATCTGAAGCAGGCAGGCGGTCCAACTCGGGAAGCGGACAAGGCGCGCATCTTCGTGATCCGCGCCGACGGTGCGGTCTTGAGCAAGCAGTCGGTCAGCGGATTGTGGAACGGAGGGTTCGACTCCGTGCGGCTCATGCCCGGCGACGCGATCGTGGTGCCCCCCCGGCTGCGCACCGGCACAACGCTCCGTGCTTTAAAGGATTGGACCCAGGTGTTCTCCCAATTTGCGCTGGGCGTCGCTGCGGTAAGAACGATCAACCGCCCCTGAGAGTCTCACCCCTAAACCCTTTTTTTCATTCGATCCCCACTTTCCGTAGCTGGTCAAGTCACATCGAACCCAGATGAAAATTCAGAGCACCACCATCGACCCGGTTGAAGCCGGGCCAGACGACAAAGAAATGGACAATCCGCCTCTCTCGCCCGGTCAGGAACTGGACATAAACGCGTTCGACCTGGTGGTTGCAGTCGCCAAACACAAGAAGGAGGTCCTTTGGGCCGGGGCCTCGGCAGCCATTCTGGTCGGGCTAATCTCGCTCTGGCTGCCCAACATGTACACCGCTACCACTCGGATTCTGCCTCCTCAGCAGAGCCAGTCGCTCGCCTCCGCCATGCTGGGACAACTGGGCCCGCTGGCCGGTCTGGCCGGGCGCGATCTTGGCCTGAAAAATCCCAACGATCTCTACGTCGCCATGCTCGAAAGCCGGATTGCGGCCGACGCGTTGGTGCAGCGCTTTGACCTGCGGCGGCTATATCACAGCAAATCCGTGAACAAGGCCCGCGAGGAACTGGCGAAGCGTACGACGATACTCAGCGGAAAAGATGGAATCATCAACGTTTTGTACGACGACGAGGATCCGCAGCGCGCCGCCGATATCAGCAATGCTTACGTGGAGGAGTTGTCCAGAATCACCCAGACCCTGGCGGTTACGGAAGCCTCCCAGCGCCGGCTTTTTTTTGAGAAGCAGTTGCAGCTTGCCAAAGAGCAATTGAGCGACGCGGAGACCGCGCTGAAGGCTACGCAGGAGTCGACCGGGCTTATTGAGCCCGGAGCACAATCCAGAGCCATCATCGACTCGGTCGCCAGCTTGCGCGGCCAGATCGCCTTGAAAGAAGTCCAGTTGGGCACAATGGGCACATTTGCGACCGGCCAAAATCCCGATTATGTGCGCACTGCGCGGGAAGTTGCGGGCCTTCGCGGGCAATGGTCGCAACTGGAACGAGCCAGCGGCCAGAAACGCAAAGGCGACCTGCAGGTCGCCACCGAAAAGGTGCCGCAAGCCGGCATGGAATACATCCGCGCGTATCGCGAGGTCAAATACCACGAGACAATCTTTGAACTCGTCGCCAAACAATACGAACTGGCGAAGATGGATGAGGTTCGGGATGCTGCCGTCATTCAGGTCCTGGACCCGGCAATTCCTCCGGAGAAAAAATCCGCCCCCGGGCGCCTGGGCATGGCCCTGATGGGTGGGCTGAGCACGGCGTTCGCGGTTATGCTGCTAGCAATCCTGCGTGAGTTGCCGCTGCTCAGCGCCGACCAACATGCCAAGCTGCTCCTGGCCAGACGCTATCTGCTGGGAAATTGATTTCGTTTCCCGCTAATTGCAACGTGATGGCAATGGAAAACAAATCCCGACACCCAAAGCTGCGGATCATTCCCCGGCTCGACATCAAAGGGGGAAACCTGGTCAAGGGCATCCATCTCGAAGGCTTGCGTGTGCTTGGAGAACCGGCACGCTTTGCCCGGCACTATTATGAAGAGGGCGCTGACGAACTGCTCTACATCGACATTGTGGCCAGCTTGTACGGACGCAATAGCCTGCTCGACATCATTGAGCGCACCGCCCGAGAAGTTTTCATTCCGATCACGGTAGGCGGTGGGCTGCGCTCGATCGACGACATCGGAAACGCTTTGCGTGCGGGCGCGGACAAGATCGCGATCAACACGGCTGCGGTACTCCGGCCCGAGTTTATCCGTGAGGCCTCCCAAAAATTTGGCTCCTCGACGATTGTGCTGTCGATCGAAGCCATGAAGCTGCCGGATGGCACTTATGAGGCCTACACCGACAACGGCCGCGAAAAGACTGGGTTGGACGCCTGCCAGTGGGCCGTGCGCGGGGTTGAACTTGGAGCCGGAGAAGTCCTGATCACCTCGGTTGATCGAGAAGGCACCGGCCTCGGCTTTGATTTGGAACTCTCGCGCCGGATCGCGGAGTCGGTTCCGGTGCCGGTAATTGCAGGCGGAGGCGCGGCCAGCGTCGAGCATGTCAAGGAAGCTGCGCTCTGCGCCCATGTACAGGCCGTAGCCGTTGCCTCCATGCTGCACTATCCGTTTGTTCGCCGGAGCAATGAAAGTGACGGGCTTCCCAGCAGCCTCGAAAACCGTTTTCAGCGGACTACCACAATATCGAGCAAATTTCGGGACATCGGGCTGAGCACTCTCAAGCGCCAGTTGGCTGAAGACGGAATCCTGTGCCGCCAAGTGCCGGTGGCGGAAGCAGTATTGCAGTGACGGCCGGGGATGGCCGGCCGGTGGCGATCGTTGACTACGGGTTAGGCAATCTGCACAACGTGCGGAGGGCCTGCGAAGCGGTGGGCCTGGCCACTAAAATCACATCATCGCCCGAGGAGGTCCGCTGCTCGGCGGCAGCGATTTTGCCCGGAGTGGGCGCCTTCGGGGACGCGATCTCCACTCTGAACGCCAGCGGCCTGAGCCAAGGATTGCGGGAACTTGTGGATTCCGGCAAGCCGCTGTTCGGAATCTGCCTCGGATTCCAGTTGCTGATGACGGAGAGCTCGGAGTTCGGACATCATCGGGGGCTTGACATCATTCAGGGCTCGGTGATCCGGCTCAACGCTCCAAGAGATGACGAGGGCCGATTGAAGGTGCCGCACGTCGGATGGAACCGCATTTGGAAGACGAATCCTTATGCCATGAGCGATTCCAGGCCACAAACACTGTTAGACGCGATCGCCGATGGTGAGTACATGTACTTCGTCCACTCCTTCGTTGTGGTGCCCTCCCAAGCGAACACAATCGTTTCGACCACTCACTACGGCGACGTCGAGTTTTGTTCGAGCGCTCGGCGCGGAAATGTTTTCGGCTGCCAGTATCACCCGGAGCGCAGCGGAGTTGAAGGTTTGAAGATGTACGCACAGCTGGCACGCAGCCTCCAGCAATGAGCGCCGTCACTCACCAGGACACGGCCAGCCTTAGCCGCATTGCAATGCAAAAGCTATGTTGAAGACTCAGAACGTCGTAGAAAAATATAAGTTGCCCACCGAGGTGGTGTTCTGCCGGCATTGCGTAGTGTCCAATCAGCGGCCGCGAATCACGTTTGATGACACCGGCGTATGCAGCGCTTGCCGTTATTCCGAATACAAGCGCACCCGGGTCGACTGGAAAGAGAGGGAACGCGAACTCGAGGAACTTTGTGACCGCTTCCGCAGATCCGATGGATCCTATGACGTAATAGTGCCGTGCAGCGGGGGGAAAGATGGAGGCTTTGTGGCCCACCAACTCAAGTACCGCTATCGGATGAATCCGCTATGTGTGACCTGGGCTCCTTTGCTCGCCACCGCGATCGGACGGACGAACCTGGACAATTTTATCGCCGCGGGATTTGATCATGTGCTGGCGACGCCGAATCCGAAAGTAGCCCGGTTGCTGGCCAAGCTTTCTTTTTTGCACTTGGGAGATCCTTTCCAGCCCTTCATTTACGGACAAACGAACTACCCCATGAAGGCGGCGATTCAACACGGTGTGCAACTGATCGTGTACGGAGAAAATGGAGAGGTCGAATATGGCGGGGACATGAAGAATGCCTTCGTCCCCACTCGCCAGATCTCGGATCATGACGACCATTATTTCTCGGGGTTGCCGCCAGAGTTCTGGGTCGAGCATGGACTCTCCCTGGCGGACCTGGCGCCGTTTCGCGCTCCGCCTTACGAGCGCATCGCCGCCAACCGGACGGAGATCCATTTCTGCGGCTATTACCGGTTCTGGGATCCGCAGGAGAACTTCTACTATTGCCAGGAGCACAACAACTTTACGGTGAATCCCGAACGCTGTGAAGGAACTTACTCGAAGTATGCCAGCCTGGATGACCGGATCGACGGATTCCATTACTACCTGGGATTTGTGAAGTTCGGTATTGGACGAGCCACGTCAGACGCCGCCCACGAGATTCGTGACGGCAAGATTACCCGCGAAGAAGGCGTTGCGCTGGTCAAACGGTATGACGGCGAATTTCCCAGGAAATACTTCGCCGACTTTCTGGAATATACCGGTATCGATGAACCAACGTTCCGCGATGTGATCGATGGCTGGCGCTCGGACCATATCTGGAAGCAACAGGGCGGAGAGTGGACGCTTCGTCACACCGTTTACTGATCGGCAGCTTTTGGAGACGTGCAATTTGCAGACAATACTGGGCTGGATTCCGGCTCGCGCCAATTCCAAAGGTGTGCCGGGCAAGAACAAACGCGTCCTCGGGAACCAGCCCCTCATCCTCCACGCCATTCTGACAGCGCATCTGGCGGCCTGCCTCGATCGCATCGTGGTGAGCACCGACGACCGGGAGATCGCGCGCCTGGCCCTCGGAGCGCGAGCCGAGGTACCGTGGATGCGTCCTGCGGAACTGGCTACGGATCAATCGCCGGTGATTGACAGTGCGGTGTATGACCTCGATCGGCTCCGCGTGGAACAAAACTACTGCCCGGATGCGGTGCTGCTTCTGCAGCCGACTTCCCCGTTTCGAACTCCGCAAACGATTCGTGCAGCGGTCGAAACGTTCGCCCGATCCGGCGGAGAAAGCGTGGTTTCGGTCAGTGCCGCCTGCGAGCATCCGCACTGGTCAAAACGGATTGCGGAAGATGGCTCCCTCGAGGCGTTCTTGCCGGATGTACTGATCCCCGCGCGTCGCCAGGAACTGACTCCCGTGTACTGCCTCAATGGTGTCCTGTTTCTGGCGTCCGTGGAGACGATCTTGTCGAAGCGCTCGTTCTACAGTCCGCGGACGCGAGCGCTGGTGATACCCAGCGAGAAAGAAGCACTGGATATCGACACTCCTTTTGACTGGCTCGTAGCCGAAGCCCTGTGGGCGTTTTCGCGTGCGGGAGAGAGTGCGGGTGAGAATGCCGGAGAAAGCGCTGGAAACATCGCATGAACTTTGCCCGCGTGCTGGTGATTGCCGAAGCTGGCGTGAACCACAACGGTGATCTGGAAATTGCCAAGCGGCTGATCGCAGCAGCCGCGGAAGCCGGTGCCGATGCGGTCAAGTTTCAAACCTTTCGCGCCGACGAGATTGCCTCTCCCCAGGCGGCCGCGGCCGAATACCAGATTCGCAGCCTCCGTTCGCCATGTCTATCGCAGCGCGACCTGCTGCGCACCCTGGAACTGGACCGCAGCGCTCACTTCGCGCTGACCCACTGCGCCAAGGAGAAAGGAATTCGCTTTCTTTCGAGCCCCTTCGACTGGAAAAGTGCCGACTTGCTCGAGGAAGTCGGTGTGCCGCTGTTCAAACTCGGTTCCGGAGAACTCACCAACATTCCATTGCTGCGGCACCTCGCGCGCAAGCGCAAGCCGGTGATTCTTTCGACCGGGATGGCAACCCTCGAGGAAGTCGGGCAAGCCGTGCGTGTCCTGCAAGCCGAAGGTAATGACGACATCGTGCTCATGCATTGCGTGACCCAGTATCCCGCGCCTGCTGCCGAGATCAACCTGCGCGCCATGCAAACCATGGCCGCCGCATTTCATCTTCCCGTCGGATATTCCGACCACACTGAGGGCAACGAGATCGCATTCGCAGCCACGGCATTAGGGGCCTGCTGCATCGAGAAGCACTTCACGCTGAGCCGCACCATGGAAGGTCCTGACCATCTGGCCTCAGCCGAACCCAGCGAGTTGAAGGCCCTCGTCAGTGGCATCCGCAGCATTGAATCGGCCTTGGGCAATGGAGTCAAGCGGCCGGCACCGAGTGAAATGTCGAACCGTTTGTTAGTCCGGCGGAGCGTTTTCGCCGCCGCGGAGATTCCAGCGGGGACCGTGTTGACTCCAGCCGTCCTAGCCTGCCAGCGACCGGGGACGGGCGTACCGAGCGAGCGGTACGACGATCTGGTAGGTCGCAGATCGGCCCGCAAATTCGCCGTCGGCGAAATGCTCGACTGGGACGGCATCATCCAGGAACTCAATGGCTAGAATTTGCGTCATAACCGGGACCCGGGCGGAATACGGCTTACTGCGCCCGGTCATGCGAGCCATTCAGAGTTCCGATCGATGCGAGTTACGGCTCGTCGTCGCCGGCATGCACCTCTCGCACGAGTTCGGCGATACCTATCTTGAAATCGAAAAGGACGGCTTCCATGCCGAGGCCCGTGTGGACATGACGTTCAGCGGCGACTCGCATGCGGCCACGGCCAAAGCCATCGGCATCGGTATTTACGGCATGACACAGGCTCTCGAAAGTATGGATGCCGATGTCGTGCTGGTACTGGGCGACCGCACGGAAGCGTTTGCCGGGGCGGTCAGCGGAGCAGCGATGAACAAAATCGTCGCCCACATCCATGGCGGGGAAGTTACGCGCGGCGGCCTCGACGAATCCTTGCGGCATGCAATTACGAAATTGGCGCACATTCACTTCGTCAGCTCCGAGGCCAGCCGCCAAAGGGTGGTGCGTCTGGGGGAGCCGCCTGAAAATGTCTTCCTCACGGGCGCTCCCGGCCTGGATTCGATTCTGAACCAGACGCGATATGACTCCGATGAATTGTCACGCCGCCTCGGTATTGTGTTGCGCCGTCCCCGTATTCTTCTGGTCCAGCATTCCGTCTCTACCCGAGCCGATACGGCCGCGCCGGAGATGGCGGAGACCCTGGCAGCTCTGGCGGAGTTGCGCCATCAAACGATTGTCATCTACCCCAATTGCGATGCCGGGGGCCGCCGCGTGATCGATCAATTGCGCGCGTTCGGTACCGCGCCCTGGCTGCACGTTTTTCAAAACCTGGATCACACGACTTATCTCAGCCTGCTGGCCGGAGTCGATGTGCTGGTAGGAAACAGCAGCAGCGGCATTATTGAAGCGCCCGTGCTGCGCGTGCCAGTGGTGAATGTCGGACCTCGCCAGCATGGTCGCGAACGCAGTGCCGGCATCGTGGACGTGCCGCATGAACGCGGAGCGATCAAGCACGCCATCGAGATGGCATTGCAAGACTCCCAATTTCGCGCGCGCGTGAAAGGGTCGACCAGCGTTTACGGAGATGGACACGCCAGCAGCCGCATTGTCGAAATCCTCCAGTCGCTGCCCCCGACTCCCGGCCTGCTGCAGAAACAACTGACATATTAAGAATGAAACCAATGAAGGTTTTCTGCTACGGGGCCAGCGGCCACGGCAAGGTGGTGGCCGACATCGTCGCTCTTTCCGCCATGGAGCTTCTGGGGTTCATCGACGACGATGCACTTAAGACGGGCACGCAACTGGCAGGCGTCCCAGTGATCGGGACCGCCTCCGCTCTGCCCGGCCTGCTGGCCCAGGGCGCAGCCGCCATCGTGACCATTGGTTCGAACCAGACCCGTACAGCAAAGGCGACGGAACTTGGGCAGCAAGGCTTCAATCTGGCTACGGCAATCCACCCATCGGCGGTGGTGGCCCACGACGTGGTCGTCGGAGCGGGCACGGTAATCATGGCCGGAGCCATCGTCAATTCCGGAAGCCGCATCGGCGCCAACGTGATCGTTAATACGGGCGCTACGCTCGACCACGATTGCATTCTCGCGGATGGAGTTCACATCTCTCCCGGCGCGAACCTGGCCGGCGGCGTGGTGGTCGGCATGAATAGCCATGTTGGCATCCGCGCTTCTGTCATCCAGGGCATCAAGACCGGGTCCGAGGCCATTATCGGAGCGGGCGCCACCGTCATCCGCGACGTCCCTCCCGGAGTCACTGTGGTAGGAAGCCCGGCTCGAATTCTGAACCCGAATCACGGTCTCAGTTCGGCGAAGACCAAGATCTTCGTAACTCCAGATCAGTCGATCCGGCAGACGCTCGAGGCAATCGACGAATCCGGCCTGGCCATTGCCCTGGTCGTAGATCCACAACATCGTTTGCTCGGCACCGTAACCGACGGCGACGTACGCCGCGCCATACTCAGGCGGGTTGATATCGCGTCGCCGATCACGACCATCATGAATGCCGATCCCACGACCGTCACGCCGGCGCAGGACACGCAGCAGATTCGCGATCTCCTATTGACTTCCACCCTGAAACACGTACCGGTGGTGGATAGCGAGAACCGCGTGCTGGACTTGATCACAGTGGCCGAGTTGCTTTCGGTGCCGATGTCCGTTCCTGACATTACCGACCGGGAAATCCAGGCGGTGATGCACATTCTGCAATCGCGCCCGGGCGGGTCCGCATCCACGGCCGCCGATTTCGAGGAGAAAATCGCAGCCTGCGCCAATTGCCGCTACGCGGTGGCGGTGAACAGCGGCAGCTCCGGACTCCACCTCCTGGTCCGGGCTCTCGGGCTCGGGACAGGAGACGAAGTCATCACCACGCCTTTCAGTTTCATCGCCAGCGCCAATTGCCTGCTCCAGGAAAATGTGACGCCGCGCTTCGTCGACATCGATTCGCGAACGTACAACATTGACCCGGACAAGATCGAAGCGGCGATCACCCCACGGACAAAAATGATCATAGCGGCCGATGTCTTTGGTCAGCCCGCCGACTACGATCGCATCCAGGAAATCGCAGCCCGGCATGGGTTGCGTCTCGTCATTGATGCTTGCCAGTCCATGGGGGCAGAGTATAAGCGGCGACGCGCCAGCTCGCACGGCGACGCCGCGGTATTCGGCTTTCGGGCCAATAGTCAGATCACCACCGGGGAGGGCGGCGCCATCGTTACCGGCGACCGCAAAATCGCCGAGCTGTGCCGCTCAATGCGGGACGAAGGCTGTGACATCGTCGGCGGCCAGCTCCGTCACCAACGGCTCGGTTACAACTACCGCTTAGCCGATCTGAACTGCGCTCTTGGCCTCGCGCAGTTGGAGCGGATCGAGGAGATCCTCGAACATCGTCAACAAGCGGCTGAGCTTTACCATCGCCTGCTCGAGGGCTGCGATGCGGTGCATCGTCCTTACCTGGCGCCCGAAACCACACGCATGAGCTGGTTCGCCTATGTGGTCTGCCTGAGGGAAGGCTTCGTCCGCTCCGACCGTGATCAGGTGATCGCACGATTGCACCGCAACGGCATCGAAGTAAATAACTCCTGTTCGGCGATCCACCTCCAGCCCTTCTATCGCCGGCGCTTTGGATTCCGACCCGGCACTTTTCCGATTGCAGAAGCTGTCTCGGACCGCATCTTGGCCCTTCCCTTCCACAACCATCTCCGGGCCAGTGCCGCTGAAAGAGTAGTCCAACAGTTGTCCTCTGCCATCGCCAGCGTTTCCGGGCGCCGCCAGAACGCGAAAGCCGGGAAACAACGCGTGACAGTTCGCGCGGCCGAGTTGTCGCCCGGGGAATTGACGGCCCCGACTCGCGCCAGCGCAGAACCGGTCAAAGGCACCGGCAGACCGTGCTAACTCAACTCTCCGTCTTATTCTTTACCGGAGTGCTGGCCGCGATATGGCTGCGCGACTATAGATCGTTCCCCGTGCTGGCTCGCAAGTTTCTCTGCATCGCACCGTTTCTGCCCGTGGTGTCATTGCTGAATCACAACGTCGACCATGATCAGTGGGGTGCGACAACCCGCGTACTGCCCATGTATGTTGCGCTAGGTTTGCTGGGGCTATGCTTTCTCCTCTGGAGAGCCCGGGGCGCGGCCTTGCGCTTGGGCAGCGAAGAAATCTTCGTGCTCCTGTATATCGGTTTTTGTGCCGCGCAAATACCGGGATCGCCAGACCCGGCATGGAGCCTGGGGCGTGGTCCTGGAGCGCTCCGGGTTATCTACTCTTTCTGATGGCCGGACGAGCCACGACCAGGAAGGAATTTTTTGGTGACAAATTCCCGGTCTTCGCGCTGTTGGGATTCACTGGAGTTTCGCTCGGCCTCATTGTGACCGGCCTCGCCACCGGGCGCGCCGACGACCTTTTCAACACCCGGAACTTCGGCAGCATTTACGCGTCGAATGCCATGCTGTTGTTCCTGGCACTTTTTGTCAGTCTGTGCTGGCCTCTCGTCCGCAGTTCGGTGGCATGGAGCTTCACGATTCTGCTGGTCAGCGTGATCTGTTTGATTTCCTCGCTCTCGCGCAGCGCGATCGCCGTCGTCCCCATATACATGGTGGCAGCTTTGCCCCGCTCCCGCGCGCAATGGAAGCGGGCCGCACTAGCCATCATCCTGGTCTGCGCCACGCTGGGCGCGGGGCTGTATTTTGCGGCCCAGCGTTTCGACTTGAACGCTCAGCTGTTCGATGCCTGGTCGGCGCGATGGTACGACGGGGATTATGCCGGCGCCTACCGCGGAGCGCGCGAGCTGCGTGATACGAAGTTTTCCTATTTCCATGATGAGGTGTGGCGCGACGCCCCCTGGCACGGACAAGGGTACGGCACCTTCCGGCACTTTTCTGAGTACACGGATGCGCACAATCTGCTGGTCACCGAAGCCTTTGAGAACAGTCTTCTGGCAGCTCTGTTTCTGGTGCTGGCTTTCTCCCTGCCCAAGGTCCTCCGGGCGCTGTTCGTCGCAGATCTCCGTCCCATTGCGGCTTCGATCCTCGGATTCCTCTTTCTGGGACAAGTGACGGGAGGAATGCTGGCGTTCCGCGCCGAAGGACACTACTACACTGCTTATACCGGATGGACGCTCTTCTACCTGGTGGGATTTCTGAGTGAGCAGTTGCGTTCGCGTTCGCACCCTTCAGTCGCCTCCATTGCCCGGACCGAGCCCGCGCCATCGTTATTTCGGAAGCCACTTCCCGAATGAGCCCGGAAACCCTCATCGCACCAGCCCGTCCGCCGGGCGTCGAAGGCTTCGTTATCGCGCCTGATCTGCTGACCGCGGCGCGGCCGAACTCGACGCGTAATCAGACGGTGCAATATGGCGCCGGTTACGTAATCTTTGCTGCCGGACGAGTGCTGCGGGATTTGGCGGTGGCGCGAATCCTGGGCCCATCGCGCTTTGGCATGTGGGGCGCCCTCCTCGTCTACCGGCAATATTCGAACTATACCGACTTCGGTTTCACCAATGGCCTTGGCCGCGTCCTGCCCCGGCTGGTGCAAGAGGGAAACCCACCGGAGGCGCGTCGGGCCATGGGCACGGCTTGGCTGGTGGCCATGGCCGGAACGCTGGGGTTTGCGCTGGCTATCGCTCTAAAATTCCTGGCATCGTTCCGCTCCTACAGCCCAGTCTGGTTATGGGGCATCGCCACGGTCACCGTATTGATGTTCATCGACAAGCACTACATGTACTGCTCGGTGGTATTTCGCTCCGGCGACCGGGTGGGAGAATCCGGCCTGTGGATGGGGCTGCTGGGAGGTATGGAGTTAGCTCTCGGAATCTGGCTGACTCGCTGGTACGGACTTTATGGGCTATACGTTTCGGTTTTGCTGGCGCAGTTCAGTGCTGTGGCTTGCATGTATGTTCGCCAGCCCTTACGCGGCACTTTCAGGCCCAGCCTGGCTTCGTTTAGAACCCTGCTGATTCCATCTTTGACGTTAATGGGATTGGGATTGGGCAACATCGCCATTCATAATTCGGACCGCGTAGTACTGCTGTGGGCCCGGGGCCCGGGTGCGGAACTTGGCGAATACCAGGTCGCCGCCAGCATCAGCCTGGTGGTCAGCCAGCTGCCCTACATTCTTTTGAGCGTGCTGATACCAAAACTCTTTCGCTTCAGCTCCGAGAGCACTGCCAAATTGCGTCCATATTTCCTCCTGCCAACGGCTGTGATCGCCATTGCCGGGGTCGCTGTTGGAACCCTGGGCTACGTGGTTTTGCCAGTCCTGCTGAGCTGGCTTCTGCCCAGATATGTGCTGGTCGCTTCGCTCGCGGGCATATTGATGCTGGGCGAAGTGTGCTTCGCCATCGCCATGGTTCCCGAGACCTTGCTGGTGGCTCTGGACCGGGGTTTTCAGTCGCTGTTACTGCGCTGCATAACTGTCGGAGGCGGAACTTCGGCGAGTTGGTGGGCGCTGAGCCATGGCCACGGCTTGAGAGCGGTGGCCGGATGTATGTGTGCAGCTCAGGCGGCCGGAGCGTTGATCGTCGGTCTAATTGCCGCGCATGCCATCAAGATCTCTCCGCTACGCTACTTGGTAGCCGCCTTTGCTCCGGTATTTTATGCATTGGCGGCGCTCGCGGGAGTCCTTGTGATTGTGCCCGCGTCCCTCGGCAGGTTCGAATCTGTCCTGATGAAGTTGCTGCTGTGCGCTCTTGCCCTATCACCGCTGGCCGCGTTGCCGCTGTGGTTCGCCGGTATGCGGTTCCCGAGCATGCACCGCGTCGTTGCCTACCTGCATTGGACGGAGGCCGGGTAGTGGCGGAGTGGGCAGTACGAAAACTGAGTTATTCGGCGCGCTGGCGCGAACTCTGTGGCATGTCCCGGCTTCTTCTCGAGGCCGAGCCAGCGCTGCAGCGAAAAATCATATTGGAGGCGGAGAAGGCAGTATATGGCGACTCCGGTTTGGAGACGAGTGAAGCCGCCGAGGTGTCCCGACTGCGTTCTCTGGCCCGGCGGTCTCTCGCCCAACATCTGTGCCAGCAAGCGCTAAGAGGCGGCGGCTTCAACGGTTTACGTCGCATTGTTTTCGCCTTCGCCTTTCCAGCGTTGCTTGCGCTGTTCGTCCTGGCTTCGTTCTGTCATCGCAAACTCCCGGCAAGCCGCAGCCGTCCCGACGTGGTTGTGTTCTTCTGGGCACAGAGGCTGTACAAGTTCATCGGTGACCGACAGTTCGCGGGGCAGAAATATGAGCTGCATCGCACGCGGGGCGTGTTTTTCGGCGCTAAGGAAATTCTTTTTTTTCTAAACATCATGGCAGCATGCCCGCGCATGTTGTGCTATCCGGAATTGTTGTGCAACTTTGTGCGCTGGCTCGGATATTACGGTTACATAACCGAGCATTACCAGCCGAAAGAAGCAGTGGTGCATTTTTTCGAGGGCACCGCATCGTCGTCGCTGATGACTGCTTACCTGCACCAGCAGGGTTTGCGTCATATAAACATTCAGCACGGCGAAGTCATGTTGACCGCGATGTCGGCGTTTTGCCAGTTCGACGAAATCCATGTGTGGGGCGAGCACTTTCGGGAAATTTTTTTGTCCAGCCGCAGTCCCACGGCGAACTTGAGAGTGTCGGGCACACAGTACCATCGGGACCTGTTCCGCAAACTTCGCGCCCAGCATCAGCCCCGGCCCAAGCGTCTCCTGATCATCGACCCGTTCATGTACCAAGACCCGCACACGCCCTACGCGTTGATCAAGAGAGTTGTAGAGCGGCTCGATATGGGATGGGATGTACGCGTACGCCGCCATCCCGCCGAGTTGCGCAAGACCTTGGCCTGGATGGACGCGCTTAATGAAGAACTGGAATCGACGCACAAACACGTTTGTCTCGAGGAAGAGCTGCCGACGGTCCCCATCGAAGAAGCCCTGGGCCGGGCACGCGTCGTCCTGGGGATTGCCAGCACTGTCCTCATAGAAGCCTGGATCGCTGGCTGCAAGGTCATTCACATCGCTGGTGGACCGGAACGCAGCGTGGTGATGGACCGCTATCAAAATTCCGCCAACGTCTTTTATTGCGACCAGAACACCAATGACTGCGACCTGGACAGGTTTCTCGCGGCGCCAGTCGAACTCAATGAACACGAGCGAACACTGGTGAATCACCTGACCGTTCTTGAGGAGCCGGGGTCTTGAGAGTTGCGGTTATCGGTACCGGACGGATGGGTATGCGGCATTTGCGAGTCGTTCGCGAGCTTGGTTGGGACATCGCGGGCATTCTCGACCGGAATGTAGACGCATTGGAGCAGGCCGGGAATCAGTTCGGCATTCCCGCGACTAACCAATACCGTGATGTCCAGCGTCTGTTCGACACCAAACCCGATTGCGTGATCGTCGCGACCACGGCTCCGGGACACGCGCCGCTCACCTGTCAGGCTGCGGAAGCCGGCGCCGGATACATACTCTGCGAAAAGCCGATGGCCACTTCTCTATCTGAATGTGACGGGATGATTTCAACCTGCGAGCGCCATGGAACTCGCCTCGCCATCAACCACCAAATGCGATTCATGCCGCACTATCTGACCATCCGCGAGATTCTTCACTCCCACGATTTCGGAACCTGGGGCAGCATCACGGTGGTCGCCGGCAACATGGGACTGGCGATGAATGGTGTCCACTACTTCGAACTGCTGCGCTGGCTCAGTGGGGAGAATCCCAGTCAGGTCGAGGCCTGGCTGTGCGCAGACCAGATCCCCAATCCGCGGGGCGCGCAATTCAAAGATACAGGCGGTTCGATTCGGGTCACGACTCCGAGTGGCAAGAGACTGTACATGGATCTTGCCCCGGATCAGGGACACGGCATCCGCGTCGTGTACGCGGGGCGTACCGGCATGCTGGTGGGAGACGAGCTGAGCGGGCAAATGCAGCTGTCACTCCGCCGGACTGAGCATCGGGATTTGCCAACGGCACGTTACGGTATGCCTTCGCAGGATTCCAGCTTCCAATTGCCTCCTGCGGATACGATCGCTCCCACGCGTTCCCTGCTTGAGGCCCTGATCGCCGGCGGCGACTATCCGACCGGTGAACAGGGTAGAGCCGCGATCGCCACGCTGGTTGCTGCGCATGTTTCAGATCAAAACGGCCACCTGACCGTAAGTACTGAGCAAATGCTGCCTCGCGAACTCGAATTTCAGTATCCATGAATCAGTATCCATGAATCAGTATTCATGAACTCGACGCCTCCATGCGACGTTGCCATAGTCGGGGCGGGATTCACGGCCCGGGAGCATCTGCGCGCTTTGCGCGATATTCCCGGCGTCAATGTCGCCGCTCTTCACAGTCGCACGCGGTCGAGAGCTGAGGCGCTGGCCGCGGAATTCGGAATCAAAGCCGTATGCGATTCCGTGCCTGAGCTCTACGAACGCAGCCGGGCGGCACTGGTCCTGCTAGCGGTTCCCGAGTTGTCGATGAATGCAGTTGCTAAGTCCAGTTTCGGATTTCCGTGGACGGTCATGATGGAGAAGCCGCCCGGTTACAACCTGGCGGATGCCCTCGACATTCAGAGGGCTGCCAAAGCAAAGAGAACCCGCGTGCTGGTGGGATTGAATCGCCGGTTTTTAGCGGCTACCTTGCGGACGAAAGCCGAACTGGACGAAACCTCAGCGCCTTGCTTCATCAAGGTCCAGGATCAACAGAACCAGGCCGCAGCTTGCAGTTCTGGCCAGCCGATCGAGGTAGTCGAGAACTACATGTATGCAAACTCCATCCACACCATCGACTACCTGCGGGTTCTTGGACGCGGCGAGGTTGCATCCGTGAACCACGTTGTGCGTTGGAACCCAGAGCACCCCGGTCCGGTGGTTTGCAGTCTGACGTACGACAGCGGTGATGTCGGAATATACGAAGGAATGTGGCATGCGCCGGGTCCCTGGGCAGTTACCGTGACCGTCCCAGGAAAGAGGTGGGAAATGCGGCCTTTGGAACAGCTGACCACCCAGGAACTCGGGTACCCGCCCTGCAATATTGATCCCGACCCTTGGGACGTCAACTTCAAGCCTGGCTTCCGCCGCCAGGCCGAAGCAGTGGTCCTTTCCGCCTGTGGCCGACAGAGCGACGCAGTGTCGCTGGACGATGCCATCGAAACCATGCGCCTGATCGCACGGATTTTCGCGCCATAGAACATCAAATTCTCACCCGTAAGATTTCCAGCGGCGTGATTTGTCGCAACAGCAATTCAGCGGACGGGCCCATGGAGGGAGAGCGATGAGGCGTGCACTAGCGCTGGTTCTGTATTACGGCGTGACCAGCCACATCCAGTCGTCCGACAATCCGGGGACGATCGGAGCGCGTTTGAACCGGTTCCTGGTCAAGCGAATCTTCCGCAAGTGTGGCCGTAACGTCAACATTCGTCCTCGCGTTTACTTCGGTTCCGGGCGGAACCTTTCAATGGGCGATGATTCGATGCTGGGCCAGAACTCGATTATCGGATCGACCGCTGAAGTAGTAATCGGGAACGACGTGATGATGGGACCTGAGGTCTTGATCTACACCAGCAATCACGGTATGGAACCGGGCATTCCCATGCGTCGGCAGCCGCTGCAATGTGCGCCCGTATGCGTCGGCAACGATGTATGGATCGGGGCTCGCTGCATCATCCTGCCTGGGATCACCATCGGGGACGGTGCCGTTCTGGCCGCAGGCGCCGTGGTCACCGCGGATGTACCGGCGAATGCCGTGGTTGGAGGTGTGCCTGCGAAGGTATTGAAGTACAGGACGACGAACGGCTCAAAGGCAAGCGCTGCAGCGGCAGGAACTGGCGCGGCGCACATTGCTGGCGGCAATATCGCATTCCCGGAATCGAGGAGCTGAGATGTGGTCGAAGATTCATAACCAGGCAGAATGCGAAGACCTCGCCGTATCCATCATTATCCCAATGCGCGACGAGGAGAAATATATCGGCCGTTGCCTCGACAGCATTCTGGCCAGCGAGTTTCCCAAAGACCAATACGAAGTACTGGTGGCCGACGGCGAATCGCAGGACGCTTCCCGCGAAATAGTCCTCGCCAAGGCCGCCGAGCATCCGTGTATTCGCCTGCTGCGCAATCCCGGGCGCTTCGTTCCCTCGGGCATGAACCTGGGAATCCGCCAGGCCCGCGGGCGCTACATTCTTCGCATGGATGCCCACTCCGAATATCCGCCGGATTACATCGCAACCTGCATCTCGGAACTGAAACGCACGGGCGCAGGCAACGCCGGGGGGCGCTGTATCACGCGTCCCGGAAGCGATACGCAAATGGCAAAGGCGATCGCACTTTTCACCCAAACGCGCGCCGGCGTAGGCAACGCGTCCTACCGCCTGGGCAAGGGCGATTGCTACGTGGACACAGTGCCTTTTGGCGCCTTCCCGCGCGAGGTGTTCGACCGCGTGGGTCTGTACCGCGAAGACCTGGTGCGGAATCAGGATTTCGAGCTCAACGCCCGCATCCGGCGCGCCGGATACAGGGTCTATCTCTCGAGCAAAATTTCGACTGCCTATTACAATTCGGGCACGTTCCGCAAATTCATGCGCCAGGCGTGGATGAATGGGATATGGGCACCCCGCATGTGGATCCGGTATCCAGGCAGCTTCTGCTGGCGCCACGCGGCCCCGCTGGGCTTCGCCGCGGGTCTTCTGTCCAGCATGCTGTTGGGTCTGTGTTATCGACCTGTACTCTGGGCCGGACTATCCGGACTTGCCGTGTACCTCGCTCTGACGCTGGGGACCGCGGTTTCAATCGGAGCGTCGCATGGCTGGAAGTGCTCGCCTTATGTTGTCCTAGTCATGCCGTGCTACCACTTCGTCTATGGCTTCGGCAGCTTAATGGGGCTGTGCGTGAAAGACGGAGACCGGGCGCCGACGCAAGTTCCATGCGGAAATTCCGACCAGGTCAACGTCAGAAATTCACCATGAAACGAGCGTTTGATCTTACGGCAGCAGCCCTTGCCCTGGTATTTCTGTCCCCGTTGTTTTTATTGATTGCGCTGTTACTCAGGGCTACCTCGCACGGTCCGGTTTTTTACTCCGGAAAAAGAGTTGGACTGCGAGGCAGGGTTTTCAAGATGCACAAGTTCCGCACCATGGTGGTAGATGCGGAACAGCTCGGAGGCTCGTGTACCCGCGCGGACGACCCGCGGATTACCCGCAGCGGTCATTGGCTTCGCAAATTCAAGCTGGATGAATTGCCTCAGCTTCTCAATGTATTGCTGGGGGAGATGAGTCTGGTGGGGCCGCGTCCCGAAGTTCAACAATACGTGCAATTGTTCACGCCGGGGGAGTTCGCAATTCTGAGTGTGCGTCCTGGCATCACGGACTGGGCTTCCATCTGGGATCGCGATGAAGCCCAGACTCTTGCTGGTCGTTCCGACCCTGAACGGACCTACCTCGAACAGATTCGACCGGAAAAAATACGTTTACAACTGGAGTATGTCCGCCGTCGTTCGTTTCTGATCGATCTCGCTATTCTCTTTGAAACTTTGAAAGTGTTAGTCCTGCGTCAATCGATCCAAGAGACAGTTCAAAGCAGCGCGCCACCCGAGCTATGAGGGACTAGTCCCTGCCCAGGCGATAAGCGAACCATAGATCGTTGGACAATGAGCCATTGGGATCGTGTCAGCCATGTTCGCGTGGAATTTATTTGCGACCGGCAACCGGGGCCACCTGCCAACGAACCCCGCACAGAAACCAGAAAGCAGCAAAAAACTATGACTATACCTGCCAAGCCGGGCACCTCTGCGGCATCCAGATGCGCGCAGTCCGCGCCACATATGCCCTGTCCGGCCGCACCCTGGCCCTATTTTGCGAACGAGGAAATCGAGGCTGCGGTGAAAGTCCTGCGCTCCGGCAAAGTGAACTATTGGACGGGCGACGAAGGCAAACTCTTCGAGAAGGAATTCGCCGAATTCACGAATTGCAAATACGCCGTCGCGCTGGCCAATGGCACGGTAGCTCTGGAAGCGGCGCTGAAGGCATTAGATATTGGCCCCGGCGACGACGTGATCACCACTGCCAGAACATTCATTGCCTCGGCCAGCTGCGCCGTCGCCGTCGGGGCACGGCCAGTCATCGCCGACGTTGACCGCGACAGCCAGAACTTGACCGCCACGACGATCCGCGCCGCTCTTACCCCGAAAACAAAAGCGATCTTGGTCGTACACTTGGCGGGTTGGCCATGCGAGATGGACGACATTCTCAACCTGGCGCACGAACATAGCCTAAAAATTGTCGAAGACTGTGCGCAGGCACAAGGCGCTTCGTATAAGGGCCGTCCCGTTGGATCCCTGGGAGACGTAGCGGCATTCTCCTTCTGCCAGGACAAGATCATGACTACCGGCGGAGAAGGTGGCATGCTCACCACCAACGACGAGAACCTGTGGCGACGCGCGTGGAGTTACAAGGATCATGGCAAAGGCTACGATGCTGTCCATGCAGAAACGCACGCGCCAGGATTCCGATGGTTGCATGAAACGTTTGGTACCAATTGGCGGATGACCGAGATGCAGTCCGCCATCGGCCGCGTCGCCTTGCGGAGGGTCCCGCAATGGGTTGAGTGCCGGCGCCGATTCGCGGCCCTACTGAACCACAACCTTGCCGGGATTGCGGGGCTGCGAATCCCCCAACCGCCCAGCGAAATCCATCACGCCTACTACAAGTACTATGCTTTCGTTCGTCCAGAAGCACTCCGGACGGGCTGGGATCGAGACCGGATCGTCCAGGCCATCAATGCCCAAGGCGTTCCCTGCCTGGTCGGCAGCTGCAGCGAGATTTACCTGGAGGAGGCATTTACGCCAGACCTGCGCTGTCAGGAGCGGCTTCCGGTGGCAAAGGAATTGGGAGAAACCAGTCTCATGTTTATGGTTCATCCGACCTTATCGGAAGAGAACATTCGCGATGCCGCTCTCGCGATCCGGAAAGTGATGTTGGAAGCCAGCGAGCCGCAGGCCTTCGCTGCCGCCGCCGCCTCTTCTGCTTCTACGCCAGTCGGAACACGACTGTTGTAACTCTCCGAGCTAACTACTCACCAGAACTTACCAAATTCCGCATAGCGCATGGCGCCTGCGGAACTGTCGATTTCCGCACGGTTGTCGCGATAACTGCGGCGCTTGGCTTGGCCCCACCAATTGCACTGCATAAATCACTTGCCTTCGAGGAAACCATGTTGATGAAACATCGAACTTGGGCTCTTGTCTTATTTCAGGGGCTGCTGATCCTGGGCTCGCTGCTGTTTGCCTGGGCCTTGCGTTTTGAATTTTCCCTGCCGGATGCGGGCTTGCTGTTTTCGGTGGCACCGTTGCTCGTTGTCTTCAGGCTGGCCTCCATGGCGCGGTTCGGGCTGTTCCACGGATATTGGCGCTATACCGGAATAAGGGACGGCGAGGACATCTTTAAATCAGTGTGCCTTGGCACGCTTGGTCTTGTCGTCGCGCTCCGATATGTTCTGCATCTGAACGGCTTTCCCTCTTCCATCTATGTGCTGGAAGCGCTGCTTACGGGTGTATCGCTGGCGGGAGTGCGCTTGCTGTCCCGAGCTCTCTTGCAACGTGGAGAGGGAGTTCGGAGAAGGCAACGTCGTGATGATCCACCTGGACGCGTGCTCGTTGTGGGAGCAGGAGCCGCTGCGGAAATGCTTATCCGTGAACTACCGCAGCACGGTTACACGACCGTAGGTTGCGTGGATGACGATCCGGCCAAACAGAGAGTTACGGTTCATGGCGTGCCCGTACTGGGCACCACTGAACAGGTTCCGGCTATAGCCTCGAGCTATCTCATCGATGAGATCTTGATCGCACTGCCTTCGGTGTCGGGAGTGCGCATGCGCCGGATCGTGGAGCTCTGCCAGGACAGCAAGCGAAAGTTCAAAATCATCCCGGGCTTGCGGGACTTGATTCAGGGCAAGGTTACGGTGGGACAACTGCGGGACGTGCAACTCGAAGACCTGCTGGGCCGCGACCCGGTACAGCTGGATTTGGCCAGCGTGCGGGAAGACATTAAAGGGATGGTCGTGATGGTCACCGGAGCTGCGGGATCGATCGGTTCAGAGTTGTGCCGTCAAATCCTGGCCTGCGGCCCGGCCAAGCTCATCTGTCTCGATCAGGCCGAGACTCCGCTGTTCTATCTGGAACTCGCTTTGGCCAAAGATCCGTCTGGAGCACGCGTCATCCCTTGCGTAGCCGATGTTCAGGATGCCGGCAATATGAGCCGGCTCATGCATAAACATGGAGTGCAGATTATCTTTCACGCCGCGGCTTACAAACACGTGCCCATGATGGAAACGAACCTGCATGAGGCTTTGAAAAATAATGTGTTCGCGCTGCTCTCGTTGTTGGATGTTGCGCAAGAATCCGGCTGTCGAGGATTTGTCCTGATTTCGTCCGACAAGGCCGTGCACCCAACCAGTTTCATGGGATGCACCAAGCGGCTGGCGGAGTTGATAGTCGCTGCCCGGCCTGCTTCTGCCATGCGCTGCGTCTCCGTGCGTTTTGGCAACGTGCTCGGATCGCAAGGCAGCGTGGTTCCGATCTTTCAAGAGCAGATTCGGACTACTCAGAGCGTCACCGTTACCCATCCCCAGATTACGCGCTACTTCATGACCATCCCAGAGGCCGTGTCGTTGGTTTTACAGGCCTACACCGTAGGAACTCATGGCGATGTTCTGGTCCTCGACATGGGCGAGCCGGTCTACATTCTGGAGCTGGCGAAGACGCTCATTCGGCTGTCGGGCAAATCGGAAGATGAGATCGAAATCGCGTTCACGGGATTGCGTCCGGGAGAAAAGCTTTACGAGGAACTCTTCTATGCCAAAGAAAAGCAGCTGCCAACGGCAAGCCAAAAAATCAAAAGGACACAATCTGTATTGATCAGTTGGCCGATGTTGCGGGAGCATCTAGACGATCTGTACTCCCTGGCTACGAACGGTTCTGAGATGTCCATTCGCGAGAAAGTGAAAGAAATTATTCCCGACTATCAATATGAGTTCGAAGTCCAACCGCCCTCCGAGTCTCTCGTGCGTGCCCTTGCCGCGCCCCTGTCATCGCCGAACGATGCGGAGTTGTCGATCGGTGCTACGGCTGGGAATTGATGACATACAGCCGTCCGATACTGCGCTCAAGCCCGCTCACAATCTTGACGAACAGCCTTTAATCCGCCGCCCGGCTTGGTGCGCGGAACGCCTTCTGGATAAGAGTGTACCGGGCCGCGCCAATTATGCCGCAGTCATCGTTGAGCACAATTTTAACCGCCATGTCCTTGAGCAGCGCCTCCATACGGCCTTTGTCCAGGAAAGAGCGCATGAAAGCAGGATCCTTCATCTTGGGCACGATCTTCGCCGCGATACTGCCCCCGATGAAAATCCCCCCGGTGGACATGAACTTCAAGGCGGCGTTCCCGGTCTCCGCCCCGAAGATACTCACGAAGATCGACAGACACTGATCGCAGATCTCCGCCTTGCCATCGAGCGCCAGCTGCGAAATCAGCGCAGGAGGATCAGGCGCCGCGTCCATCTGTTTTCGCAGCCATTCCGGCTCGTCCGCTTTGTGTGTGTCGCGAAGGAAATCGTAAATATTCCTGATCCCAGGCCCGGAAAGAATTCGCTCGTAGCTGATGCGGCCATATTTTTTCTGAAGATAGGCCAGCAATTCCATTTCAAGACCATCCCTGGGAGCGAAGTCGGCATGCCCTCCTTCGCAAGCAAAAGGATGATGCCGGAAGCCATCCCAATAGAGTCCAGCCATCCCTAGTCCGGTTCGCGCCGAAATTACCGCCCGGTTCCCTTCTGCATCTTCGGCACCTTCGCCTAAGGTGACAAAATCTTTTGATTCAAGGGCATCGATTCCGTAGGCATAGGCCTCCAGATCATTGAGCAGGCCAACGGAGCCGAGTTTGAGCTGTTGCGCCAACTCTCGCGAATCGATTATCCATGGAAGGTTGGAAATCTTGCTGCGTCCGCCTCTCACCGGCCCTGCCACGCCAACACATGCGCTGTGTACCGGTATGCCTTCGGTTTTTATGAAGTCGGCAAGAATCGCGGACAGCCCGTCGTGCTGCTGGCTCGGGTAAGTCTTCTCAATCACGCATTGCAATCGATTGCCTTCGGTTTCGAATGCAGCGAGCCGAGTGCGTGTACCGCCGATGTCACCCGCAAGAATCATGCTTCAATCCTCCTCCACTTCCGGCCATCGATCTCCAACAATTGGTCGGCCTCCGACGGACCCCACGTACCGGATGCATAATTCGGAAACTTGCGCGGAGGCAGGGCCGTCCAGACGTCCAATACCGGATCGACCACCGTCCACCCGGCTTCGACCATGTCTGCCCGCTGGAACAGAGTAGCGTCTCCGATCATGCAGTCGTACAACAACACCTCGTAGCCGGTGTTGGCATCCGCTCCAAAATATTTCGAGTATTCAAAACTCATATCTACCGATCCGACTCGCAGAAGAGCTCCTGGAATCTTGGCGCCGAAACTCAACGAGATTCCTTCTACCGGTTGAATCTGTATGACTAACGTGTTCGTGTGCAGCTTGTGGAACGGAGCTTTTCGGAACAACTCAAACGGCAGGCGTTTGAACTGGATGGCGATCTCAGTGTGACGCTGGGCCATCCGTTTGCCGGTTCGTAGATAAAAGGGCACGCCCGCCCATCGCCAATTATCGATGCTGAGCTTTAACGCCACAAAGGTTTCCGTCCGAGATTCTGGGGCAACGCCCGATTCTGATCGATAGCCGGGCACTCGTTCCCCAGCAAACATCCCCTCTCCGTATTGACCGCGCACGCTCCGTTGCAACACATCGTCGGAATTCAGCTGGAGAATCGAATGCAGAACCTTAGCTTGTTCATTGCGTACGGCATCCGCCTGAAACGACACCGGGGACTCCATCGCAGTCAGGCTGAGCAGTTGCATGACGTGGTTGGGCACCATGTCACGCAGAGTTCCGGCCGTATCGAAGTAACCGCCACGACGTTCCACTCCGACGGTCTCGGCATTCGTGATCTGCACATGGTCGATGTAGCGCCGGTTCCAGATCGGCTCGAAAATCGCGTTGTCAAAGCGAAAGACCATGATGTTCTGCACAGTCTCTTTGCCCAAATAGTGATCAATGCGGTAGATCTGATTTTCCTGCAGCACGCCCTTAATCTCGCGGTTCAATGCCCTGGCCGAATCCAGATCGTGACCGAAGGGTTTCTCAATCACAACGCGCCGCCAGTGCCCGTTTTCCTGAGTCGACAGCTCGGCTTTTGCAAGTTGTTGAACAATATGCGCGAAGAACTTAGGTGCGGTCGCCAAATAAAAAAGGTAATTGCCCTCCGTGTGGCGATCGAGATCAACGGCGTTCAGCCGCTCCCTTAGTTTCGAAAACGTGTTTGCGTCCGCAAAATCGCCACGCTGGTAAAACAGCCGCTCTCGAAACCACTCCAGATCTTCCCTTCCGTTGTCTCCAGGCTGCAGGAATTCAGTAATCTGGTTACGAAAATCCTCCAGGCTCAAGTCGTCGACGGAAACTCCCAACACGGCGAAGTTGTCGGGTAGCAGCTTGGCTTTCACCAAATTGAGAAGTGCTGGAACCAACTTACGTTTGGTTAAGTCCCCAGCCGCCCCGAAGAGCACGAATACACATGGACCGGCGGATTTGCCGGCGTACTCCGCTTCACTATCTCTGCCAATTGGAATTGTTGCTGCCATGGAACGATTTCCTGCGCGCCCATCCCCCGCAAAATGCCAAGTGGCAGCATTTTAGGCCAAGAGGAGCCTACTTTCATAACGAGCATTTGCGGGACAGTTCTCATTTGGTTAGATCGCCTGGCTGCATCAGCGAATCGGGAATCCGGCCTGGAACATTTCAAAGCTATTGGTGGAGCTAGTCGGGCTCGAACCGACGACCTCATCGTTGCGAACGATGTAATCTGCCGTAACTATCTGCTTGATTCTTCTCGACTTTTCTCCGCCTTCAATCACTTTTCAGCCCCGTTTATTGGACCAGCAGTGGGACAGAGTGTGGGACAGAGTGTTTCGCGAACTCTGTCAGCTTCTCAAGCGCCCGACGCTGCGCCTGCGGCACGATCTGTGCGTAGATATCCATCGTGGTCGAAATGCGCGTGTGGCGCATCTGACCCTGCACCGATTTCGGGTCGGCTCCCGCTTGCACCAGCCAGGTTGCGTAAGATGTACGCAAGCATCGCCAGTTCACGTGCAGCCCAAGTTTCTGAGCTGCCGGCTTGATAAACCGCTTCAGAATGTTCCCATCCCGCATCGGCTTGCCATCTTTCACGGACGCGAATACCAGGTCGTCCGGTCCGTCCGCCTTCACTACTTTGAAGTGCCGCACCGCGCGCCCTGCCCTGACGTCGACCGATAGCAACTTCAGCCGATGGATCCGGGCAATCACGTGCGGCTCGACAGCGATTGGAGCGGCGCTTGCTTCAGTCTTTGGAGCTCCCCAATCGCCGCGGCAGTATCGTTCCTCGACCGTGATGGAATCGGCATGGATACACCGCCACTTGAGACCGAGCAATTCGCTCACGCGCAACCCCGTCCACACGCCAACGTAGAGAGCCGTCGCGTAGGGTTCAGGAACGAACGCGATTAACGAATCAAATTGTTCGGGCGAAATGAAAGGCTTCGCCCGCCGGGGACGTTTGTCCGGCGGAAGCTTCAGGCCCTCCATGGGATTCTTGACAAGCAATTCGTCTTCGACCGCGGAACGCAGAATGCTGGAGAGTGCATCCCTCGCCTTGACGATCGTTGGGTATGGAACTCTGTCGTTCGCCATGCCCGAAAAGAACTGCTTGAGTGTGCGGGGAGTGAGCTCGCGCAGACAATGCGCTCCGAAGCTCGGCTTTAGGTGCCTTCGAATAGCACCTTGGTAGCAGGCTTGCGTGGTGCTGGCCAGGAGCGGCAGACTTCCCGGAATGTATTCGCTTTCCACGTAATCTGCGAAGTTCACAGCAGAGCCGATGGTGATGAGCCCCTGGTTGATGGGTCTCAAAATCTCATCG
>WNFG01000507.1_pt1 | contig 32725 bp, 27 predicted proteins | sample 5400431 | NCBI WGS metagenome assembly WNFG01 (sample SAMN13153346, study PRJNA577476) | soil metagenome | isolation source: 120 cm saprolite under Douglas fir tree site 2 hole 3 replicate 2 | place: USA:California | collected 2015-04-18
TGCACCGCCGCGATTCCAACCGCTGCGAGCAGACGGGACAATACCGCGAAGCATCTTCGGTCCGGGCGGGCTGGCTCAGGCTTCCCTGCGCGGGCGCAGCCGATTGAACTGCGGCCTGTGCTGCTTCACCGAGGACCTGACCTAGATCCTGCTTCGGAGTGCGTTCCACAGCGCGACGGTTATAGCACATCCCCCGGCAAGGGAAAAGCTCGGGGGGCGGGTTCTGCCGGGCTTGAAACCTAAGGGCTCTGGGGCGCATCTTTAATAATGTAATGTAAGACCCAGAGACAGGGTCTCCAGGTGGGTACCATGGTCCGGCCAATTCTCCTCGCAAGTTTTGCTGCGATTCTCCCAATGAGTGTTCAAGGACAAGGCCGGGCGATGACGCCGGCGGCGTCCGGCACCGTGGCGGCTGCTCCAAGGGCTGTCGTGCACGCCGCACCGCCAGTGGTTACCCGGGCTATGCCGACGGCGAGAACCGTTATTAGGACGGGCACTCCTAGACCGCGGGTGGCGGCGCCATCGACGGGACGGCTTACGCAGAGGCCCGGAAGCACTCAGCAAAGCGCCGGAGCCACCGCTTTCACTTCGGATTTCATTCCCGTGCCGGGACTGGGATTTGACATGACGCACTTGGCGGCGACACGTGGCCCGGAAGCAGTTGGTGCAGGCAGGCACGGGGAACAGCAACCAATTCTTTTTCCATTTATTGACGGCGGATTTTTTCTGCCGAGCTCGCCTGTAGTTGTAGAAGAGGCTGCCGCGCCGGTGGCGCAGCAGGAACAAAACGTGGAAACCGAAGTCGCGGAGAGGCCGCGGAAAGCCCGCGTGATCGAAGCCGCGCCGGCGCCACCTCAGGTTGAAGATCGAAGCGCAGTGCCGCGTTCAACGGAAGAATTTGTTTTTGTGCGCCGGAATGGCACGGTGTTTTTTGCGGTGGCGTATGCTTGGGAAAACGGAACGCTGCGGTACGTGACCAGCGAAGGGCTGCGGCGCAGCGCTGCGCGCGAGACGCTGGACCTGAACGCGACGCAACAATTCAACGAACAGCGCGGATTGAATTTTCGATGGCCCGCTTGAACGCTACTTCTTGGCCGGCTCGGGCATGACGTAGCCCGAAACTGCGGGAAGGCCGGCCCTCTCCAACTGCACGGTGGTGTGCTCAATTCCAAAATCCTGCGAAGCTTTGCGCTTGATGGAGGCGAGCAGGTGTTCGCACTCATCAAGATGCATGTCTGGGATGCGCGCGTGGAGGCTGAGTGCGTGGTGGCCGCCGCCGAGGGACCAGAGGTGAACGTCATGGACCTCCTGCACGCCTGCGATGGTCAGCATGGCGCGAGCGACTTCTTCCAGGCGCAGTTCACGCGGGCGACCTTCGAGAAGGATGTGCGAGGATTCGCGCAGGATGCCGATGCTGGACCATAACACAAGCAAACCGATGGCGAGGCCGAGGAGCGGATCGATCCAGTGCGCGCCGGTGACGTGAATGACGACTGCGCCGGCGATGATGGCGACGTTTGAAAGGGCGTCACCGAAGTTATGGATCAGGATGCTGCGCAGATTGAGATCGCCGCGGCCGCGGACAAGCGCCAGAGTGATGCCGCCGTTCACGGCGAGAGCGGCGACGGAAGTCCAGATCATCCAGCTCTCGACGACGGTGACGGGAGCGCGGAGTCGTTCGATGGCTTCATAACCCAGCCAGAGCGAAAGCAAAACAAGGAAAGACGCATTGGTGTAGGCAGCCAGAGTGCCGGCACGGTGATAGCCGTAGGTTTTTTCGCTGTCAGCGGGACGCTGCGCATAGCGCATGGCGAGATAGGAAATGCCGAGGGCGGGAACATCAGAAAGATTGTGAACTGCATCGTTCAGGAGGGCCACGCTGCGGCCCAGGATGCCGCCGAAGACCTCCGCGACCACCAGGCCGAGGGTGGCGGCCATAGCCCAGCCCAGCACGGCAGGGCGAAGCGTGGGGTGAGCGTGATCATGATCGAGGTCATGCGAATGACCCGGGTGATCGTGGCCGTGGGAATGCGCGCCCATCCTCACCATTCTACTCACTCGACGGATGCTCCGCAGCCTTCCTCCGCGCTTATTAGGCAGTTTGACACGCCCCCTCCGCGAATGGATTGACGCTCCTCCCGGCGGCTGCGACCATGAAACGAGCTTCCTGTTCTGCACGTGTTGGCGCGGAACGAGCTTTCACACAGGGGATTTGCATTCAGAGCAATGACGGTTCCCATAGCAAAATTGAGCTTTTGGGGCGTGCGCGGATCCACGCCGACAGTGGACCCGGCGACGTGGCGCTACGGAGGAAACACGCCTTGCCTCGAACTGATTGCGCCGGACGGCACGCAATTCATCCTAGATTGCGGCACAGGTTTGCGAATGCTGGGGAGCCGCTGGGCAGCGCCGAACGGCGGGAAAAATCTCGAGACGCATATTTTCGTGACGCACTACCACTGGGATCACATTCAGGGGATCCCGTTTTTCTCGCCGCTGTACGTGGAAAACAACGAATTTCATTTTTACAGTTTTCGTTCGAAATATCTGGGGCGCGACAGCTTGAAGCAGGTGTTCGAAGCGCAGATGGCGCTGCCGTATTTTCCGGTGGACATGTCCGCGATGAACGCTAAGCGGAAGTTCAAGGAAGTGGATGGCGGAGATTCCTTCACGATCCGAGAAAACAAAATTACGGCGCGGTGGCTGAACCATCCGCAGGGATGCCTGGGATTTCGAATCGAAACGCCGGCAGGGACGGTAGCTTACGCGACGGATAACGAGCCGGGCGACGCCAAGCTGGATGCAAGCCTGCGCGAACTGGCGGCGGGCGCGGACATTTTTATTAATGACGCGCAGTTCACACCGGAACAGCTGGCGACGACGAGGAAAGGATGGGGACACTCGTCCTGGCTGGAGGGAGTGCGTGTGGCGCGCGAAGCGGGAGCTAAGACGCTGGTGTTGTTTCATCATGACCCGGATTCCACGGATCGTATGGTGGATTCGCTGCTGAAGCGGGCGCGGGAGGAGTTCGATTCCGTTTTTGCGGCAAGCGAAGGAATGGTGATCACGCTGGGAGCGCCGGGCGAAGGCGTGCAGGCGCACATGCCGGGAACGCGCACGGCGTTGCGGCGCGAAGCGCAATTTCATGCCAAGGTTAGCGGGCTGACGGAAGGCGGCAAGGCGTTCGAGGAAGAAACGATGGTGCGCGATCTCTCGCTGCAGGGCGCGCTGATTTCGCTGAAACACTTGCCGCAATTGCAATCGGAGCTGCAAGTGACGATGGAGGCGCCGGGGGAGAATGGCATGCAGGCGATGAAGTTGCGGGGTTACGTTGTGAGGATCGACGAGGGCGCGGAAAAGGGGCATGTGGCGGTAGGGGTGGTGTTCACGGATTAATTCAAAAGGCTCAAGCTCAGTTGATTTGCTAAGCCGGGGCGCCTCGATCTGATCGGGACGCCCCGGCTGCTTTCTTGGCTTGATCGCGCTGCTCCTGTAGGCTGAAGGGGCTGACTATGGGTGAGAAGATAGCAAACTTTGTTCCCGTGAGTGTGCTGGACAAGCGGAAGCCGACGAAGCGCGAGATCTTGCGCGGGCTGGTGCGCCAGGCGCCGTTTGTGGCGAAGAATTTTCAGCTTTATTTTCGAAACGCGTGGCGGCGGAAGGTTCTACGAACAAAAGTAGTGGCGCCGTATGCGGTCACGTTTTACGTTACGCACAAGTGCAATCTGGCCTGTAGTTACTGCACACAAAAAGAGCCGGATGTTTTCAGCGACGAACTGTCCACGGCCACGACGATTGGGCTGCTGAGACGGATTCGAAAAGAAACGGATTCTATCGTGATTACCGGCGGGGAGCCGACGCTGCGGGCAGATATCGAGGAGTTGGTGGAAGCGGCGCGGTTCGAATGCAAGTACCGCTCGCTATTGCTGATCACGAATGGGACATTGTTGGACCGGAAGCCGCGGATCTTGCGCGCGGTAACGGGGCTGGTCGTGAGCCTGGACGCTTTGGCGGCTGATCCGACGAATCCGCTTTCGAAACCGGCGGCGTTGCCGAAGGTGCTGGAGAACCTGGCGCTGGCGAAGGAGCAGCTGGGCAGCCCGCGGCGCATCACGATCAGCACAGTGATTGAAGAGTGGAATATCGGCGAAGTGGAACGGCTGCTTGATTGGTGCGGCGAGCAGGGGTTTGTGTTTGCGGCGCAATCGGCGCAGATGGAGAAAATGCCGAATCTGGCGCTGCTGAAGAATGGGCGGTACCAGGCGCTGGTGGAAAAGATCATCGAGCGGCGGCGCGGTGGGCTGCAGCCGATCAATGGGACGCCCAGGACGATCGAGACGTTGCTGCGGTTTGGGGACTTTGAGTGTTATCCGACGATGTTTCCGCGGGTGTATCCGAATGGGGATGTTTTTTATCCGTGCGAGCCGCTGCACAAGGTGGCAGGGAACTTACTGCGGGATGGGTCGCTAGAGAAGATTTTTGCGCGCGGGAAGAGAATTTATGGAGACATTCCGCCGTGCCAGGGGGTTTGCTACTTGTTTGGGAACGTGCTGTCGCATTATTACGTGAATGACTTTTGGGGGCTGGCGGGGGATTTTATTCAATGACTGCCGCGCGTGAGATTCCTTTGGGCATAAAGCAGAATAGAAAAACTTTAACGCAGAGGGCACTGAGGAGACGCAGAGGACGCGGAGACAGATTGCAGAAAGATTGCGTTGTGCTTGTTAGCTGAGATCGGCGATTTTCTTGTCGAGGTGGGCGAGGGCGGCTTCGAGGGATTTGCGGTGCTGGGGGTGGGTAGCGGTCGCGAGGTCATTCACGATGCGGGTGCGCGATAGCTGCAGGTCCTTGCGCTCCTCGTCGCGCTTCAGTTCTTCGGGCGTTTTGGGCCCCGAGCCAGGTTTCTGCTTGGGCGCCTGCGTTTCTTCCACCTGAGACTCGACGTCCTTGCTTTCCCAGCCTCTGGCCATAGGTATAGTTTGACACAATTCGTGCGCGCTTGTAGCTCTGAAGCTGTGATTGTTGCTAGGAGAAAATCAGGCGCTGGCAGCGCGGGCTTGCGGAATAACGGGGAGAGCGGGCCGCATCATGCTGCAAAGGGTGCTTTCAGCGACGCGCGCGAGGTGCTCGGCGAAAATGCCGCTATAGGAAAACTCCGCGGTGTGATCGGGCCAAACTACGCGAACAAGCCAATATTTGCCAGATTTTTCCGCACGGGCCAAGGTGATCGCAGCGACAGGAATGACCAGGAGCGGTTGGAACGTAGAGTCGAGCACCGAGATGCTCTCCGCACCGACGAAAAGCTGGACGGATCGAGCGGCAGAGTTTTGGGATCGGTACTGCCCGCCGTTGACGACGACTAAAGCTCCGAGTTCGCGGGCTTTATCATCGGCACTCATAACAGGTTTTGCAGGCGGCAGAAGAATAGCGGCGATGAACATAACCATGCCGATGAGGGCGTAAGCATAGTTGTTACCCAGACCGAGCGGCAGGATGACGAGTGCTGCGCCGGCGATTCCCAGAAGAATGCAAAAGAGGCGCCAGGAGCCAGGGTTGCGGCGCAGGCGCAAAAGACGGGGAATGAGCAGGACCAGTGCGAAAAGAATTCCGACGGCCGCGTTGCGCAGTTTCTTGCCGAAGCTTTCTTGCTGCGTGAGGGCTGGGCGGGAGGTCGTGCTCATGGTTGCGCGCTCTTTTACGGCTTCAGTTCTTTGATTTCGCGCATGCGGGCGAAGGCGCGGCGGACATGCGGAATGACGATGGAGCCACCGACGATCAGAGCGACATTCAGCGCGTCAATGACTTCCTCGCGCTTCCAACCTTGTTCGCCGCAGCGCACCAAGTGATAGGTGATGCAGTCATCGCAGCGCAGGACGGCAGAGGCGACGAGTCCGAGCAGTTCCTTGTTCCTGGTGCCTAGCGGACCGGGTTCGTAAGCCTGATGGTCAAGAGCAAAGAAGCGCTTGATGCCGAGATGGCCGCAGCCAAGGATTTCCTCATTCAGCTCGGCGCGAGATTTCTGAAAATCTTCCAGGTGTTCTGCCATCGTTCCTCCGGAGGGACACGCTACGCTGGGTTGGCAACCAGCCAGCTATTATGAACTAACTCGAACTACTTCGGCAGAACGCGGCCGGGGCGCGCGCCAGTGGGCTTTCCGGCATCCCACACGAGTTCCCCGTTTAGGAAAACTTTCTCAATTCCTGCCGGCAATTCGAACGGCTTCGCGAAGGTCGAGCGATCGATCACCGTTTCCGGGTCGAAGAGCACCAGGTCTGCAAACGCGCCTTCGCGGATCACGCCGCGATCCTTCCAGCCAAGCCGCTGCGCGGGGAGGGAGGTCATTTTGCGAATCGCTTCTGCCAAAGTGAGCCAATGCTTCTCGCGCACGTAGAGTCCCAGGACGCGCGGAAATGTGCCGGCACCGCGCGGATGGTGCGCACCGATGCCGCCGTCGCTTGCAACCATGACCCAAGGCTGCTGGTAGAAGGCTTTGATGTCGCCCTCGATCATGGATTTGCCGATGACGCCGGCTTCGGTGTCTGCGGCATCGCCTTCGCGAATGATTTGAATGTACATCTGGACGGGTGAAATGCCGCGCTGAGCCGCAAGTTCGGCGATGGTGTGGGATGCGTATTCCGGATGCGGCTTGAAGTCGGTGATGGTGACGGTGTCCGGGCCACCGGTGTCGGCGAGGGCTTTCTCGACGCTCTGCGGATTCTCGTATTGCTTGTCGGGCATGATGACTTTGATGTTCGAATGCCACGCGTCGTAGGGATAACAATCGGCAAGAAAATCCACTCCGCGCTTCCGCGCGGATTCGATGATGCGGATATATTCCGGGGCTTGGCCCCAAACGGCGACCGTGCTGACCTTGATATGCGAATGCTCGATGGGGATATGAGCACGCTCACCGATGGCGATTTCCTCTCTCAAGGCCTCGAAGCCCTTGTCGCCTTCATCGCGGATGTGGGTCATGTAGAAGCCGTGGTTGCGCACGGCCGCGGTGGACATCAGCACGAGTTCGTCGGTGTTGCTATAGCTGCCGACTTCGTACTCAAGGCCTGAGGAAAGGCCGATAGCGCCCTCCTCTATGGCTTGCTCGGTGAGTTTTGCCATCTGCGACATCTCCTCGGCAGTGGCATAGCGCTTGAAATCCTTGCCCAGGACTTGTTCACGGATCGTTGCGTGGCCTGCCATGACAGCCACGTTAACGGCGGCAGGGTTTTTCCGCAGGGCGTCCAGCCAGGGAAGAATGGGCCATGGCGAATCGCCATCCGCTCCGACGACCAGGGAAGTAATGCCCTGCGCGATTTGAGTTTCAGCGAGCGGATCGGTTTGCAGGCCGTCGGTCGAATGGTTATGGATGTCGATGAAACCGGGTGCCAGGACAAGGCCTTTTGCGTCGATGACGCGGTCTTTATGTTCGGGCTTGAAATTCCCGATTTGCGCGATGCGGTCTCCCACGATGCGGACGCTGGCTTTGCGCAGAGGCTTCCCAGTGCCGTCGGCGAGCCGCGCGTTGAGGATGACCGTGCATTCGCGGTTCGGCGAGGACGCCGGCGGTGCTTGCGCACAAAGCAGGAGCGAGAGAAGACCAAACACAAGCATGACTTTCGAGAGAGGCGAAGTCCATTTGCGCATCAAGTTTTCCTTTGCCGCGACAAGCATGCTACTAAGTCTTTTAAAAGAGCTCCCGGGCCTCAGTGCCGAGGCTACGGGTGCGAACGCGATACCAAATGACGATCAAGCCGACGGAGACGGCGAAGATGAGGGTGGAGACGGCATTGATCTCCGGAGTGATGCCGCGGCGGAGGCGGCCCCAGATTTCCAGGGGAAGAGTATTGTCGCGGCCGATGAGGAAGAAGGTGACGGCAATCTCATCCATCGAGAGAGTGAAGATCAGAAGGCCGGCGGCGATTAGAGAGAGTTTGAGATTTGGAAGCGTGACACGCCAAAACGTTTGCCACGGTGTTGCGCCGAGGTCGAGAGAAGCTTCTTCCTGGGCGCGGTCCATTTTTTGGAGCCCCGCGAAAAGTTCAGTGGTGGCGACGGAAATGAGCGCGGTGCCGTGGCCGAGAAAAACAGTGAGCAAGCTGAGCTGGACGCCGGCGAAGACGGCGAACATAAGCAGGGAGAGGCCAGTAATGATGCCGGGAAGGATTAGCGGCAGGAGGACGAGGCGGCGGAACAGAGACTTGCCTGGAAAATTTGCGCGGTCCAGCGCGAGGGCGGCGAGCAGGCCGAGCGCGAGAGAAAGTGCCACAGCCCCGGCGGCGACGAGAAGGCTGTTCCAAACGGCGTCCCAGATAGGCCGGTCGGCGAATAGCTGGCGATACCAATTGAGAGTGAAATGACGCGGAGGAAAACCGCCGACACCGTCGCGATTGAAGGAGTAGAGGATGAGGACGACGATGGGGAAATAGATGAAAGCAAAGACCAGCACGGAATAAATTGCGAGCAAGGGGGCGCGCCGGATGGAAGAGGTACTGCTCATCGGAAGGACCAGCGCTTTTCGAGGCGTTCGGTGAGAAAGAGCAGAGTAAGCGTGATGAGCAGGATGCAGACGGAGATGGCGGCGCCAAGCGGCCAATCAAAAGCTGCGCCGAACAGGCTCTGGACGACGTTGGCGATCATGGTGCCGGAGGGACCGCCAACGAGGAGTGGCGCGAGGAAATCGCCGAGGGAAAGAACGAAGGCAAAGGTTGCGCCGGCGAGCAGGCCGGGTAGCGAGAGGGGCAGGATGACGCGGAGGAATGTTTGCGCCGCGCCGGCGCCGAGATCGTGCGAGGCTTCGACGAGCGGGCGGGGGATGTGTTCGAGGGCTGCGTAGATGGGGAGAAAAACGAAAGGGGTGTAGATGTGCGTGAGCATGAGCACGACGGCGAAAGGGCTGTAGAGAAGGGAAGCGACGGGCTCGTGAGTGAGATGGAGATATTGGAGGAAGCCGTTGAGGACGCCTTCGCTTCCGAGAATGGTTTTCCAGGCGTAGCCGCGGACGAGATAGCTGACCCACAAAGGCACGATGACGAGCTGGTAGAGGAGGTCCTTGCGCGCGCCGGAATGAAAGGAGAGGTAATAGGCTAGCGGGTAGCCGAGGAGGAGAGAACAAAGAGTGACGGAAGCGGCGATGCGCATGGTACGGAAGAGAACATCGAGGTAGATGGGTTTCGAAAACAAGGTGACGTAATTGTCGAGGTTCCAGTGATGGACGATGAGACCATCGCGAAGGGCCCAGAAACTGTGCGCGAACATGAGCGCGTAGGGAAGCAAGAGGAAGAGGCCGACCCACAGGAGCGGCGGGAGCGAGACGAGCGATTTGTAGGCGCGAGAGTACATGCAAGAAGTGACTGGTGAGACGTAACTAGCGGCTGGTGAAGAGCCGGCAATGGGGCAAGCCGTGCTCTTCACATCGACAGTTCGTCAAGCAGCGATCCTTTCTAATATTAATTTCATTCTCGGACGCGGATGGCATCCACGGCTGAAAAAACAAATTCGTGTTCGCCGAAAAGCGGGCCGCACGCGGGAATTCGAATGCGCAAGAGCTGGCCGCCGTCGCAATTTACTTCAAGCAATTCGCTGGCGCCACCGTAAAACTGCTGCTGCAGCGTGGCACGAAAGCGCACGCTGCCTGGGAGTGTTGCGTCACCGGAGGCGAGACGAATCGCTTCGGGGCGCAGCGAGAAGACCGCGGCTCCACTCCCGCTTTGCGTAGGCCACCGGAGCGCGCCGCACACGGCAGTCCCATCACGAATTTCTCCGCGCAGCAAATTCGTATGACCGATAAATTGAGCGGTATAGGCCGTGGCAGGATGCTCGTAAATTTCACGGGCTGAGGCGACTTGCTCGAGTGAGCCGTCGCGCAAGAGCGCGATGCGATCGGAGAGCGCCATGGCTTCATCCTGGTCGTGGGTGACGAACAGGAAAGTAATGCCGATTTCGCGCTGGAGAGCTTTCAATTCACCCTGCATCTGCTTGCGAAGATTGGCGTCGAGCGCAGATAGGGGCTCATCGAGGAGAAGAAGTTGCGGACGATTAACAAGAGCGCGCGCAAGGGCCACGCGCTGCTGCTGGCCGCCGCTTAATTGGGAGGGACGGGAGGCGGCGAATTCCTCCATCTTGACCATGCGCAGGGCTTCGTCAACGCGGCCGCCGATTTCACTCCCAGGAGTGTTTTTGACGCGCAGGCCATAGGCGACATTGTCGCGGACAATCAGATGGGGAAAGAGCGCGTAGTTCTGGAAAACAGTGTTGACGCGGCGCTTGTACGACGGAATCGTGTCCAGCCGCTCGCCACTCATCCATATTTCTCCGGCGGTCGGCTGCTCGAAGCCGGCGATGAGGCGAAGGAGAGTCGTTTTGCCGGAGCCGCTTTCGCCGAGCAGGGTGAGAAACTCTCCGGAAGCGATATTCAGGGAAATGCGTTTCAAGACTTCGCGCGCGCCGAAACGCTTGGCGACCCCACGAACTTCGAGCAGCGCGCCGCGCAATCCATGGTCAGGCTCTTGCGGATTTGCCGCCGCGGAGCTCACTGCGCCGCTTTGACCTCGTTCCAGATTTCGTTGTACTTGGCGCGGCGGGGAACGTCCTGCCAAAAATAAATGCGCTGCATGTACGCATCCGGATTGTCCAAGTGCAGGCCCTTCATCTCTTCCGCAGTGAGAAACTGCGACGCGCCCGCATTGGCCGGAGTGTAGTGTGTGCGATCGGTGACGAGCTTTTGCGTCTTTGCCTGGATCATGTATTCGAGAAACGCATGGGCCAGTTCTTTGTTGCTGCTCGCGGAGGTGATCATCAAGTGATCGATCCATCCAGTCGTATTTTCTCGGGGAATCGTCTCGCCGATGGGGAAATTCAATTTTCGGAGATCGTTGGTGTTCAGCGGCCAGCCCATGGCCAGGACGACTTCATGGTTTTGGAAAAGATTGGTCAGCTCGCCGCCGGTGGACCACAACTTTCGGACGTTGGGCTTCAGTTCAATCAGTTTTTTCCGGACGGCGGCGAGCTGCTCATCGGTCAGATTATAGAGTTGCGAGGGATCCGGTTTGTCGTAACCGAGGATCTGCGCGGCCATGTACACCGTCGAAAGATCATCCCAGACGGAGATTTTTCCTTTGTATTTCGGGTTCCAGAAAATCGTCCAGGAATCCGGCGGCTGGGCGAACGCCGTCGTGTCGTAGAGAAGCGGATTCGGTCCCCACATGAAAGGGACGCCGTAAATCTGACCGTTGGCTTTCACGAGGGGCAGATCGCGGAGTTTTGCGGAGAGCTGCGAATAGGAAGGCAATTTGGAAAGATTGAGGGGAGCGGCGAGGCCGGTGCGCGCGATGGAGCCGGCGACGTCGCTGGATGGAGAGATGACGTCATAGTTCGAAGCGCTGCCGCCGCGCAGTTTGGCGACCAGCTCGTCACTCGAGCCCATGTAGGTGGCCATGACTTTGCACTGATGACTTTCCTCGAAGGCGCGGACGGTCGCGGGGTCCGCGTAGCCTTCCCAAACGAGCAGGCTCAGTGACGCTTCCCTTTTCTTGCAGCCACCCGAAGCCAGCGCAAGGGCCAGAATTCCAAGAAAGATTAAGCGAGCTTTCATCGCTCCTCCCGTTATTTGATGAGCGCCAGGGTTTGGAGAACGAGCTGAAGGGCGTATTTTTTCACGGGCACTCTTTCTTTGGAATCAGAATGTTGGTGGCGTGTTGATCCAAAGCAGCCAGGTTTCCTTTCGCCCCGGATTTCTCCAGCGATGCGGAATGGAACTCTCGAAATACAGGCTGTCGCCGGGTTTCAAGCGGTAGTGCTCCTTGCGGTCCAGCCAGATTTCAAAATCGCCACGTAGAATGTGCAGAAATTCTTCGCCCTCGTGCGAATAGGATTCGCCGCTGCCGCCGCCGGGTTTGATGCGGAACAGATGCGGCTCCATCGCCGTATTGCCCCAGGCGAGCAATTCCATGCGAACGTCAGGTGTGGTCTCCAGGATTTTTCGCTGCGCTGGGCGAACGAGCCGGGGATGTTCACCGGCAGTTTCGAAAAGCGACAGGATGTTGGTGCGATAGAAGCGGGCAATGCGGCGGAGCGTGGCGATCGAGGAGCGCAACTGGCCGCGCTCAAGGCCGCTGAGAAATCCCACGGATACGCCCGTGGCTCGCGCTACCTGCGCGAGCGAAAGGCCGCGGCGCGTTCGCAGGCGCCGGAAACGCTGACCGGGATGCGCCGGAACTTCCGCAGTGGAGGAAACAACGCCCTGGCGTTTCAGCACATGAACGATGGCGGCAGGGTTGAGGCCGCGAGCGCGGCGGAGAAAAATCGCGCGCTGAAGCAAGCGCACGTCGGCTTCGGTATACAGGCGATACCGGCTTTGCGTGCGCAGCGGCGTGACGAGACCAAGAGCCTCCCAGGCACGCAACGCGGAAGAAGAAATCCCCACGCGGCGCGCGACTTCGCTGATGCGCAAGTGACGATGCACCCCGGGCTTTGCTGATGCGCTGGATAAATTCTTTCTTCTTGACACCGGTCCCGGCTTTCTCTAAGTTTGCTATATTATAGTAAGGTTTCAGGGGCGCAGCAACCTCGAAGAAAAGATAGCGGGAAAATTACTTAGGGCAAGGGGTGAGGTCATGAAGGCAGACGCGCGTTTTGAGCAATTTCGTTTATCCTGCTGCCGCAGCGCTCTAGGTTTTCTGTCGATGACGCTGATAGTGCTGCTGGCAACGCCGTTTGCCGGCGCGCAGAGCACCGGCGGCCGTATTCGCGGCACGGTCATAGATCCCAGCGGCGCTGCGATTGCCGCTGCCAAGGTCACGCTCATCAATGAGGCGACACATGCCACGCGCGATGCAGATGCTGGAGCCAGCGGGGAATACGTCTTTCTCGAGGTCCCCGTAGGAAGCTATGAAGTCAGCGCTCAGTCAACTGGCTTCAAGAAATATGTTCGCAGAGGTGTGGTCCTGAACTTGAACGAAGTTGTGAGTCTGGACATAACGCTCCAAGTTGGAGCGGCCGTCGACACTGTCGAAGTGACGGGCGCACCTCCGCTTGTGGATACGAGCTCGACGCAACTTGGCGCAGTCGTGAATGAGCGCACCGTCAGCCAGCTCCCGCTCGCCAATCGCGACACTTACCAACTTCTGCAGCTGCAGCCTGGTGTGCAATCACAACTCGGTGTGGACAACGTGTATGGCAGCGAGAGAGCCGGCGTCGTCAGCGTCAATGGCGGTCGTGGCCGCGATAATAACTTCACCGTGAACGGTGGCGACGGCAACGACCAGTTCGCAAACCTTCCTGCCATCCAGCCTTCCCCGGACAGCATCGGGGAGTTCCGCGTTCTTACCAATACTTTTGATGCGGAATATGGCCGCAACTCCGGCGCGGTGGTGAACGTCGTCACCAAATCCGGGACGAACGATTTTCATGGAAACGTCTATGAGTTTTTCCGGAACCATAACCTCAACGCCAAGGGCTATTTTGATTTCACGAGGCTGGATTACTTGCAGAATCAATTCGGCGCCACCTTTGGCGGGCCGATCAGGAAGAACAAGACTTTTTTCTTTGCCTCCTTTGAAGGCAATCGCATCCGCAAAGGCACTTCCTCAGACACGGTTACAGTGCCGACTCAGGCTGAACGGAACGGCGATTTTTCTGCTGACGGTTTGTTCGCGGGATCCTACAGTTCGACGGTGGCGAGCGCCATGAATGCGCGGCGCAACTGCCAGGCCGAGGTGACGGCGCGCGGGGGCGGGTTGATCCTCGGGAATTCCAATTATTCCGCAGTTTTTCCTGGTGGCGTCGTGCCGACATCCTGCTTCGACCAGACCGCTTTGGATCTTCTGAAGCAATTTGTGCCACTCCCCAATGCCAAGGACGGCAGTGCGATATTCCAGGGAGTGCCCTTGGGGCATGAGCGAAGCAATCAGTTCACCGTCAAGATTGACCACGAACTCACTAAGAATCAGCATTTGACGGGCTACTACTATTTCACACAACACTATCTGGCGAAGCCTTTCGCGAGATTCCAAGCGGGGGGCGGAAACTTGGCGGGTTTTGGCGACCTAACGGATGAAAGAATTCAGCAACTGAACGTGAGCCACACGTGGACCATCGGATCAAGTGCAGTAAATGAGGCGCGCTTCACGTTTTTCCGCGAGGGCCAGGGACAATTCCTCCATCCGCAGCGCACCAATGCCGTCCAGAACTCCTGCGTGACGGTGCCATCCGCCAGTTGTTTCAATGACCCTAACGTTGCGGGAATTGGAATCTCTCCCGGGTTGGGCGCCAGCCGAGAGGGCGTGCCCTTTATCAACGTTTCCGGTGGCTTTTCGTTCGGCAATAACTTTGAAGGGGAATTGCCGCAGGCGGGAAATACGTATCAGTGGTCGGACAGCTACAGCAAGGTTATGGGCAGGCACAGCCTGAAGTTCGGCGGCGACGTGCGCTACCAGCGCTTTGATCAAAGGTTATTTTTTGACATCAACGGCCAGTTCGCTTACAACGGCGGTGGCCCGAACGATCCTTGCATAGGGGGCTCGATTGATCCGACATCCGGTGCCTGCACCGGGCAAGCGAATGTATTCCCGAACTACCTATTGGGCTTGCCGGATACCTATGGACAGGGTTCTGCGCAGGACGAATTGGTCCGAAGCAAAGCATTGTATTTGTTCGCGCAGGACAGTTGGAAGATCGGCAGCAACGTCACCCTGAATTACGGCTTGCGTTGGGAATTGAATACTCCGCTCGTGGATTCCGGGAAAAAAGTCCAGACGTTCCGCCCGGGCCAAGTTTCCACCATCTACCCCTGCCAGCTGAATCCGAATAGCGTGGCGAAGTTCCAGGCGCTCGGCGTCGCGAATCCGGATTGCAGCAACACCGGCGTTGTGCCGACGGGCCTCGTCGTACCCGGCGACACCGGTATTCCAGGTGGACTCACAGCGACCTATTACAAGTCCTTCGCGCCGCGGCTGGGTCTGGCTTGGAGCCCGGACGCCAAAGACGGATTCCTCGGCAAGCTTTTCGGCGGCCCAGGGAAAACGAGTGTTCGAGCGGGTTTCGGTATCTTCTATAACCCGGTCGAACAGCTTGTCCTCGAGCAATTCAGTGCCGAGCCTCCGTTCGGTATCAGCAATAACATCAACAGCCCGTTCTTCAATACTCCGTTCGAAGACCAGAACGGCAACATTTTTCCAAAGCCCGGCGGAGGCATTTTGAATCCACCGCGAGGCCAGCCCGTCGATTGGTCTCTGTATCGGCCGATCTTGCTCTTCGGTCAGTTTCCCAAGAATCTGCGGCCGCAGTATGCGGAGCAATACAATTTGACGATTCAGCGCGAGCTTGTGAAGGATATGGTTTTTCAGATCGGCTACGTTGGCCGGCAGGGGCATCGCTTGCTGGCGTCGCAGGATCTTAACTTCGGCAGTTCCAAGACCTGTCTGGATCTGATCAAATTGAATCAAGGGTGCGGGCCGTTTGGTGCCGATTCTCAATACCAATTTACCCTGCCTGTAGGGCAGACGCTGACTTTGCCAGATGGCCGAGTCATCACCGGTGCAACCGGCGGGACACCGATCAACCTTGTGGGTATTCGCCGTTACTCTTCGCCGAACTGTGACCCGCTGAATGCGAACTCGCAAACAAGCGGCTGCCCCCAGGATGGTGTCCCGGTATTCACCAGCATTTTCACGCAGAACACCATCGCCAATTCGGCATATAACTCTCTGCAGGCGAGCCTCGAAAAGCGCTTCTCGCATGGATTGCAGTTCCAGGCTTCCTACACCTTCGGCAAGTCGATTGACTTCGCATCGACATTTGAAAACTTGGTGGATCCAATCAACCCGAAGCGCAATCGATCACTGTCATTGTTCGATGCGAGACACCGTTTCATTTTCAGCTACTACTGGGAGCTACCGGTAGGGAAGATGCAGGGTTTCAGCGGCAAACTCTTTAACGGCTGGGCAGTTTCTGGCATCACGACTTTCCAATCTGGCTTTCCCATTCGCATTACTTCGCAGAGCGACTTCGAACTGCAGAACAGCTTCGACTTCGAAACCCCGGGTGAGCCGAACCTAGTGGCACCATTCAAGGGGCTTGATCCACGCGGGCCAGGACATCTCGGATTCGACCCAAATTCCTTCTCGAACGATCCAGCCACCGGTGGCCCTAAGCTGGGCACAATTGGCAATGCGCCACGCACGATCTGCTGCGGGCCGGGTCTCAACAATTGGGAGTTTGGATTCGTGAAAGATACAGCATTTCATGAGCGTTACCGGCTCGAATTCCGCGGCGAGCTCTTTAATGCGTTCAACCATCCGCAGTTCTTCCAGCCCGATGGAAATATTACAAACGGGGCGGATTTTGGCCGCGTGAAGCGCGCGCGTGACCCGCGGCTGGTGCAGTTTGCTTTGAAGTTTTACTTCTAGCGCAGAAAAGGAATTCAACCAGCGCCTTCGCACGCTTGAAGAGACTGCTTCGAGAATAAACTGACCGCAGGGAATAGACCTGCTCGGGGCAACCGGAAAGCGGCCAACCCACCTTGGAGTATGCAAATGCACGACGCACTACAGAAGGAAATCGCAACCTACGAAAAGCGGACACCAAAGTCGGCCGTGGCGCACAAACGGGCCCTGCAACGCATCCCGCTCGGCGTGGCAAGTAATTACCGGCACTACGAGCCCTATCCCATTTTTGTGAAGGACGGAAAAGCCGGCCGGATTCATGACCTCGACAGCAACGAATACGTGGACCATAACCTCTGCTTCGGCGCCCTGATGGCCGGACATGGCCATCCCGCGGTGGTGAAAGCCGTCGAGCAGAAGCTCCATGAAGGAACAACCTTCGGCATGCCACACGAGCAGGAATGGGAGCTTGCCGAGGAAATCTGCGCGCGGTATCCCGTCGATATGGTGCGCTTCGGTTCGAGCGGGACCGAAGTGACCATGCATGCCGTCCGCATCGCCCGCGCCGCAACCGGCCGCGACAAGATTCTAAAGTTCGAAGGCTCCTACCACGGCTTGCATGACGCGGCGCTCGTCAGCGTGAAGCCCAAAGCGGAAGACTGGGGCGATGCCGAGGCCCCCAATTCCGTGCCCGGCGGCGGCGGCATTCCAAAAACTTCCCTCGCCAATGTCGTGGTCGCGAGCTTCAACAGCCTTGGCAGCGTCGAGCGGCGCTTCCGCGAAAATCCGGGCCAGATCGCCGCGATTATTCTCGAGCCCATCTTGATGAACGTCGGCTTGTGCATGCCGCAGCCCGGATTCCTGCAAGGCTTGCGCGACATTTGCACCAAACACGGAGCGTTGCTGATCTTCGACGAAGTCAAAACCGGAGCAAAACTTGGATGGGGCGGCGCCAGCGAATTTTTTGGCGTGAAGCCGGACATGATCTGTCTCGCGAAATCCATCGGCGGCGGGTTACCCCTGGGCGCATTCGGCGCGAGCCGCGCGGTGATGGAGCTGATCAGCCAGCACAAAGTTTTCCACGGCGGGACGTACAACACGAACCGCGTCGCGATGGCCGCGGGTCTCGCGACGTTCCGGGAGGTGCTCACGCGCGAAAGTTACGCGCACGTCGGCACTCTCAGCAAGAAACTCACCGAGGGCTATCGTGCCATTGTGAAGAAATCCGGGCTGCGGGCTTACGTGGCCAGCGCCGGCGTCAACGGTGCGTTGATGCTTTACCCGGAGGAAATTCGCAACTATCGCGACTGGACCAAAATTGACGTCGACCTCTGGCGCCACTATTGGTTTGGCATGGTCAATCGCGGCGTGCTCGCGCAGCCCTACTGGTGGGACGAACAATGGACGATCTCGGTGCAGCACACCGAAGCGGATATTGATAAGCATCTCGCGGTGTTCGAAGAACTCGCGCCCGCCCTTTCGAAGGCGCAACAGGAGCGTGGCCTCGCATTTGTCGGTGCCGCCGGACACTAATCTTCATCAGGAAGAAATTCAGGAGAAGGCAAACTTGGCGAGCGAGGTCAACACAAAGCCCGGGGCGCAAGAAGCACCACACTTGCGCCGCGTTTTGGGCAAGGGGGACCTCGTTCTTCTCTTCGTCGTCGCGGTGTTCAACTTGAATGTTGTTCCGTCGATAGCCGCCAACGGTGGCGTCACGGTCTGGTTGTGGATGATCTCGCTGATTCTTTTTTTCTGGCCGCAGGGCATTGCCGTGATCGAGCTCGCTCATCGCTACCCGGGGGAGGGCGGCGTCTACCTCTGGGCGAAGGAAGTTTTCGGCGACTTCCATGGCTTTCTCTCCGGGTGGTGCTACTGGACGAACAACATGATGTACGTTCCCACAGTGATGCTCTATTTCGTCGGCGTTTCCGTTTTTGTTCTGGGCGAGAGGCATCGCGGACTGGCGGACAACAAGGCTTTCGCGCTGACAACTTCGCTTGTGCTGCTCGTGCTCCTTGTAGTTTTAAACGTGATCGGTCTCGGCGTTGGAAAGTGGGTGAACAATCTGGGCGGGCTGGGCACCGGCATGGCCGCGGCGCTTTTGATCGGTCTGGGAATCGTCGTGTGCACGCGCTTCGGAACGGCGGTGAGCGCCGCGGATTTCAAGATCCCTGCCAATCCACGGTTCGTCCTGAATTCTTTCGGCGTAATCTGCTTCGGTTTGGTCGGGCTGGAGCTCGCCTCCATCATGGGCGATGAAATTGATAACCCGCAGAAGACGCTGCCGGGCGCGGTCGCCTGGGGAGGAGTTCTTTCCGGCCTGCTCTATGTCGGCGCAACTTTGACGCTGCTGGTTGCCGTGAGCAAAGACAGCATCAGCGTGCTGCAGGGAATCGTGCAAGCGGTCAGCCACATGGCGGCGCGTGTGGGCGTCGCGTGGATTGTCGCTCCCTTCGCATTTCTGCTAAGCCTCTCGATTGCGGGGATCGGCTCGGCATGGCTCGGAGGCTCCGCAAGAATCCCCTTTGTGGCTGGGCTCGATTCCTATATGCCATCGTGGCTCGGAAAGATTCATCCCAAATATGCGACGCCGTATGCCGCGTTGATCGTGCACGCGGCGGTGTCTTTGATTCTCGTGGTGATTAATTTTACGTTTACGAGTGCCGGGGTCCAGGAAACGTTTCAAAAACTGCTCTCGCTCGCCGTGGTGCTGCAATTGATTCCCTTTCTCTACATGTTCGGCGCGCTCCTGAGGATCGCCGCGAGCGATTCCTTTCTGAAGGGCCGGTATAGCAAGGCAACCCTGATTGCCGCCGGGGCCAGCGGGTTGCTGACAACTTCAACGGGCATCGCGCTGGCCTTTTTCCCGGCGCAGCAGATCACGTCGTTATATTCATACGAAGTCTGGATGGCCGGGGGCACACTGTTTTTCATTGGCCTCGCGGCATTTTTCTTCTTTGTGTATGGCCGGCGCAAGGCGGCGCGAAAACTGGCGGCCGCCGCGCCTGCGCTTTGAACTGAATTTGGGAGGCAGTTATGTCCAGCAGTGTGAAGACCGTGGTTCGGGCTTATCAAAATTACGTGAATGGCCAGTGGGTCAAGAGTTCTTCCGGCGAGATGTTTCCCGTCTACGACCCTTCGACCGAAGAGGTCATCGCGCAGGTTGCGTCGGCGAACGCCGCGGACATCGATCAGGCCGTGAAAGCGGCGCGCGCCGCTTTCGACTCTGGTCCCTGGCCGCAAACGAGCGCCGCCGAGCGCGGCCGCCTGCTCTATAAACTGGCTGAGAAAATCCGGCAGAATGCCGGGCATCTCGCGGAAATCGAGTGCCGCAACACCGGCAAGCCCATCGTCGAAGCGGAATATGATATCGCGGACGTGGCCACTTGTTTCGAATACTATGCCGGGCTTGCCAACAAAGTTCTCGGCCACGTGAATCCCGTTCCGGCAAACGCCCTGAGCTTCACGCTGCGCGAACCTGTGGGCGTTGCTGGCCAGATCATTCCCTGGAATTACCCGCTGCTGATGGCTGCGTGGAAACTGGCTCCCGCGCTTGCCGCCGGGTGCACGTGCGTGCTGAAGCCTGCGGAGCAGACGCCCCTTACGGCGTTGGAGATCGCGCCCTGGTTCGAAGAGATCGGATTTCCGCCCGGCGTGGTGAACATCGTCAATGGCATGGGCGAAGTCGCCGGTGCCGCACTCGTCGCGCATCCCGGGGTGGACAAAATCGCCTTCACGGGAAGCGCTGCGGTCGGCAAGATTATCGTCAAGAGCGCCGCGGACACCCTCAAACGTGTCACTCTCGAGCTCGGCGGCAAGTCGCCGAACATTTTCTTTGAAGGAGCCGATTGGGAAGCTGCCGTTGATGGCGCGCTCTTCGGTGTGTTTATCAATCAGGGCGAGGTTTGCTCCGCGGGCAGCCGCATTCTCGTCGAAAAGAAAATCTATTCGAAATTCGTCGATGCCATGACGGAAAAGGCCAAGCGCATCAAGCTCGGAGCTCCGCTCGACCGCGAAACGAAGATGGGGCCCCTGGTCAGCAAGGAGCAGTACGACCGCGTCACCTCTTATCTGGAGATCGGCAAGAAGGAAGCCAAGGTCGCCATCGGCGGCGGGCGGCCGAAGCAGTTTGGCAAGGGCTATTACGTCGAACCCACGATTTTCTATGACGTGGAAAACAGCGCGCGCATCGCGCGTGAAGAAATTTTCGGTCCCGTTGCTTCCGTGATTCCGTTCGACGGCGAGGGTGAGGCGATTCGCATTGCCAACGACACGCCCTACGGCCTCGCGGCGGCCGTATGGACGCGCGACATTTTCAAGGCGTTCCGCATCGTGAAGGCGCTCCGCGCCGGCATCGTGTGGGTCAATCACATGCAGCCGACCTACGTCGAAGCGCCGTGGGGCGGTTACAAGCAGTCCGGCTTTGGCCGCGAACTGGGTCCCTGGGGCCTCGAAGAATATCTTGAAACGAAACAGGTGTTCGTCAATCTCGACGAGACGCCGATCGGATGGTACTAAAATGCCGACAATTCAAAGGAAGACGGAAATTCCCGGGCCGAAGTCGCGCGCGTTGATGGCGCGACGCGAGGCCGCCATTCCTCGCGGCCCCTCCAATGCCACGCCGGTTTTTGCCGCGCGCGCCGATGGTGCCACGATCGAAGACGTCGATGGCAACCGCTATCTCGACTTTGCCGGCGGCATCGGTTGCCTCAATATCGGTCACCGTTCGCCGCGCGTGGTCTCCGCGATTCAGGCGCAGCTCGAAAAGCACTTGCATCTCTGTTTCGCCGTCACTCCCTACGAGGGCTACGTCGCCGTAGCGGAGAAATTGAATTCGCTGGCACCGGGCAAGTTTCCTAAAAAAACGATGCTCCTCAATTCCGGGGCCGAAGCCATCGAGAATTCCATCAAGATCGCGCGCGTGTACACGAAACGTCCGGCGGTCATCTGTTTCGAGGATGCCTTTCATGGCCGCACGCTTCTGGCGATGTCGCTCACCAGCAAGACGCATCCTTACAAGGCGGGCTTCGAGCCCTTTGCCAGTGACGTCTACCGCATTCCCTTCGCCTATCCATACCGTGGAGAAAGGGGGGCCACTGCGGAAACGTTTGCGCACTATCTCGAGGATGCTTTCAAGCGTTCCGTCGCACCGGAATCCGTCGCTGCCCTAATCGTCGAGCCGGTTCTTGGGGAAGGCGGCTTTATTATTCCGCCGCGCGATTATTTCAGGCTGCTCCAGGACATTTGCCGCAAGCACGGCATTCTCTTCATTGCCGACGAAGTGCAGTCCGGTTTCGCGCGCACCGGCAAGTGGTTCGCTTCGGAACATTTCGGCATCGAGCCAGACCTCATCACCATGGCGAAATCCCTTGGCGGGGGCATGCCCATCGCCGCTGTGACCGGTCGCGCGGAAATCATGGACGCGCCCGGCGTCGGAGCGCTTGGCGGGACCTACTGCGGGCACCCGGCTTCTTGCGCTGCCGCGCTGGCCGCGATTGAAACGATCGAAAAGGAAGGCCTGCTCGCCCGTTCCACCGCTCTGGGAAAGCATTTTGAATTGCGCGCACGCGGCTGGCAAAAAAAGTGGCCGCTGGTCGGAGACGTTCGCGGTCTTGGCGGCATGTGCGCCATCGAGTTGGTGCGCGACGCGCAAACACGTGAACCCGCCGATTCCGAGACCAAGGAGATTGCGAAGTATTGCTACGAGCACGGCCTCATCATCATCACCGCCGGCACGTTCAACAACGTGGTTCGCATTCTCGTGCCGCTCGTGGTGACCGACGAGCAGTTCGACGAGGGTTTGAAGGTGATCGAAGCGGCACTGGCTTCGGTTGCAGAGCGCAAGCAGGCCGCGCTTTCCCACGCGTAGTTGGCCGCGGAAAACCGGCCAGGTATCGGGCCGTAGGTCAGGGCATCTAACATTTGGAGTTTCCCATGCAAGAGACAGCGACAAAACCTGCTAGCGCAGCTGTTGAACTCAAGGACGCCGGTCTGTTCCGCGAAGCCTGCTACGTGGACGGCCAGTGGGTCCAGGCCAAGTCCGGCGCTGCGATCAACGTCGACAACCCAGCAACCGGCGAAATCATCGGCCGCGTGCCGAAATTGGGTGGCGCTGAAACGAAGCAAGCGATCGAAGCGGCGAATCGCGCTTTTCCGGCTTGGAGCAAAAAAACAGCGAAAGAACGCGCCGCTGTTCTGCGCCGCTGGTTCGATCTGATGATGGCGAACCAGGACGATCTGGCCCGGCTGATGACCTTGGAACAAGGCAAGCCCCTCACCGAATCGAAAGGCGAAGTCGCTTATGCGGCTGCCTTCCTTGAATGGTTCGGCGAAGAGGCCAAACGCGTATATGGCGACACCATTCCGCAGCATCAAGCCGACAAGCGGATTGTGGTCATCAAACAGCCCATCGGAGTCGTCGCGTGCATCACGCCGTGGAATTTTCCCTTGGCCATGATCACCCGCAAAGCGGGCCCGGCCATCGGCGCCGGCTGCACGGTCGTCCTGAAGCCCGCTTCGCAGACACCTTTCTCTGCGCTTGCGCTTGCGGAGTTGGCCGAACGTGCGGGCGTTCCGAAAGGCGTATTCAACGTGCTGACGGGCTCGGCGGCGGAAATTGGCGGTGAACTGACCTCCAATCCCATCGTTCGAAAGCTGTCGTTCACCGGTTCGACCGAGATTGGAAAGATCTTGATGGCCCAATGCGCGGGCACAGTGAAAAAACTTTCGCTCGAGCTCGGTGGCAATGCGCCCTTCATCGTTTTTGACGACGCGGATCTGGATGCCGCCGTGGAGGGCGCCATCGCATCGAAGTACCGCAATACCGGCCAAACTTGCGTTTGCACGAACCGGGTTCTGGTCCATGACAGCGTCTACGATACGTTTGCCGCGAAGCTCGCGGTGGCCGTGAAAGCGCTGAAGCCTGCCCCAGGTCTCGAACCGGGCGCCACGCAGGGGCCGTTGATTGACGACGCGGCGGTGCTGAAAGTCGAAAGCCACATTCGCGACGCGCGGTCCAAAGGTGCAAAAGTACTCGTCGGCGGACATCGCCATGCACTCGGCGGCCGCTTTTTTGAGCCGACCGTTCTCACCGGCGTCACGCCGCAAATGGCCGTCGCGCGCGAAGAAACCTTCGGCCCGGTCGCGCCGCTCTTTCGGTTCAAGACGGATGCGGAGGCGGTGGCCCTCGCGAATGACACCGAATTCGGGTTGGCTGCTTACTTCTACGGACGAGACATCGCCCGCATTTGGCGCGTCGCGGAAGCACTCGAGTACGGAATTGTCGGCATCAACACCGGAATCATTTCCACGGAGGTCGCGCCCTTTGGCGGCGTGAAGGAATCCGGCCTTGGCCGCGAAGGTTCCAAGTATGGAATGGACGAGTTCCTCGAAATCAAATATATGTGCTTCGGCGGCATAAACGGTTAGCCCGATTCCTCTCAAGTAGAAAGTGAAACCCGGGAGCATGCGCCACACTGGGAGCAGGTGGGATCTGAGTTCTTCTGTCCGGGCCGATGCTAATCAACCTTCGAACCGAACCCTTTTCAGGAGACCAGGAAGCTGTCGTTCTTAATCCATTCGCAACCGAGACTCGGAGCAATATGCGGCCTCGCTACTTGCTGAAATCCAATCTCCTGCCTGTCATCAAACAGTCACAGGACTGGCGATCTCGGAACAACAAAAGACTGAAGGGTGCAACAAGCAAGAGCGAGGTCCCACGGGATCATACGACACTCGATTAAGTTCGGCGAACCCCGTGTCTATGTTCTTCAAAGTGTTTCGGCAAGCGACGTCGCGTACGGTTCATCGGATTAGACACGGGAAGCACCTGGCGCCGTCTACAGCGCCAGGTGCCAGAGCCCGAGTCTTACTTATTATTTCTGCGGTGGATAACCTTAGTTCTACTGATTTGGATAAATGAATTCGACGCCGGTGTCATCACCGGGGTAGAACCATTCCTTTAGGGCTTCCGGTTGGCCGGAGGCCCGCTCTTCGAACTGCAGGATTACTTTGCCTGCGGTTTCCGGCCGAGAGTCCGGAACACCCCGGACCGTGGTAATCAAATCCGTCTCGTCAGCGTTGAAAATTGAGACGAGGGTGGGGTCGCCGGAATTCAGCAGCTTGAGTACGTAGGTGCCCGCGGGAAGAACTTTCCCGGGAACCTGAATGGATTGTTTGACGGTCATAATCGTTTTCTTATTCGATTCGTCCGCCCGGCCCTTCGGGACAAAAAAGATTCCCAACAGCATTAGGCTGATCACGCCAGTGAACATTTTGCGGTACATAGTTAAGTCTCCTTTTCTTAGAGATCCGCGCTCAAAGTTCATATCGCAGCGGAATTCAGTTCGTGAAATAGAAAGGCACCCTTGATGCCAAACCGCATCGAAGACGAGCGCCCGGAAAGGAACGTCATTTCAATGACTTAGACCGGTGCGCATTTTTTCGCAAAATGCGACTCCCACGCCGAGCGTCCGTATCGTGGCAGTGGTGTCAGAATTCCGGGCGGCAATCTCCGTTGAAGGAAGGCAGTAGCAAACATCAGCGGGAATGCCCAGCGTGATTGAAATCCCGCTGTCCGTGATTGTTGCGATTTAGGAATGTTATGGTTAACCAGAAATCCCGTAAGGATTTCTGTCCTGAGTGAGAGCAGCGAGTCGAAGGCTCTCTCTTGCTATCCGATGAGCATGCTTGTCCCGAGCCACCATCGGGAGCGAGGGATTCAGACTATTTGTTGATGTCGTCTTTCGCTTCCAGCCGCTTCAGCAACGGCTGAAGAAAAGGTTTCGTCTGATCCGGTGCGCCGCTGATGGCCTGCGTCATTTCTTTGGTGGCGTTCGTGAAGTCGCCTGAGTTGGAAGCCATTCTCGAGAGCGCTAGGTGGCTGATCCAGTGGTTCGCGTCCTTCTTGGGAACTTGGGGATACAGCTCAAAGGCGCGTTTGGCGTTTCCCTGGCGTTGCAGGCCGCGCGCATACGAATACAGCTGGATCGCGCTTGCCTTGTTAATGGCCGCCGAAAGCGCCTTTGCGGCGTCGTCTTTGCGGCCCATAGCGTCCAAGATGCGTGATTTCGTTTCCCAATTCTCGAAGCGGTCTTCATTTTGAATGGAAGTGTCTTCCCACTTCAGAGCCTCTTCGAGATTGTAATTGTTGTCCAGGCACCATTGCGCTGCCTCATCGAAACCGGCCCAGGTGAACCCGCCGACGCTGCGAAGTTCATGCTTGATGCTGCGCAGCACAACGGCTTTCACGTCAACGGTAATGTGGATGGGTACCGCGAGCTTTTCCCAACGCAATGTAGCTACGGCTGAATCCGGCTTGACGTCGTCGAATACGTACGTCAGAACTTCAGACGATTCCGCCGCCTGCGGCTTTGTAGTCACGCGCAGCGCATCCTCTTTCTCGTCATAGCTGAAGCTGCCCCAGGAAGTCGAATTCTTCGAGAAGATGATCGTCCACTGATCCTTGTCCGGGATCGTGTGCAATCCATAGGTTCCCGCCGCCAGCGGCTTCCCTTCGACGGAGACGTCATCCGAGAACGTGATCGTGGTATTCTCGTTCGCGCCCGCACGCCACACCTTCCCATAAGGCACGGTCTTTCCCCAGATTTCACGCCCGCCTCCCGTCGGCCGGTGGTATGTGATCGTGATGTCCGTCAATCCGATCCGTTGCGAAACCGTCCCACGTTGACTCACCCGGGGAATGTTCAATTCCGTCGGCTGGCTTCCATTCTTAAACTGCGCTTCGGCATTTCCGGCCCAGATGCCGAACCCCATGACCAGTCCCAAAACACACTTTACCTTGCGCATAAACACACCATCCCCTCTCGCGATGAAACAGAAAGGTGAATTTGCCGGACCCTGCCGGCCTTAACACCCCCGCTGCGATAGACGCCGCCCTGAAGGAGGCGTGAGCAAGATTCAGCGCCGCAGATACTCTCGAGCGCATCGATTTAGCACAAATTTAGAATGCTTTATCGCGGTTTACGGCAGGCTGCGAATGCGCGGCCAACTCTTTCGCGGTACGGCGACGGCGATATCCAAGGTAAGTCTTAGATTACTTTCAGACTTCTGTAATAGGCGCCGCATTCGTATCGCCAGAATTCAGCGGGGGCAAACCAAAGTTCTCCTCAATTGTTTTTAAGACGCTATAGTGATTGTATTCTCTGTCTACTGTCCGGTTTTTGACCATATCCCCGAGAAAGACGGTATAGATCCGCTCGTCCTTCTCATCCCCCTCGGATTCGTCGAAAGTCACTATCACAAGAGTCCCCTTCATCTCTTTCTGATCCCAGGGAAACCACGTCCGGAAGAAAGTCTCCAGCCAGCGCGAAGCCTTTTGTAGTCCCTTCCCATGGTTATAGAAAGGATCGTGTCCATCGTCGTCCATATTGGGGGTATAGAACATATATCGAGGCAAAGGGAATTTCTTCGCGTCTTTTCTGAACATTTCGACATCCGCTACGAACGCATTGTGAGGATCTTTCGTGTCGACGGAGACTACGTTGCGATAGCCTTCCTTTTGAATTTTCTCAAAACTCAAGAATGGTACGTGTTTGCGGGCATATTTCCCTTCATCGGCTTCAAGATATGGGTGTACGTGGGGAGGATAGTTTTCTGCATAGTTCTTCCAATCGAGGAAATCGGCAATTGTTTTATGCTGAGCATCGTTGGGGAGGTTAATTTGGTGGTCGCTGTGCATACCAAAAGAATTGCCGGCAATCATTGCGAGGTAATTCGGGTGGGACGGATGATAGAGGTTCTTGAAATTAGTGAAGCTGGTTCCCTTGGTTGCCAGTCTCGCTAGAAACTCATTGCTCATGGCTGAAGAGTAATTCTGGTTTTCCAGGACGACTATCAGTACGCGCTCAAAATGTTTACCAGGAGCCAGGAACGGAGTCTTGCCGTTTTCCGTTTGCAGGCCTTTGCTGGTGAAGGCAGCTCCGCAGGTTAGGAGGACTGCCGATATCGCAATTTTGGCTAATCTGGAGAATCGCTTACTATTCATCTAGAGGCCCCCTACTCAGATCTGATGCTGGCAAACCTCTCTGGCGTCAGCTACGAGAGCGCGCCGAGAAGATTCCGGGAGACAAGAAGCACGATCCTGGAACGGCAGGATTCTCCCATTGGGTTATTGCGTTGCGCAGTTCAATACAGCACAGCAACGCCCTACCGGACATCATTGAGAGCTAGTTTCCGATTACGGGGGAGCAGCGATTGGGGCTTACGATCGTGCCGTTTTCAAGGGAAAAAAGGAATTGTCGATTTCACGTTTCAAGGTAGATTCCCGGCCGTTCCCTCGTCGCATCTACTTTTCCAGGAGCGGGGATGATCGTTCTCCTTGTCTTATTTGGTTCTCTACTGTTTTTCCGGAGTCTTGGGGCCATGGGTATTTCCATCTTGGACAGTTGGCCTGCATCCACTCGCCTTGCCCTTGCCGTAATGTTCCTCTTTACCAGCTCCGCTCATTTCAACAAATTCCGCCATGACCTTGCCCGCATGACGCCAAGAATCTTTCCCAATCCCATGCGATTGGTGTACTTCACAGGAACCTGCGAAATCCTTGGAGCCATTGGAATTGTTTTGCCACAGACACGCTCTCTCGCCGGACTTTCCCTGGCTGTCTTTCTACTGGCCATCTTGCCCGCCAACGTCAAGGCGTCCCGCGAAGGAGTCGCCATCGGCGGAAGGCAAGCCACGCCCCTTTGGTTCCGGATTCCGATGCAGATTCTCTTCCTTGCGTTACTCTGCTGGACCACGGAACCCTGGCGCCTGTGGCGGTAGGCGCAGCGCCCCCTCTATCTGCCGAATCGGAAGATGAGGGACGTGAGCTTTTCCGTGAGTGAGAAGGCCATGATCCACCACTTGAAGGGAACATCTGCCTCTCACTTGACGGGCTTCAGCGGCGCATCGAGGAATTGCGTAACGACCGCAGCGAGCAGTGGCGAGGAAAAAATTGTGTAGTGGGTTGTGCCAGGAAGGATCGCGAGACGGGCGTTCGACATGCCCGATTGGTCCCATCCTCCATCTCTTTGGCCTCCACCCAGTAGCTCAAAGAACTGGACGGCATTTGCCGTTCGAACGGCATCGGCGTCTCCAAAGGTCAACAACACTGGGGACTTGATCTTCGCCACGTCAGCGGACCAATCGTAATCCTGACGAAACATCATGCCCAATTTTGTGCAAAGAACGGGCCAATCCTGTGGTCTGGGGGCGACGCGCACATAGGACTGATACATGGGCGTCTGTTTCATCTGTTCCGCCGTCTGAGTGTCAAGCTGAGACATTCCGGCGACGATCTCGGGGTACCAGCCGTCGCGGCGAAGGGTAGCAGATACAATCACCAGCCTTTTTACGACCTCAGGATGCTGGATCGCCGTTCGCAGTGCCACCTCGCCACCGACGGAGTAACCCATGACATCAGCAGGCGCGATCTTGAGGTACCGAATCAGGGCAGCGATATCATCGGCCATAGCCTCGTATCTGATGGGCCGATCAATATCCGCAGTGCGCCCGTGGGCCTGAAGATCGACCGTAATCACCTCACGACCTTTTGAGAGTTCAGGCAAGATAGCGCGGAACATATCACCGGAGCCAAGGCCGCCGTGAATAAGGATCAGCGGTTGGCCTTGGCCATGGATTTCGTAATACATCTTCAGGCCATCCACGGGCGCGTACCCGGAACTTGCGGCTTGCTCTTGCCCGTGCACCAGCATCGAAGCGGCAAGTACTGTCGCCGCTGTCGCGAATCGAATATAGCTCCGAGCCATGGCGTCTTCTCCTGAGTTTCGTAATTCCTTGCAGAATGACACGGGCTCAGTGTCCTTGCGAATACCGCTGCGCTGAGCTCGCCGAACGTTAGTTGCGTGCGCTGGCTCCTGCCATCCGGGCTGCGTGCTCATCCAGGCGACGCAACGTTTGGATGCTGCCTGATTCCATTCCCGCCTGCAAGTGACCATCGCGCGCTTCACGAGAACTGTGGAGGATGGTGTGCGTGAGCCGAGTGCCGCCCTCCACCTCTTCAAAGGTCACGGTCGTCAGCCATTCGGGGCTGCCAATCTGTGGGACGTCGTAACACTCGGTGTAGACCAAACGCTCGCTGGGCACGATCTCGCGATAGACCCCGCGGAACGGATGATCGCTGCCGTCAGGCATTCGCATGACGATGTGCCACGCTCCCGCGGGGCTTAGGTCGATTTCGCAGATGGAGATACTCGAGCCATCCGGCGGTCGCCGAACATGTGGTTTTTGGACGATTCCGGTAACCACCACCAGAATCGCGCTGTCGTCAGAGCATCCGCTTCAACTTCATTTACCGTGGTCTTCCCCGAATACGACGACGCTATTATCTAGAGGCAACTCGTGTATGCGAAGTTCCATAGGCCCGTCACTCGCGCCCTTGCAGCGGTACCGCTCGATGAGATAGGGCACGCCCTCGCCAGCCAGCAGCTTCGACGAAGTGGTGACTTCGAAATGCAGATGCGGCTCGCGGGCATCACCGGAAGCGCCGATGCGTGCCACTACCTGTCCGCGCCGCACGCGATCCCCTGCCTTCACGCGCAAACTTCCCGGTTGCAGATGCATGTAATATGCAAACTGACTGCCACCCAGGTCGAGCGTGATTGTGTTTCCCGCGACTGTTTCCAACGTAATCGGCACAGCAGGGTGGAACGATTCGCCGTGTCCGGGGATGTTATCGGGTAGGCCATCTCTTGCGGTGACAACACGGCCGTCGGCAACGGCAAGCACTGTTTTCCCATAGGAATAATAGGAGCGCACGTCCCGCGGGTCGCCAGAGAATGACGCACCGTCCCTGATCTGCTTCCAGTCGATCGCGTAGCGGCGTGAGTCCACCGCCCGCCCATCAAGAATGACAACTCCGCGCCGATGATGATTGTCCTGATCATTACTGGGCCCATCGGCTGTAAGCCAGTTCGCTCCTTCTACCGGCGACCCGAGCACATGCAACTCAGTGTGATGTGTAGCGATGATCGCGCCTTCCGCCGCTGAGTCAACCGTGCTCACATGATGAAGCAGTCTGTCCGGAATACGTGAGCTGCGGTCGAACGCTACTGACATAAAAGCGATGGCGCTCTGGCCATCAGCGATTACGAGCCTCTCTTTGGGGCCAGAAAGTGTCTTGCCGCCCAGAGGCTGCAACATGGCTTCGAGTTGCTCCGCCTCGAAAGTCGCAATCGGTTGGGCAACTCCCGCATCTGCGTCGAGCACAACAATACTGCTCAGGGAGAGAGGAGTTGTCCCGAAGTTCGTCAGATGCAACTCGTACATGACATAGAAACGCGGTCCGCTTGGAAATGCGGTGGGCTCGAATGGCACGCGCATCTCTAGCTGTAGTGGCCAGGAAGCGCGTTTGGCCGCCCACTTTTTGTTATCGGATCGCAGATTCTGCGTTTGAGAATTGCCTGTCAACTGGTTGTCCGGTTGAGCAATGGTAGGACATGAGCAAAGGGAAGCAACTCCGAAAAGGATTAACAGGCGCATGCCCATGGTACGAAATTGGCGGCCACAAAGTTCCCGTACACATATAAGTGCTATTTCCGGTAACGGCAGCGTTAATTTGGACTTGGACTCGTGAATCGACAGAATTTCTATGGCTCCCTCGAAACCGCCTTCGATGCACGCTGAAATAGCGTCGGAGAACTCGTCGACGAGAGCGAGCCCGTTCGAGTCGAAATCGTTCTCCGCCGCAAAGTTCCAACTGGGAAGAACTGACGCCACGTACGTTTCCCACCTTCACCTGACGCGACTGACTCCCGATAATCGGAAACTTGAAAATCAATTCCCGTGAAAACCCTGTGTGAGGTTGGCTTGCGATGCCCGACTCCGGGTGCTATGGTCATCTTTTATCGAAAAGAGGCTGCGCTGGAAAGGTCGACTGGAGACAGCAGAATGTATACTCTCGAATCGCCAGTGGACTAGGAATTGGCTGTGAGAAGCATTCCGTGACCCGGCCTATGATGGCTCTGGCCGTTCTCGCTCTTTTCTCCACGCCCAAGGCAACCAACGCCAGGCAAGAAGGCGCGAAGCGCACTTTCTCTGTCGCGGGCCGCGCCCAGATCACTCTCACCGCAAACTGGTCGCAACGCTTCGACGTCGATCCTCCGCCGGTCTCACCACTTCTTTCCTCGTCGCCGCAGTTCGGCTTCACCGATTTTGTGACGCTTGAGAATCGCGGCAGGCCCGCCATCTTAGAAATCGGGGCTTCCGGCAATCCGTTTAACGGCAAGAATTCGGTCCAGCTCGATACACTCATCCACGAATCCCTTCTTTCGAGCCTCTTTTATCTGTTTTTCCCCCCGCCGCGAGGCTGCCTCTCCATAGCCGGGTCTGCCTTTGACGAGGAGCTCCGTAAGCAGGACGACGAGGAGACGGGAAATGAGGACAAATCAAATAAAGAGTCGCGCGCATCGAGCCAGCCGATCCATTTGAGTCAGGAGTGCAGCTTTAGCGTCACACCGCTCGATTTCTACGCTTCACAACTCAGCCCAACCATCATTTTGCGCGGCACTCGCTCGCAACGACATATCGACCCTACGCTGCAAGCCTTTTATCTTCCGCCGATGGAACGGGTCGAAATCGCAGGCAAGACTTTCTTCATCTTCGAGGCGCGGGCCGATCACGCCTTGCAACTTCGCGAAATCCAGGATTTCGGCCTAGCCGATGATCAACAAGGCGCGCGTGCCCACTTCTTTTGGGCCATCGGTGCCACAAGTCCTTTTCCCTTCCTGAGGGATGCCCAGCGCAAGGACTTACAAATCTTCCACGTCGTTTACGCAACCCTGGCATTAGATGGCGGAGCGCGCGAGGAGTTCCGTTCGATCCTGACGACTGTCCAATTCGGACAATAGACTGCCGATGCCGGAGGACTGCTCGGCGTGAAATTTATCCGGAGAACTCACGCTCCCAAACGGGGACTCTAGTTTGGGACGGGGCCTGTGGCGAAATCAGAGATATGTGCGGTTTGAAAGTGGGTCGAGGAGATGGAATGTGAATCTCTCGCGAAGGCAGAGAAGCGATTGCTGCAATCGTGCTCGGCCTGAAATGGAGAAGCAACGTTCTCCGTTAGTGAGTATTCCGCCCTTCGGGCGGGGATTTTCAAGGCATGGGGTCTTTCGATCCGATGGAGGTTGGGCGGCGCAAGAACGAGCTCTCACGTCCCCGTTCATCGTCTCGATGAGCCCACCGGGATATCCCTCGGCATGGTTGCGTCCCCGCAGTGCCCGCTTCCGTTTCGCCCGGCAAAATCATTGTAACTCCGCAACGAGCTGCCGTTTCTCAACATCCGGTTTGCCCGTGACTCCGCCGGAACCCAGACCGGCCAGACCCGAATC
>WNFG01000509.1_pt1 | contig 32719 bp, 23 predicted proteins | sample 5400431 | NCBI WGS metagenome assembly WNFG01 (sample SAMN13153346, study PRJNA577476) | soil metagenome | isolation source: 120 cm saprolite under Douglas fir tree site 2 hole 3 replicate 2 | place: USA:California | collected 2015-04-18
GGGGCGAATTCATCCGTCAGGCCAACCTCAAGGGCAAGGACTACCGAGTGGACTGGGTCTATCTCAAGCTCAACGATCCGGAGCGCGAGACCATTCTCTGCAAGGACCCATTCCAGAGCCACGACGAGCGCGTCGAGCGTCTGATTCGCTCGTTCTAGACGACACCGCTCGCTCTTCCAAAGCGGGTGGCGCAGGACCACCAACCATGCCATACGCTCCGCTCCGTCCCGAGACGATCGACGCTCTCGTCACCGGCCAGCACGGTGACCCCTTCGCGGTGCTGGGCCCTCACGCCGGCCGCGAGGGCATGGTCAGCGTGCGCGCCCTGCTCCCCGCCGCACGCGCGGTGGCCGCGGTGACGCCCGACGGCACCGTCAGCCCACTGCGCGCGGTGCATCCGGCCGGCTTCTGGGAGGGCGAGGTGCCGGGCCGCCGCCTCCCGCTCGAGTACCGGCTTCGAGTGGTCGACGACCAGGGGCAGGTCTCCGAGGTCGAGGACCCCTACCGGTTCCCCCCGACCCTCAGCCCCTATGACCTGCACCTGCTCGGCGAGGGCACCCACTACCGCCTCTTCGAGCGGCTGGGCGCGCATCCCATCCGCCACGAGGGCGTGGAGGGCGTGCGCTTCGTGGTGTGGGCCCCCAACGCGCGGCGGGTCAGCGTGGTCGGGGACTGGAATGGGTGGGACGGGCGGCGACAGCCGATGCGGCTGCACCCCGGCAACGGCCTCTGGGAGCTGTTCGTCCCCGGGGTGACGCTCGATGCGCGCTACAAGTACGAGATCATCGGACGGGACGGCGGGCTGCTCGCGCTCAAGACCGATCCGGTGGCGTTCGCCTTCGAGCCCGACGAGCCGCGGACCGCCTCCGCGGTCACCGACCTCAACGCCTTCGCGTGGGGCGACGCGGAGTGGATGGACGAGCGCAAGCGCCGGAACGCCCTGCACCGGCCGATGTCGGTGTACGAGGTGCACCTGGGCTCGTGGCGGCGCCCCGAGGCGGGCACCCTGCCGAGCTACCGCGAGGTGGCCGAGCAGCTCGCCGACTACGTGAGCGAGATGGGCTTCACCCACGTGGAGCTGCTCCCGATCACCGAGCACCCCTACTACGCCTCCTGGGGCTACCAGACCCTCGGCTACTATGCGCCCACCCGCCGCTACGGCAACCCCACCGACTTCATGGCCTTCGTGGACACCCTCCACCGGCGGGGCATCGGGGTCATCATGGACTGGGTGCCCGCGCACTTTCCCAAGGACGCGCACGGGCTGGCCTACTTCGACGGCACCCACCTCTACGAGCACGACGACCCGCACCTGCGCGACCACCCGGACTGGGGCACCCGGGTGTTCAACTTCGGGCGGCGCGAGGTCGCCAATTTCCTGATCGCCAACGCGGTGTTCTGGCTCGAGCGCTACCACATCGACGGCCTGCGGGTCGACGCGGTCGCCTCCATGATCTACCGCGACTACTCCCGCAAGGCGGGCGAGTGGGTGCCCAACGAGTTCGGCGGCCGGGAGAACCTCGAGGCCCTCGCCTTCCTCAAGAAGCTGAACGAGGTGGTGTACGGGGGCCAGCCGGGCGCCTCCACCATCGCGGAGGAGTCCACCGCGTGGCCGCAGGTCTCGCGCCCGGTCCACCTGGGCGGCCTCGGCTTCGGCTTCAAGTGGAACATGGGCTGGATGCACGACATCCTCGAGTACATGCAGCACCAGCCGGTCCACCGGAAGTACCACCACAACCAGCTCACCTTCGGGCTGCTCTACGCGTGGACCGAGAACTTCGTGCTGCCGCTCTCCCACGACGAGGTGGTCTACGGCAAGCGCTCGCTCGCCCACAAGATGCCGGGCGACGACTGGCAGCGCTTCGCCAACCTGCGCCTGCTCTACGCGTTCATGTGGGCCTACCCGGGCAAGAAGCTCCTGTTCATGGGCGGGGAGTTCGGGCAGTCCGACGAGTGGAACCACGACCACGCGCTCGACTGGTGGCTGCTCGACACGGGACCGTTCCATCGCGGGGTCCAGCAGCTCGTGAAGGACCTGAATCGCGTCTACCGGAGCGATCCGTCGCTCTACGAGGTGGACTTCGAGCCGGCCGGCTTCCAGTGGATCGACTGCAGCGACTGGGAGCAGAGCGTGGTGACGTTCTGCCGCTTCTCCCGCCGGCAGGAGCGCCTCCTCCTGTGCGCGTGCAACTTCACCCCGGTCGCGCGCACCGGCTACCGGGTCGGGGTCCCCCGCCCCGGCTACTACCGCGAGATCCTCAACACCGACGCGGCCCTCTACGGCGGCGGCGACGTGGGCAACTCGGGCGGCGTATCGAGCGAGCCCACCCCGTGGCACGGCCAGCCGCACTCGGTGGTGCTGACGATCCCGCCGCTCGCCGCGGTCTGGCTCGTCCCCGCCTGAGGGCGCGGCGGGCATGAGCGAGGACCTCCCGCGCACCCGGCCGGGCCGGCCTTATCCGCTCGGCGCCACGTGGGACGGCGGCGGGGTCAACTTCGCGCTCTTCGGCGAGCACGCCACCGCGGTGGCCCTCTGCTTCTACGACGCGCGCGATCCCGGCAAGGAGATCCGCCAGATCCGGATCGAGCAGCGCACCGATCAGGTCTGGCACGTCTACGTCCCGGGGATCCGGCCCGGCGCGCTCTACGCCTTCCGGGTCAACGGCCCCTACGAGCCGCGGCAGGGCCACCGCTTCAACCCGGCCAAGGCCCTGCTCGATCCCTACGCGAAGGCGATCGCGGGCACGCTCCAGTGGAACGACGCGTTCTTCGGCTACCGGGTCGGCGACGCCGCGGGTGACGTCGAGTCCGACGATCGGGACAGCGCCCCCTACCTGCCCAAGAGCGTGGTGGTGGATCCGACCTTCGACTGGGAAGGCGACCGGCCGCCGCTGACCCGCTGGTCGCGCACCGTCATCTACGAGGTGCACGTCAAGGGCTTCACCCGGCGTCATCCCGAGGTGGCCCCGGAGCTACGGGGCACCTACGCGGGCCTCGCCGCGCCCGCGGCGGTCCGTCATCTCACCGAGCTGGGCGTGACCGCGGTGGAGCTGCTGCCGGTCCATCACTCGGTGACCGAGAAGTACCAGGCCGACCGCGGCCTCACCAACTACTGGGGCTACAACTCGATCGGCTTCTTCTGCCCCGACTCGCGCTACTCGGCCAGCGGGCACCTCGGCCAGCAGGTCGACGAGTTCAAGCAGATGGTGAAGACGCTCCACCAGGCCGGCATCGAGGTGATCCTCGACGTGGTCTACAACCACACCGCGGAGGGCAACCACCTCGGGCCGACCCTCTCCTTTCGCGGCATCGACAACGCGGCCTACTATCGCCTCTCCCCCGAGGACCCGCGCTACCACGTCGACTACACCGGGACCGGCAACACGCTGAACATGCGACACCCGCGCACCATCCAGCTCATGATGGACAGCCTGCGCTACTGGGTGCTCGACATGCACGTGGACGGCTTCCGCTTCGACCTGGCCGCCGCCCTCGCCCGCGAACTGCACGACGTGGATCGCCTCTCCGCCTTCTTCGACGTGATCCACCAGGATCCGGTGATCTCGCAGGTCAAGCTGATCGCGGAGCCGTGGGACCTGGGCGAGGGCGGCTACCAGGTCGGCAATTTCCCGGTGGGCTGGGCGGAGTGGAACGGCAAGTACCGCGACACCATCCGCCGCTACTGGAAGGGCGACCCGGGCCAGGTGGCGGAGCTGGCCTACCGGCTCACCGGCTCGAGCGACCTCTACGAGATGGGCGGCCGCCGGCCGTACGCGTCGGTCAACTTCGTCACCGCCCACGACGGCTTCACCCTGGCCGACCTGGTCTCGTACGAGGCCAAGCACAACCTGGCCAACGGCGAGGACAACCGCGACGGAACCGACGACAACGCCTCGTGGAACTGCGGCGTCGAGGGCCCCACCGGCGACCCCAAGATCGTGGCCCTCCGGGAGCGGCAGATGCGCAACTTCCTGGCCACCCTCTTCCTGTCCCAGGGCATCCCGATGCTCCTGGCCGGGGACGAGATCGGCCGCACCCAGCGCGGCAACAACAACGCCTATTGTCAGGACAACGAGCTGTCCTGGCTCGCGTGGCCGCCCTCCGAGACCGGCCGGCGCCTCATGGACTTCACGCGGCGCCTGATCCGGCTCAAGCACGAGAACCCGGTGTTCCACCGGCGCACGTTCTTCCAGGGCCGCCGCATCCAGGGCTCGGCGGTGAAGGACCTCGCCTGGCTCCGGCCGGACGGTCACGAGATGACCGACGAGGAGTGGCCCGACAGCCGGAGCCGCTGCCTGGGCCTCCGCCTCGGGGGGGACGCCATCGAGGAGGTGGACGACATGGGCAACCCCATCGTCGGCGACACCTTCCTGATCCTCCTCAACGCCGATCAGGAGCCGGTGCCGTTCGTGCTGCCCGCCCACGAGGGGCGCGTGCTCTGGGAGCCCGTCCTCGACACCCGCGACTGGGACGGCGACGCCGATCGGCCCTCTCAGCGCACCGGCGAGCACTACCGGCTCGAGGGCCGGTCCCTCGCGGTGCTGCGTCTGCACCGGAACCCCCGCCCAGGCGAAGGAGCCTGACCATGCCCGACGCGACCGACCCCACCGACTCGCCCGAGTTCGACTCCGAGCTGCACCGCACCGCGCTGGCCCAGCTCGACCGGGTGGCGGCGCGGCTCAGCCTCGATCACGACATCCACGAGCGGCTGCGCTTCCCCCGGCGCGCACTGGTGGTCTCGGTGCCGGTGCGCATGGACAGCGGGAAGACCCAGGTCTTCATCGGCTACCGCGTCCATCACAACACCGCGCTCGGCCCCACCAAGGGCGGCTTGCGCTACGACCTCGGGGTGAACCTCGGCGAGGTGACCGCGCTCGCCATGCTGATGAGCTGGAAGTGCGCGCTGGTGGGGCTGCCCTACGGGGGCGCGAAGGGCGGGGTCCGCTGCAATCCGCGGGCGATGTCCGCTCGCGAGCTCGAGCACCTCACCCGCCGCTACACCACCGAGATCATCCTCATGATCGGGCCGGACATCGACATCCCGGCGCCCGATCTCGGCACCGACGAGCAGACCATGGCCTGGATGATGGACACCTACTCGATGACCCAGGGCAAGAGCGTGCCCGGGGTGGTGACCGGCAAGCCCCTGATCGTGGGCGGCTCGGCCGGCCGGCGCGAGGCCACCGGGCGCGGCATCGTCTTCGTGCTCTACCAGGCGGCCAAGAGCCTCGGGCAGGAGCTGCGGGGCAAGAAGATCGTGGTGCAGGGCTTCGGCAACGTGGGCGGGACCGCCGCGCGCCTGCTGTGGAACGACGGCTGCACCATCGCGGGGATCAGCGATTTCAAGGGCGGGGTGTGGAATCCGAAGGGCCTCGACGTGCGGCAGCTCCAGACCTACGTGGCCGAGGCCGGGAGCGTGGCCGGCTTCCCGGGCGGCGAGGCCATCGGCAACGACCAGATCCTCGAGCAGCCCTGCGATGTCCTCATCCCCGCCGCGGTCGACTCGGTGATCAACGAGCGCAACGCCGACCGCATCAAGGCCCTCATCGTCGCGGAGGGCGCCAACGGTCCCACCACCCCCGAGGCCGACGTGATCCTACGGGACCGCGGGGTGACCGTGATCCCCGACATCCTGTGCAACGCGGGCGGGGTGGTCGTCTCCTACTTCGAGTGGGTCCAGGGTCTGCAGCACTACTTCTGGAAGGAGAGCGAGATCATCTCGCGCCTGCAGGAGATCATGGCGCGCTCGTTCACCCGGGTGTGGCAGACCGCTCAGAAGGGCGGGGTGGATCTCAGAACCGGTGCCCTGATGGAAGGCGTCAGCCGCGTGGCCGACGCCCACGTGTCCCGGGGCCTGTACCCGTAGCCGACCGGTGGCGACGAGTCGTTCCACGACGAAACGGGTCGTTTCAGTTCGAAACCCCCGTGTGGTGCAAGCTTCGGAAACTCCGCATTCTGGCGCTGGCACGGGACTTGACTCCACCGGGTAGAATTCCCTGAGGAGCGCCAGCGCCCATGCCCGTCGCCAAAGCCCTGAGCTTCGCTTCATGTTTCGCCCTGACCATCCAGTTCCTGATCTTTGCCTATCTGTATTCGTCACACCGGGTGCGATTCTTCCGCTACCTGGTGGTGGCTTGGGGTCTCATGAGTCTGGCGAAGGGGCTTCATCTCGCGGAGACGCTCGTCCCCGGCCAGGACATCGCGGGCGCGCTGATCAACGCGGTGTTCTTCGGGGCCACCCTCCTCGTGCTGGCCGCCGGCCTCGCGTTTCGCTCCGGCTATCGCATCGGCTGGCGCGACCTCCTCCTGGGGGGAGCGGGCGCGCTGGTCGCGACGAGCCTCGGGGACGTCTCCGATGCCGGGCTCGCCGTGCGGAGCATCGCCGGGGTCGCCACCGGCGCGACCCTGATCCTCGCCGGCTTCCAGTTCTGGCCTCGACCGGCCCAGCCGCGGTATCGGGGCAGTCGCTTCCTCGCCACCGCCCTGGCCCTCTGGGGCGTGCACCGGATCGTGGCGCCGTTCTTCGATCCCGAACCGGGATCGGCCACCCACGTGACGGTCCACATGGGCTTCATGTTCTTTTACTTTCTCTCCACCTTCGCCATCATCATCATGGTTCTGGATCGGGCGCGGAGCGAGACCGCGACCCTCAAGGAATTCAACGAGCGCCTCGTGGACGGCCTCGGCGAGGGCCTCCAGCTCGTCGACGGCGACTTCCAGGTCCGCCACGCCAACCGGTGGATGCACGAGCAGTTCGGTCGAGTGGTGGGTCGCCGCTGCTACGAGGTCCTTACCGCCGACGGGGCGCGATGCCCGGCCTGTCCCCTCGACCGCCGGCACCAGATGCGGGACGCGGAGCGGATCGAGGTCGCGGGCCGCGACGGTCGGCGTTTCTCGCTGAGCTGCGCGCCGGTGCGACAGCCGGACGGCCAGATCTTCCTCCTCGAGCTCGTGGCCGACGTGACGGAGCGCGACCGGCTCCAGGCGCGCCTCACCGAGGCGGAGCGTCTGGCCGCGGCGGGCGAGCTGGCGGCCGGGGTGGCCCACGAGATCCGCAATCCTCTCGCGGCGATCGTCAATGCCACGACGCTGCTCGGCAGCGAGGAGAGCCTCACCCGCGAGGAGCGGGCCAGCACGCTGGGCGCGGTGAAGAAGGAGGCGCGCCGGCTCAACCGGATCCTCTCGGACTTCCTCGTCTTCGCCAGACCGCGGGAGCCCAAACGTCTCCCGGCCGACATCCGGGAGGTCGTCGACCACGTCTCGGCCCTGATCCGGGAGGATCCCGGTCGGGCCCGGCGGGTGGACGTGGAGCTCCACGTGGACCCGGACGTGCCTTCGTTCGCGTTCGACGTCGACCAGATGTCCCAGGTCGTGTGGAACATCGCGCTCAACGGCGTGGAGGCGATGGACGGGCGCGGACGCCTCAGCATCACCGTCGGCCTCCGGGCCGCGACGGTGGCGATCGTCATCCGGGACACCGGTCGCGGGATCTCCACCGACGAAGGCCGCCACGTGTTCGAGCCCTTCTACTCCCGCAAGCAGGGCGGCACCGGCCTCGGGCTCACGATCGCGCGACGGATCGTGGCCGCCCACGGCGGGCGGATCGAGGTCGAGTCGGCGCCCGGTCAGGGCACGGAGTTCACCATTCTCCTTCCGCTGCAGGACGGCGAGCTCGATGGCGACGATCCTCATCGTCGATGACGAGTCGTCCGCCCGGACAACCCTCGCGCTCCTGCTGAGCAAGCGGAGCCACCGGGTGATCCAGGCGGAGGGGGTCGTCCGCGCGCTCAAGACCTTGACCGAGGAGGTCTTCGAGGTCATCGTGACCGATCTGCGCATGCCCGACGGCGACGGGCTGGACGTGCTGCGCGCGGCCAAGACGCACTGTCCCGAGGCCGACGTGATCCTCCTCACCGCCTACGCCGGCTGGGAGTCGGCCAAGGAGGCGATCCAGCTCGGCGCGGTCGACTACTTCGAGAAGGGTCGCGAGCCCGACGAGCTCCTTCACCGGATCGACCGCGCGCTCGAGGAGAAGGCCCTGCGGCGTGAGAACGCGAACCTGCGGGCCCAGGTCCGGGACCGGTACGGGCTACCCGGGCTCCTCGCCGCGTCTCCCCAGATGGCGTCGGTGGTCGATCTCGTCCGGCGGGTGGCGCCCACCGACGCCACCGTGCTCATCCAGGGCGAATCGGGAACGGGAAAGGAAGTCATCGCCAAGGCGATCCATCATGCAAGCGCGCGGGCCCGCGGGCCGTTCGTCGCCATCAACTGCGGGGCGCTGCCCGAGACGCTGCTGGAGTCGGAGATCTTCGGGCACGTCAAGGGCGCCTTCACCGGCGCCAGCGGGAGCAAGAAGGGACTCTTCGAGGAGGCCGACCGCGGGACGCTCCTCCTCGATGAGATCGGCGAGATGGCGGCGAGCCTTCAGGTGAAGCTCCTGCGCGCCCTGCAGAGCGGCGAGATCCGGCCGGTCGGCTCGGCCCAGTCCATCACCGTCGACGTGCGGGTCGTCGCGGCCACCAATCGGGATCTCGACCAGATGATTCGCCAGGGCGCCTTCCGCGAGGACCTGTTCTATCGCCTCAACGTGATATCGCTCGCGCTCCCGCCTCTGCGCGAGCGCCGCGAGGACATCCCGCTCCTGGCCGAGCACTTCCTCGGCCGCTCCGCCAAGCGGCTCGGCCGGAGCCTGCGACTGAGCGCGGCGGCGGTGGACCGACTGCTCCGCTATCCGTGGCCGGGGAATGTCCGCGAGCTCGAGAACGCGGTCGAGCGCAGCGCCATCCTCGCGCGGCAGGAGGTCATCGGGCCCGAGGATCTTCCTCCCCATGTGACCGGGGGCGTCGCCCTCGGGCCCGCCCCCAGCCTCGAGCGGGAGCACACCTTGGCCGAGGCCGAGCGCGCACACATCATCCAGACTCTCGAACGCTGCAGCTGGAACCATTCGCGGGCCGCGGAGACCCTCGGGATCGGGCGCACCACGCTCTGGCGCAAGCTGAAAGAGTACGGGATCGACCGGTAGCCGTCCCCGCTCAGGCCCTCAGGCCTCAGGCGGCGATGTACGGGGCGAGACATCGCCGGACGAGGATCCGGGAGCGGTAGACCCGCGACTTCACCGCGGCGCGGCCGAGGCCCAGCCGCGCCGCGATGGCATCGTGCGACAGGCCTTCCAGGTGATGGAGCACCAGCGGGAGGCGGTAGGGCTCCGGCAGCGTCGCGATGGCGCGCGCGAGCAACCCCTGGAGCTCACGCCGGGTCACCTCCTCCTCGGCGGAAGCGATGTGGGCGGGCACGGCGTCCGAGGGCCCGGCGGCCCAGCGGCTATCGTTCCGTCGCCGGCGACGCAGGCGGGCGAGGGCCGCATTGGTGGCGATCCGGTGCACCCACGTGGCAAACGCGGCCCGCGCCCCGAACAGATGGATCCGACGGACGACCAACAGGAGGACGTCCTGGGCGACCTCTTCCGCGTCCGCGCGGTTTCCGAGGATTCGCTCGATCCGCCGGCAGATGCGTGCGCCGTAGGTCTCGACGAACGCGTCCACCGCTTCCGGATCGCCACGACGAAGTCCAGCGATCAGGCGCGCGTCTCGATCCGGAAGCGGCTGGTGGGCGCGGGTGAGCATCGTCATGGGATGTGAAGGAAAGCAACCGCCGTGCCCATCGAGAATTCGTAGAAACAACGGCGGACCGGGCACGCCCGCCGCCCGCGACGGTTCCAAAAAGGAACCCGACGTCCCGACCTGGAACAGGACCCGGCCCCGGCGGGGCGCGAGCACCCCGGTTTCACGGGGTTGTTGGAATGGCATCGAACGTGAACCTCCCGCCGACATGGCCGCCATCCTCATCGTCGACGACGAGCCCTCGGCCCGGCTGACGCTCGGCCTGCTGCTCCGGCACCGCGGACATCTCGTCCGGCAGGTGGACGGAGTGACGTCGGCGGCCCGCGCGCTCGCCGCCGACGCCTTCGACGTCATCATCACCGACCTTCGGATGCCCGATGGGCTCGGTCTCGACGTCATCCGGGAGGCGAAGATCCACTGCCCGGACGCCGATGTCATCCTGCTGACCGCTCACCCCGGCTGGGAATCGGCCAAGGAGGCGATGCGCCTCGGGGCATTCGACTACTTCGAGAAGGGGCAGGAGCCCGACGGGCTCTTCCGGCGGATCGACTGCGCGCTCGAGGAGCAGGCGTCCCGCCGGCGCGCCTCATCCGTCCCGCTGCCGTCGACCGGGGGCGAGCGCCGTTTTCTCACCGTCCTGTTCGCGGACCTGCGCGGCTCGATGGAGCTGCTGGTCGGGCACGAGCTCGACGTGGCCCGGCTGGTGCTGGATACGGTGATCGAGCGCCTGATGGAGGCCGTGCACCGGACCGGCGGCACCGTGAATCAGGTCATGGGCGACGGCATCATGGCGCTCTTCGGCGCCCCCGTCGCCTACGCGGACCACGCGATTCGGGCCTGCCGGGCCGCGCTCCAGATGCAGGAGGCGGTCGGCCACTACGCGGGAGCCATCCGCCGACGCCACGGGGTCGACGTGCAGATCCGCGTGGGGATCAACTCGGGCGAGGTGATCGTGCGCGCGGTGGGCAGCGATCTGCGCTGGGACTACACCGCGGTGGGAGCCGCGACGCACATCGCGGCCCGCATGGAGCAGCTCGCCGCGCCCGGCACTACGGTGATCACGGCGGAGACCCTGAGACTCATCGGGGAGGAGATCGCCGTCCGGCCCCTCGGCCGGGCCGCGGTGAAGGGTCTTCCGGACGCGGTGGAGGCGTACGAGATCCTGGAGCCCCGCCCGGAGCACCTGGTTGGAGGTCCGGCGGCGGCTACGCTCGAAGCATAGCTCGCGAGGGAGGGGTCAGCCGAGTCGCCGACGCTCACGTGTCCCGGGGCCGGTACCGGTAGCCTTCGCAGCCGGCGGGCCGGGCTCGACGGGCGGCCGGCGCATCACCCAGAGGAGGCCCCCCACCGCGACCAGCACGCCGGCCACGCTCGCCAGCTGCGGCACCCGCAGCGAGCCCACCCAGAAGCTGTCGAGTCGCAGCGCCTCGATGAAGAACCGCCCCACCGAGTAGAGCCCGATGTAGGCGAAGAACACCGCGCCCGGGCGCCGCGCGACCCGCGGGCGCACCCACAACACGAGCAGGACGAACACGAGCAGGTCCCACAGCGACTCGTAGAGGAAGGTGGGGTGGAAGTACTCGACGTCGCGCAGCTCGGGCGGGCGGTGGGGCGGCGAGATGTAGAGCTTCCACGGGAGCGTGGTCGGCGCGCCGAACGCCTCCTCGTTGAAGAAGTTGCCCCAGCGGCCGATCGCCTGCCCCAGCACCATGCTGGGCGCGATGACGTCGAGCGCGCGCCGGATCGGCACCCCCCACCGGCGCGCGAGCCAGATCCCGACCAGCGGCCCCACGATGAGGCCGCCGTGCATCGCGAGGCCACCTTCCCACACCGCGACGATCTTCTCGGGGAACCGGCCGTAGTAGTCCCAGTTGAAGATCACCTCGTAGAGGCGCGCCCCGATCAGCCCGGCCACCACCGCCCACTGGGCGGCGCGCAGGATCTCGTCCGCGGGGAGCCCTTCCTCGACCGCGCGTCGCTGGGCGAGCCAGAACCCGACCAGGATGGCAGTGGCCATGAGGATGCCGTACCAGCGGACCGTGAGCGGCCCGAGATGGAAGGCGATGGCGCCGGGCGAGGCAAACACGGAGAGCACGATACCACGGCGATGGCGACGGGCCGCCCGCGACGGCCGCCGCCGGGAGCGCTCAGGGCCTGTAGTCGAGCCCCGCGGCGGCGAACTTCGCCTTGAAGGCCGGGCGCACCAGGAACGCCATGAACGCACGCGCAGCCGCCGGTTGCGTGCTGCGCGCGGCGAGGCCCGCCGAGTAGACGGTGACCTTCTGCAGCTCCGCGGGTAGCGGCCCGATCATGACCACGCCCTTGACCGGAACGATCTCGCTGATCTGGTGCACCACGATCTCGGCCTCGCCGCTCGCCACCTTCTCGGCGGGATAGCCCCCCGCCACCAGCTGGGTCTTGGCCCGGACCGCGTCCGCGATGCCCAGCCGCTCCAGCACGCCCTTGAAGTGGATGCCACTCGTCGCGCCCTGCGCGGGATCGACATAGACCAGCGACTTCGCGGCGAGCAGGGTCGCCTTGAAGGCCTCCGGGGTCGAGATGTCGGGGCGCGGCGCGCCCTCGCGGACCCCGACCCCCATCCCGGTCCGGGCGAGGTCGGTGCGGCTGCCCGCGACCACCGCGCCCTCGCGGATCACGTCGTCCACCGCGGCGTCGGTCATGATGACCACGTCCATCGGCTCCCCGCTCGCGACCTTGCCGCGGGTGACCCCGGCGGTGCCGAACGACAGCGTCACCGTGTTCCCGGTCTCCTGCCGGAAGGCCTCCGAGAGCTCGGTCACGATCGCGCGGACCGCGCCCGCGCTGAATACCTTTATCTCCTCGGCGCAAGCGGGCGTGGTTCCGGCCCAGCCCAGCCCCGCCGCCAACCCCATCGCGAGCCACCACCGCGTACCGCGAGCGCGCGTTCGCCAGACACCCATGTGCCTTCTCCTCTCAGGAAGCCGGGACGAGTCCCGTGCCCGGTTTCAGGTCGAAGAGTTCCCGCCGCCAGACCCGGCCGGGCGCGCCGGGCGATTCGCTCCAGAGCGCGGGATCCACCGGCGCGCCGTTGGCGCGGATCCAGTCCGCCAGCGGACGCCCCGCCGACTCCGCGCCCATCAGGCGGCTCGCGATCGACAAGTCGCCCAGCATGACGAACCGCACCTGCCCCTCGGCCACGAGCGCGGCGAGACGCTCCCGGGTCAGGATGGGATCGAGGCCGTGGAAGCCGCCCATCGCCATCACCGGAAGGCCGGTGGCGACGATCAGCGGGGAGGCCAGCTGCGCGCTCGGCGTGGCCAGCAGGAAGCGCTCGCCGTGGCGGTTGGCCTGGAGGAACGCGATCAGCTGGCGGCGATCCGCGACCTCGCCCAGACGGACGCGGGCCCGGAGGGTCGGCGTCGGCGATGACGAGCGGAGCCGTGCGATGTCGGCGGACGGGATCACCGCCACCCCGCGCACCAGCACGCTGCTGAGCGCCCACGCCACCGGCATGACCAGCAGCGCGCCGAGGCCGATGCTCACCGCGATGCGCTCGGGCACCCCCACTCCCGGTCGCCGGCCGCGGCGGAGCAGCCGCGCCAGGAGCGCGCCCGCCGCGAGCACCACCGCGAGGAGCGCCCAGATCGGCAGCCGGCGCTGCCACTCGTCGGAGACCGCGGGCAGCCCGGCGGTGTGCACGTAGGCCTGCCACATCGAGGTGACGAGGAGGGCGCCCGCGAGCGCCACCGCGGAGGGACGGCCCTCGCGGTAGCGCTGCCACAGGTCCATCACGCCGGCCGCGGCCAGCGCGGCGAGCGGGGGCCCGAGGGTGGAGAGGTAGTAGAAGTGGAAGATGCCGCCCGCCGCGCTGTAGACGACCGCGTAGGTCAGCGCCCAGCCGATCCAGAGGACGAGGCCCAGCTCCGGGGGCGCGAGCGGCGGCCGCGGGCGCCAGCGCCACAACCCGACCGCGCCGACCAGGGCGAGCGGCAGCAGCCACTCCGCCTGCGCCGCGAGCCGGCCGTCGCCGAGACGCAGCGGGCCCACCGGCGCGCGCACGAAGAGCCGCGCGTAGCCTTCGGCCGGCCCCGCGGCCGGCGCCACGCTCGCCCGCCCGCGCGCCGCGGTCTCGTCCGCGCGCGCCGTCCGTCCCGCCGGCCAGAGACGCACGAACCGACCGACCCCGTTGTGGCCCACCGCGAGGTCGATCATTGAGTTCTGCGGGCTGCTGCCCACGAACGGGCGCCGCGCGGCGGGCGTGAGATCGTAGGCGATCATCCAGGGCAGCGACACCGCGGCCAAGACGAGGCCACCGAGCGCGAGGTCGACCAGCCGCCGCCGCCACGGCACCGCCGCACCCAGCCAGTAGACCACCGCGAACGTCGGCAGCACCACGAACGCGGCCAGCATCTTCACGTTGAAGCCGAGCCCGATGAGCGCCATGGCCAGGAGCAGGAACCCGCGGTGACCGCGCTCGGCGGCCAGCAGCAGCGCCCAGGACGCCAGCAGCACCACGAGCACGAGGCCGGTGTCGGTGTTGCCGGAGCGGTCCACCGCGACCGCGATCGGCGTGAGGGCCAGGAAGAGCCCGGCCAGCAGGCCCGCGGCGACGCCCGCGTGACGCCGCACCAGATGCGAGAGCACCGCCACCGCGGCCACGCCCTCGATCACCTGCGGCAGCAGCACCGCCAGAGGCCGGAAGCCGAAGAGCTTCACGCTCGCGACCTGGATCCACAGCGCGAGCGGCGGCTTGTCGACCGAGACGAAGCCGGCCGGGTCGAAGGAGTTGTAGAAGAACGTGTGCCAGCCCGCCATCATGCTGCGCACCGCCGCCGCGTAGTACTCGTTGTCGAACCCGTTCTGGTCGAGGCGCCAGAGGCGCAGGCCCGCGGCCAGCGCGAGCACCGCGACCTGGGCGACGATGCCCCAGCGGGACCGCGGCCCGGCCGGCGCGACCTCAGACGTGACGTCGGCCGCGACGCGGCGCGCGCTAGAATCCATGGCGTCGGATGAGATCGGCGGGCAGGATCGGCAGCGTGGTGACTCCCACGCCGAGCGGCTTGACCGCGTCGGCCACCGCGTTGGCGATGGCGGCGGGCGCCCCGATGGTGCCGCCCTCGCCCATGCCCTTGAAGCCGCCCGGGGTGAGCGGCGACGGCGTCTCGAGGTGGCCGATCGTGAAGGCGGGCAGCGTGGCCGCCGTCGGCAGCGCGTAGTCCATCAGGGTGCCGGTCAGGAGCTGGCCGCTCTCGTCGTAGACCAGCCGCTCGCTCAGCGCCTCCCCGATCCCCTGGGCGACCGCGCCGTGGATCTGTCCCTCGACGATCATCGGGTTGATCACCGGCCCGCAGTCCTCCACCACCACGTAGTCGCGCACCGCGACCCGGCCGGTCTCCGGATCGACCTCCACGGAGGCGACGTGAACCGCGCCGGAGAACGTGGGCCCCGGCGGATCGAAGCGCTGGGTCGCGGCGAGCCGCGCGCCCCCGCCGTCGGCCGCGTGCGTCCGACGAGCCACCTCCGCCACCGTCATGCCGCGGTCGGGCACGCCCCGCACGCGCACCATGCCGTCGGCCAGCACCAGGTCCGCCGGGCTCGCCTCGAGCAGCCCGCCCGCCGCCGCCAGCAGCGCGCCGCGCACGGTGGCCGCCGCCGCGTCGGCCGCGCCGCTCTGGGCGATCGCCCCGCGGCTCGCGAAGGTGCCGGTGCCGGGTGGCGCCTCGGCGGTGTCGGGCTGCCGCACCGTCACCGCCTCGAGCGGCACGCCGAGCTGGTCGGCGACGAGCTGCGCGGTGGTGGTGGCGTGCCCCTGGCCCTGCGACGGAAACGACACGAGGCAGGTCACTCCCCCGTCGTTCTCCACGCGAACCGTCGCGGCCTCGGGTCCCGGAACGTCGACCATGCCGCGCCGGCGGTAGGTCTCGGAGCCGATGCCGGTGTACTCGGTATAGCACGCCAGCCCGATCCCGAGGAGCCGCCCCCGCGCGCGGCCATCCTCACGCTCGCGCACGAGGCGCTCGTAGCCGGCCAGGGTGAGCGCGGCCTCGAGCGCCTTGGGGTAGTCCCCGCTGTCGTAGACGAAGCCGGTGGCGGAGGTGAATGGGTAGCCGTCGCGGGGGATCAGGTTGCGCTGGCGAACGAGGGCGGGATCGAGCCCGAGCCGGTCCGCGAGCAGATCGAGGGTGCGCTCCATCACGAAGGCGCCCATGGTCATGCCCACCCCGCGATAGGCGCCGAGCGGCGGCTTGTTGGTGGCGAGCGCGGTGATCTCGAAGGCGTAGGCCGGCGTGCGGTAGGGGCCCGGCAGGATCGACGCGGCGCCGAGCGCCTCGAGCGCCCCGGTCAGCGGGTAGACGTGGTAGGCGCCCACGTCGGAGACGAGACTCGCGCGCAGGGCGCGCAGGGTGCCGTCGGCGTCCGCGGCAGCCTCGATCTCCACCCGCAGCTCGCGGGCCTGCGTCGCCGCGGCCAGGTTCTCGCGCCGGGTCTCGATCCACTTCACGGGCCGGCCCGCGCGCCGGGCGAGCGCGGCCACCGCCAGATCCTCGGGCATGACGTGCATCTTCTGGCCGAAGCCGCCCCCGGTGTCCGGCACGATGACCCGCACGCGGGACTCGGGCAGCCCGAAGGCGCGGGCCACCGCGGTGCGAAAGACGTGGGGCACCTGCGTCCCGGTCCAGAGGGTGAGCCCGCCGTCCTCCCAGCGCGCGACCAGCCCCCGGCCCTCGAGCGGCGAGGCCGAGCAGCGCGCGTGGGTGAAGGTCTCCCGCACGATCACGGCCGCGGCCGCGAAGGCGCCGTCGACGTCGCCCTGGCGTTCGCTCCGCTCGAACAGCACGTTGGAGGGATGCCCGGCATGCAGGCGCGGGGCCCCCGGCGCGAGCGCGGCCGTCACGTCCGTCACCGCGGGCAGCGGCGCGTAGTCGACCGCGACGGCCGCCGCGCCGTCCACCGCCGCGTAGGGGGTCAGCCCCGCGACGACCGCCACCGGCTCGCCGACGAAGCGCGCCCGCCCGGCCGCGAGCGGGGGCCACGCGGTGGGCGTGAAGCCGGGCGCCTCCAGCCGCGGGGCGAGGGGCGCCACCTCCCCCTCCAGATCGCGGCCGGTCAGCGCGAGGACCACGCCCGGGACACCGCGCGCGGGCTCCGCGTCCACCGCGCGCACGATGGCGTGCGCGTGGGCGCTCCGGACGAAGGCCGCGTGCAGCAGCCCGGGAAGCGTGATGTCGTCGAGGAAGCGCCCCTGCCCGGCCAGGAGACGGGGGTCCTCCAGGCGCTTGACGTGGGCGCCCAGGTATCGGGGAGGTGGAGGAGCGCTCACTCGCTCGTCACGGCCTGGCCACTCGGGGCAGCACCTCGCTCGCCAGCAGCTCGAGCTGCTCCATGCTCCAGTCGAGCGGATTGAGCACGATGTGCTCGCAGCCGCCCAGGTTGGCCACCTTGGCGCGAATCTTCTCGGCCAGCTCCTCGGCTTCTCCCAGGAGATAAAACTCGCGCCAATACGGCAGGTCCATCCCCGAGAAGGTCTTGAAGTGCGGGATCGCGCTCTCCGGCTTCTGCCCCTTCTTCAGCACCCAGACGAAGTTCGAGTAGACCTTGCTCATGTCGCCGGGGCGCCGGCCGAAGTCGCCCATGAAGCGCTGGATCTTCTCCCAGTCCCCCTTGACCATGTCGGCGGTCGCGGAGGAGTGCGGCACCCAGGTCTTCGCGTACTTGGCGATGCGCCGCAGCACCGGATCGATGTTGGTGACGGTCTGGCCGTAGACCTTCTCGAAGGGCTGGCTGCCGCCGCCGATCCAGATGGGCGGGTGCGGCTTCTGGAGCGGCTTGGGATCGATGGTGAGGTCGCGGAACTTGTAGTACGTGCCGTCGTAGCTCACGCGATCCCCCGCCCACAGCGCGGTGACCGCCTCCAGCATCTCGTCCATGCGCCGGCCGCGCTCCTTGTGCGGCACGCCCATGAGCCCGAACTCCTCCTCGTGCCAGCCCACGCCCACGCCCAGGATGCTCCGGCCACCCGATACGAGATCCAGCGTGGCCCACTCCTTGGCGAAGTAGGCCGGGTTGCGGAGCGGCAGCACCAGCACCATGGTGCCGAGCTTGATGGTGCGGGTCACCCCGGCCAGGGCCGCGAGCAGCGCCACCGGCTCGAGCCAGGTACACGCGTAGGCCGGCGGGGTGAGCAGGAGGTGGTCGATGGACACCGCGGAGTCAAAGCCCAGGTCCTCTGCCCGGCGCAGGTACGCGCCCATCTCGGCGAGCGTCGCGGTGCGAGGGCCGAGGGCGAAGCTCGGGAGGCGGAGACCGAACTTGACGTTGAGGGGGTTGGAGAGGGGCTTGGCGCTGCGGCTTCCCCTCGTTTCTGAGCGCGCGGGGCTACTGCTCGTGACACTTCCCTTTTTTGAGCGCGCTGTTCTGCCGCTACCGGGACTTCTCTTTTTTGAGCGCGTTGTGGCGATCTTCCTCGCGCTGCGGCTTGGCCTCTTCGCTGCTTTGCGGCTCATCGGAGGCCATCTTCTTTCTTGGCGTCGGCGACGGTGAGGCCGCCGACGCGGGCGTGCGGGCGCCCGCCGTCGGTGACCACGAGGGCGACCAGGATCTCGGCCGCCCGGGGCGCGTCGTTGAGCCGCACCTCCATCGCGTCGAAGTGGGTGCGGACGAAGGCCGCGTCCTTGAAGTGGAGCGGGACGTCGATGGTCGTCCCCGGCCCCCCCAGCTTCTTGGCGGAGGGGATGATCGCTTTGCCGCCGTGCACCAGGGCCCGGAACGGCGTGCCGAGAGTGGGGTGCAAGATGGCGGCGGCGTGCTCGTACTCGCCGTCCACGCCCACGATGGCCGCCTTGCCGTAGGAGTGCACCGCGCTCCCCAGGGCCATCACCGCCCGCCGCCCCAGCAGGTCGCCCAGCTCCTCGCCGGTCTTGATCAGCTCCTGCAGGTCCTCGACGAAGCGGCCGGCGAACGGGTTCTCGATCACCGCCACCGCCGCCACCTTGCGGAGCGGCTTCTCGAGACGGCGGCCGCCGTCCTCCTGGATCTCCTCGATCACCGTCACCAGCTTGCGGATCTTCATCAGTGCCCTCCTGCGGCGGGCCCCTGGCCCTTGACCACTTCCGCCGCGCGCGTGGCGGGCGGGGTGTTGCGGCTCCGCCCGATCTTGATCTGTCCGTCGATGAGGATCATCGAGACGCCGAAGAGGTCGCCCACCGAGAGCGCCTCGAGCGCGGTCCGGCCCTGCGAGCCGATCGGGGCGTCCACGATGCAGAGGTCCGCGTCCCGCCCCGGCGCGATCACGCCCGTCGACAGCTTGTAGACCCGCGCGGTGTTGCCGGTGGCCATGCACACCGCCTCCTCGGGGGCGATCCCCCCGAGCGAGACCAGGTGGGCGAGGACGCGGAGGATGCCGAGCGGCACCACCCCGGTGCCCGACGGCGCATCGAGACCGATGATGACGCGGCCGGTCGCGCTCGCCTCACGGGCGCGCCGGAGGGCGTGGAGCGCGGCCTTGCCGTTGCCGCAGTGGACGATCTCGAGCGCCATCCGGGTCGCCACCAGCGTGTCGATCTCGCGCTCGCTCATCGCGGTGGTCCCGCCGTTGATGTGGCCGACCACGTCGGGGTCGGCCTCCAGCACCACCTCCGCGCTGATGGCGTTCGAGCCCGCGATCGACGGCCCGCCGGTATGGATGGTGACGGTCATGCCGTGCTTCTTGGCCCACTTCACCATCGGAGCCGCGTCCTTGCCGGTCCGCACCGAGCCCAGCCCGATCTCGCCCACCAGCTTGACCCCGGCGCGCGCCATCTCCGCGAAGTCCTCCTCCACCATGCCGAGCTCCAGGATGGGCGCCCCCGCGTGCATCTTCACCCCGGCGGGCCGCTGGTTGGCGTAGGACTTCGCGGCCACGATGGCCAGGGCCTTGAGCCCCACGATGTCCTTGGGCCGCCCGGGCAGGTGCACCTCGCCGGCCGAGATCATGGTGGTGATGCCCCCGTTGAGACCGGACTCGATGAAGTCGATCGTGCGCTGGCGCGGCGTGAAGTCGCCGAACACGGGATGGCAGTGCGAGTCGATGAGGCCCGGCACCACCGTGCTGCCCCGGGCGTCGATGACGGTGTCCGCGTCGTCGTCGAGGCTCTGGCCCACCGCCACGATCTTGCCGTCGGCGGCCACGATCGAGTCGCCGTCGAGCAGCGGCCTCGCGATGTCCCCCGACACGATCTGCCCGATGTTCCTGACCAGCACTTTCAATGGTGCCTCCGGCCTCCCTATTCCCCTCTCCCCTCAGGGGAGAGGGCAGGGTGAGGGGTGGTGTTCTTCTTGCCGTCACACCGTCAGATACTTCCGCCTCAACGCCTCGTCGCCCATCAGGGCCGCCATCGGCCCGTCGAACCGGATGAGGCCCTTCTCGATGATGTAGGCCCGGTCGGCCAGCCTCGCCGCGAACTTGAGATTCTGCTCGGAGAGCAGGATCGTCAAGCCCTCCCGCTTGAGCGCCGCGATCTGATCCCCGAGGGCGCGCACGATCACCGGGGCCAGGCCCTCCGACGGCTCGTCGAGCAGCAGCACCCGCGGGTTGCCCATCAGGGTGCGGGCGACGGTGAGCATCTGCTGCTCGCCGCCCGAGAGGCTGCCGGCCCGGCGGCCCGCCAGCTCCCGCAGCTTGGGGAAGAACTCGTAGACCCGGGGCGTGCCCCAGGCCCCCTCGCCCTTCTGGCCCACCACGAGGTTCTCCGCCACGGTCAGATCGCTGAAGATGCGCCGCTCCTCGGGCACGTAGCCCACCCCGAGCCGACTGATCTCGTGGGTCGGACGGCGGGTGATCTCGCGGCCGTCGAAGCGGATGCGGCCGCCGGTGACCTCGACCAGCCCCACGATCGACTTGAGCGTGGTCGACTTGCCGGCCCCGTTGCGCCCGAGGAGCGAGACCACCTCCCCCGCCCCCGCCCGCAGGCTCACGCCGTGCAGGACCCGGGAGAGGCCGTAGCCGCCCTGTACCGCGTCCAGCTCGAGCATCACGCCTCCTCGCCCAGGTACACGCGCTGCACCTGCGCGTCCGCGCGCACCTCGGCGGGGCGCCCTTCCGCGATGACCCGGCCCTGGTGCAGCACCATGATGCGGTCGGCCACCGCGAAGACCACATCCATGTCGTGCTCGGTGAAGAGCACCGTGAGCCCGCGCGCCCGCGCGATGCGCTCGGTGAGGGCCATGAGGGCCCCGCGCTCGGCGGGAGCCATGCCCGCGGTGGGCTCGTCGAGCAGCAGCACCTCGGGGTCGTTGGCGAGCGCGACCGCCAGCTCGAGCTTCTTGAGATCGCCGTACGCGAGGACCGCGGCGACCCGGTCCGCCTGGTCGACCAGGCCCACCTGGTCGAGCAGGGCGCGCGCCTCCTCGGCCTGGAGCCGGGCGGCCGCCTCCAGGAGGGAATAGGTCTTGCCCGCGTGCGAGAGGCGGGCGACCCGCACGTTGTCGAGCGCGCTGAGGGTGGCGAAGGTGGCGGTGATCTGGAACGTCCGGCTCACCCCGCGGCGCCAGACCGTGTACGGGGGCAGCCCGCTGAGCCGCTGCCCCTTGAAGAGCACCGATCCGGCGTCGGCCCGGAGCTGGCCGGTGAGCATGTTGAAGAACGTGGTCTTGCCCGCTCCGTTGGGACCGATCAGAGCGCGGATCTCCCCCTTCGGCATCGCGAGGTCGACCGAGCTGACCGCCCGGACGCCGCCGAAGGACTTGGAGAGCCCGCGCGTCTCCAGCACCGGCGCCGTCTCGGGCCCGCTCACGGGCGCCGGCCGTCGAGCACGCCCGCGATGCCCCGCGGGAACGCGAGCACCAGCACCATCAGGATCGCGCCCAGCACCAGCTGCCAGTAGTCGGTGTAGCGCGTGATCACGGTGTCGAGCAGTTTGTAGACCGCCGCGCCGACGAGCGGACCCGAGGGCGACGCGATGCCGCCCAGGAGCACCATCACCAGCGGCTGCACCGACATCGGCGACTCGGTGTACACCGGGAACACGCTACCCTTGAGGAAGGCGAAGACCGCCCCGCCGATGCCGGCCACGAAGCCCGCCACCACGAAGGCGGTCCACTGCAGCGCCCGGATGTTCACCCCCAGCGCCTCGGCGCGCCGGGCGTGGTCGCGGGCCGCGCGCAGGGTGAGTCCGAACGGCGAGGCCGCGACCCGCCGCAGCAGGACGATGCCGACCACGGTGGCCACCAGCGCCCAGTAGTAGTAACGCCCCGGAGTGGCGAGCCAGGCTGCGGGCCAGACGCTCAGCACCCCGTTGTCCCCGCCGGTGACCTCGTCCCACTGGTGGACGATCGCGTAGACGATCTGGGCGAAGGCCAGGGTGAGCATCGCGAAGTAGATGCTGGTGAGCCGCACGCAGAAGTAGCCGAAGACGGCCGCGGCGAGGGCGGCCACCAGGGGGGCCACCACGAAGGCGGCCGGCATGGGCAGACCGGCGAGCTTGAGGAGGAGCGCGGCCCCGTAGGCGCCCAGCCCGAAGTAGGCCGCGTGCCCGAACGACACCATGCCGCCCACCGCCATCAGCAGGTGCAGGCTCGTCGCGAAGAGCGCGAACGCGAAGATCTCCACCACGACCGAGATCCAGAACGTCGGCACCGCGAGCGGCAGCGCGGCCAGGAGCACGAGCGCCGCGATCGTCCACCCGGGATGGAGACGCCGCGCCGGGTGGTCGGCCACCGCCCCGCTCCCCGGCGGCCGGAGCTGGATCTCGGGGCGACCGAGGAGGCCCCACGGCCGCACCACCAGCACCACCGCCATCACCACGAAGATGAGCACGATGGCCGCCTTCGGCAGCAGCAGCACCCCGTAGGCGTTGAGCACCCCGATCAGCAGCGAGGCCAGCAGGGCGCCCCACACCGAGCCCATGCCCCCGATCACCACCACCACGAAGGCCTCCACGATCACCGAGGTGTCCATCACGGTGGTGAGGGCCAGCCGCGGCACCTGGAGCGCGCCGCCGAGCCCGGCCAGGAACGAGCCGAGCACGAACACGGAGGTGAAGAGCCGCGACTGGTCGACCCCGAGCGCGGCCACCATCTCGCGGTCCTGGGTGGCCGCGCGGATCAGCACGCCCCAGCGGGTGCGGTGGAAGAGCAGCCAGAGCCCGAGGGCCACCAGCGGCCCGAAGAGGATGATGGCCAGATCGTACGAGGGGAAGAGCTGGCCCGCGATCGGCACCGAGCCGGCCAGCCCCGGCGCGGCCGGGCCGGTCTTGTTGTCGGCCCCCCAGAGGTAGCGCACGAGGTCGGCGGTCACGAGGACGAGCGCGAAGGTGAGCAGGAGCTGGTAGAGCTCGGGCGCGCGATAGACGCGGCGGAGGAGCAGGACCTCCACCAGCCCCCCGATCGCGGCCACCGCCAGCGCGGCGAGGAGCACCGCCAGGTAGAAGGCGGCCGGGCCGCCCGGCAGCACCGCCGCGAGGGAATAGGTCAGATAGGCGGCCAGCATGTAGAAGGAGCCGTGCGCGAAGTTGACGATCCGGGTGACCCCGAAGATGAGCGAGAGGCCCGACGCGATGAGGAACAGGAACATCGCGTTCGCGAGCCCGCTGAGGAGCTGCACGAGGAGGAGGGACATGCGGTCGAAGACCCCCTCACCCTGCCCCCTCCCCCGCGGCGGGGGAGAGGGTGATCACGAGGGGTGGGGCGCTCAGTTGGCCGGGCGGAGCTTCTTGACTTCGTCGTCGGATGGCAGCACCTTCTCGCCCGGAATCAGCTCGTGGTTGACCATGATGCCGACGCCCCGCTGCGCGTCGAGCTTGGTCGTGCCCACCCACGCGCCCATGGTGGACTGCCCGTCGGAGGCGCGGAAGGTGACCGGCCCCATCGGCGTCTCGACCTTCAGGCCCTTGAAGGCGGCCACCAGCTTCGCGGTCTCGGGCGCCCCCGCTTTCCTAAGCACCTCCGCCACCGAGAGATAGGTGACGTAGCCGATCAGCGAGCCCAGCACCGGGTTCTTGTCCCCGCGCTTGATGTAGCGCGCGACCCACTCCTGGTGGCCCGCGATCTTCACGTCGTACCACGGATAACCGGTGACCAGCATGCCCTCGGGCGCCTCGAGCTTGAGGGGATCGATGTACTCGGGCTCGCCGAGCAGGATGCCCACCACGAACGTCTTCTGGAAGAGCCCGCGCTTGCCCGCCTCGCGCACGAAGGCGAGCCAGTCGCTGCCGAAGAGCGAGACGTAGAGCGCGTCGGGGTTCTGGTTCAGGATCGCGGTCACGAGCGGGCCGGGCTCGATCTTGCCGAGGGTCGGCCAGTGCTCGCCCACCACCTGCACGTCGGGCTTCAGCTCCTTGAGCCGGTCCCGGAACGTCTCCCACGCGCGCTTGCCGTACTCGTAGTTGGGCCCGATGGTGGCCCACTTGACGTACTTCATCTTGCCGGCCTTGTCGGCCAGCATCCGCCCCTGCTCGTAGGTGTTCGGGCGCAGGCGCACCGCGTAGTCGTGTCCCTTGGACCAGGTGAGCGCCTCGGTGAGCGACTCGGCGGCGAGGAACATGGTCTTGTTCTGCTTGGCCCAGTCGGAGACCGCGAGCCCCACGTTGGAGAGGAAGCTCCCGGTGATCATCGCGACCTTGTCGGACTCCACCAGCTCCTGGGCGTGCTTGACCGCCTCCGCGGGCTGGCCCTTGTCGTCGCGGAACAGCACCTCGATCTTGCGACCGAGCACGCCCCCCTTGGCGTTGATCTCCTCGACGGCCATCTCGACGCCGGCGCGGTACGGGCCCGTGAAGGGGGCGCCGATGCCGCTGTAGGAGTTGATGTCGCCGATCTTGATCGGCGCCTGGGCCGCGGCGGGGCCTGCCCCGAGCGTGAGCAACAAGGCGGCCGCCGTGAGGGACGGGAGACGTGGTGCACGCATGCGAAACCTCCTCCGTGGATCGGTCGTGCTGCGCCTGAGTAAAGCAAAAGCGCGGAGGCTGTCAAGCCGATTCTCCCCGCTTGACACGGAGCATACCCGAGTGGTTTCCTCAGGGGCAAGTGGAGATTGCCTTGAGAGAAAGACCGGAGACGGCGGCGCTGGTGGGGGCGATGGCCGCGCGCCTGCGCGAGGCGCGGCGGGCCCATGGCCTGACCCTGCGCGCGCTGAGCGAGAAGACCGGGCTCTCCGAGCCGTTCCTCTCCAAGCTCGAGCGCGGACGCGTCTCCACCTCGATCGCGAACCTGATCCTGATCAGCCGCACCGTCGGCATCGAGCTGGGGCAGCTCTTCCAGGACGCGGCGGGCACCACCGCGACCCAGCACTACGCGCTGGTGCGGGCGGGCGAGCGCCGCGCCCCCCAGGCGGTTCCCGCCACCGGCTACACCTACCAACCCATGGCGGTCGGCTGGCCCGGGCAGCGCATGGACGCCTTCGTGCTCACGTTCCCGGTGCGGAACCGGGCCGACGTGCTCACCGCGCACGAGGGCGAGGAGCTGTCGTTCGTGCTGCAGGGCGAGATCCTGTTCCAGCTCGGCGACGAGAAGATCCCGCTCAAGACGGGCGACTGCCTCTACTTCAACGCGGAGATCCCCCACATGGGCAAGAACGTGGGGCGGGTCGACGCCAAGGTGCTCATGGTCGCGGCGCCGGGACGCGGCCCCGGGCGCGAGTTCGGCTGGTGGAAGGGGCCCGCGCCCGCCCCGGCCGTCCGCCGGAAGCGGCGGGGCAAGCCAACGAGGACAAGGAGCGAGGGCTGACATGGAGCGGACGATCTACACCTCGTGCACGCTCGACTGCCCGGACGGCTGCGGCATCATCGCCCACGTGAAGGACGGGCGGGTGGTGAAGCTCGAGGGCCATCCGGATCACGAGTTCACCCAGGGCTATCTCTGCGGGAAGACCTACCGCTTCCCGGAGCGGGTCTACAGCCCGGAGCGGCAGCTTCACCCGCTCAAGCGCGACAACGGCCGCCCCGACGGGGGCTGGGTGCGCATCGGGTGGGACGAGGCGCTCGACCTGATCGCGGAGAAGATCCGCGGCCACGTGGCCGAGCACGGCCCGCTCTCGATCATGCACTACCAGCGCACCGGCTCGTGGGGCGCCACCAAGCTCCTGAGCCGCCGCTTCTGGAACCTGCTCGGCGGGGCCACCACCACCAGCGGCTCGCTCTGCAGCGGCGCGGCGCGGGCGGGGCAGGCGCTCGACTTCGGTGTCCGCGCCGGGCACGACCCGTCCGACATGCTCAACAGCCGGCTCGTGCTGTTGTGGGGCCGCAACCCGATGGCCACCAACCTGCACACCGTGCCGATCCTGAAGGAGGTGCGCCGCCGCGGCGGCCGCGTGATCCTGATCGACCCGGTGCGGAGCGAGTCGGCCAACTTCTGCGACGCGCACGTCCAGCCGCGGGTCGCCACCGACGCGGAGCTGGCCATGGCGATGGCCAAGGTCATGCTGGAGGAGGGTCTGGAAGACCGCGCGTTCCTCGATCGGCACGCCCACGGCTTCGCGGAGTACCGCGCCCTGCTCGACGCCCGCCCGCTCGCCGAGCTGGCCGCCGCGTGCGAGCTGTCCGAGGCGGCGATCCGCGAGCTGGCCCGCGAGTACGCGACCACCAAGCCCGCCTCCATCCTGCTCGGCTGGGGCCTCAACAAGTACCAGCACAGCGCCGAGATCTTCCGCTGCGTGGACGCCCTCGGGGCCCTCGGCGGCCACATCGGGGTGCCGGGCGGCGGGGTCTCCCACGGCTACAACACCCAGCGCCACTTCGACAAGACGGTCGAGGCCGGAGACCGCGCCCGGCACCACCGGGCGATCCCGGAGCCCCTGCTCGGTCGCGGGCTCCTGGAGGCGCAGAAGCCACCCATCCGCATGATGTTCGTCAACGGGGGCAACCCGGTGAACCAGTCTCCGAACTCGAACCTGGTGGCCAAGGGCCTCGCGGGTCTCGACTTCCTGGTCGTGGTGGACCAGGTGCTCACCGACACCACCGACTACGCCCACGTCTTCCTCCCCACCACCACGTTCCTCGAGGAAGAGGACATGCTGGTCTCCTGGGGTCACAACATCATCGGCGGAGTGAACCAGGTGATCGAGCCGGTGGGCGAGTCGCGCTCCGATCTCTTGATCTTCCAGCAGCTCGCGGACCGCCTCGGCATCGGCCCGGAGATGGCGGGCGCCCCGCGAGACTGGCTCGAGCGGATCTTCAGCCCGCTCACCAACCGGGGCGTGAGCGTCGAGCAGGTGATGGAGGGCCCGGTGCGCTGCCCGATCGCGCCGATGGTGCCGTTCGCCGATCACGTCTATCCCACCAAGTCGGGGCGCTTCGAGTTCATCGCCCAGCTCCGGCACCAGCCCCGCGTGGTCCCGGACTTCCCGCTCACCCTCGTGACCAACTACAGCAAGAAGTGGCTCCTCTCCCAGATCCTCGAGAAGGAGCACCCGTCCATCGCCTCGGTGCGCATCGGCACCGAGACCGCGGCCGCCTATGGCATCGAGAACGGCGAGCGGGCCATCATCCGCTCTCCGGTCGGCCACCTCGAGGTGGAGGTGCTGGTGGACGCGCGCATCGGCCGCGGCATGGTCATCATGCCGGTGGGCACCTGGATCAAGCGCGGCGGCGGCGCCAACGTGCTCACCGAGGACATCATGTCCAACTTCGGACAGATGGCCGCGTTCGGCGAGACGCGCGTGAGGCTCGAGCGGCTCGTCACCGCCTGACCGGGAACCGCGGGTCGCTCCGGGGAGTTACGTTCGGCCAGGAGGAGATCCCACCATGGCAAATCCGCTCAGTCGCCGGGAAGTGCTCAAGTACGGCGCCTTCACCACCGTCGGGGGCGTGCTCACCCCGGGCATCTCACTGGCCCAGGCCATCACCACCGAGAGCCGGGGCCTCACCGCGCGGGATATCCAGCTCCCGTCCGGCGGGACCACGATCCCGGCCTACGACGCCCGTCCCGAGGCGGCCGGCCGCTATCCGATCCTGGTCGTCATCCCGGGCTTCACCGGCAACTCCGAGCAGCACAAGGACGTGGTGCGCCGCTTCGCCCAGGCCGGCTACTACGCGATCGCCCCCGAGCTGTTCTCGCGCGAGGGCGGGATGCAGGGAAAGAACTTCCAGGAGATGGGCCAGATCGCGGCCAAGGTGACGCGCGCCCAGTACCTGGGCGACATCCGCGCGGCCGCCGACTACGCCAAGCAGCAGACGTGGGCGCGGGCCGATCGGCTCGGGGTGACCGGCTTCTGCGGGGGCGGCGCGCTCACCCTGCACACCGCGGCCGAGTATCCCGGCGTGGCCGCGGCGGTCCCGTGGTACGGCCAGGTCAAGCGCACCTACTCGGACGCGCCCGGAGTGGACGCGTTCAGCCTGACCGCCCGCATCACGGCGCCCGTGCTCGGCCTGTACGGGGAGGCGGATCCCGGCATTCCGGCCGACGACGTGAAGCGCTTCGAGATGGAGTTGAAGAAGACCAATCCGAGCGTCGAGTTCGTCCTCTACCCCGGCGCGCAGCACGCCTTCTTCTCCGACGACCGGCCGCAGGCCTACCAGAAGGCCGCGGCGGAAGACGGCTGGAAGCGCTGCCTGGCCTTCTTCGACAAGCACCTGAAGAGCTGATCCGCCCGCTTGACAGCGAGGGCGTTTCACCTCAGATTGGCGAAACTCGTGGCCATGTTATCCGTGTCTCTAACGTCACCGACGACCCGGAGGACACCGGATGCCAACCTCCCACCGTGCGCACATCCACCGCCGTGACCTCCTAGCCCTCGGAGCCGGCGCCCTCGCCGTCTCTGCCCTGCCCGCCGGGCTCGCGGCCCGGCCCGCGTGGGCCCAGGCGCCACGCCGGGGCGGCACGCTCAGCCTCCGCCTCTGGGATCCGCCGCACTGGGATCCCCACCTGACCGTCTCCTACAAGACCCACATCGCCTACTCGTTCACCCACAGCCGCCTCCTCAAGCACAAGGCCGGCCCCGCGGTAACCCCCGGCATCTTCCCGATCGAGGGCGACCTGGCCGAATCCTGGACCCAGCCGAACGAGACCACCTACGTCTTCAAGCTCCGCCGCGGCGTGCGCTGGCAGAACAAGCCGCCGGTCAACGGCCGCGAGCTGACCGCCGACGACGTGGTGTACTCGGTGGAGCGGTTCCGCACGATCAAGGGCAACGCCAACGCCTACATGCTCTCCTCGCTCGACCGGGTGGAGGCGCTCGACAAGTACACCGTGCGCTTCATGTTGAAGGAGCCCTACGTCTGGTTCCTCGACATGCTCGCGAACTCCCACGCCGTCGCGATCGTGGCCCGCGAGTGCGTCGAGAAGCTCGGCGATCTCAAGAAGCCGGAGGCCACGGTGGGCAGCGGACCGTGGATGCTCGACGGCTACCGGCCCAACGTGGGCTTCACCCTCGTGCGGAACCCGGGCTATTTCCTGGCCGGCCTGCCCTACATCGAGCGGATCGAGGTGGCGATCGACGAGGACAATGCCTCGCGCATGGCCGCGTTCCTCGGCGGCAAGTACGACCTGGGCTGGGAGTACCAGGGCGTGATCAACCGGACCGACTGGGTGCAGATCAAGGACGTGCTGAAGCAGAAGCGCCCGCGGCTGCAGACCATCGAGTATCCGAACGCGGTCATGAGCCATATCTACACGCGCACCGACAAGCCCCCGTTCAGCGACGTGCGGGTGCGGCGTGCCATGTCGCTCGCGGTCAACCGGCCCCGCATCATCGACTCGGTGTACGAAGGCGTGGGCGCCCTGAATCCGTCGGTGCCCGCCGCACTCAAGGACTGGTCGGTGCCGATGGACCAGCTCGGCGAGGGAGCCCAGTACTTCAAGCCCGACCTGCCGCGGGCGCGCAAGCTGATGGCCGAGGCCGGCTACCCGAACGGATTCTCGGCCACGGTCGACTTCACCACCTACGGATCCCAGGTCCTCACCGATATGGTCCAGCTCGTGCTCAAGGACCTGAAGGACATCGGCATCGACGCCAAGCTCGTCACCAAGGAGTACGGCGCGTACATCGCGACCACGTTCTACGGCAAGTACGACTCGATGGCCTTCGGCCCCCAGACCGGCTTCCAGGAGCCCGACAACTTTCTCTACGGCCAGTACTACCCGGGCGAGCTCAAGAACCACGGGCACATCAACGATCCGGTCGTGGCCGACATGCTGATCCGCCAGCGGCGGACCGTGGATCCGGTGAAGCGCCGCGAGGTCATCTGGGACATCCAGCGCTACCTGGCCCAGCAGCAGTACTACGTGCAGATGCCGTCCGCGATCCAGATCGCGGTGTGGGACGCCGCGGTCAAGAATTACGCTCCCAACGTGAGCTACGACTACGGCGGGCGCCTGATGGCCAGCTGGCTCGAGCGGTAGGCGCAAAACCCTTGACATCGGGCGCGTTTGCCGCCAGATTGTCGCAACGCTCGGGCCCCGCTGTCCGTCTCAACGTCAACGACGACTGGAGGAAAACGGATGACGCCGGACCATACCCGCCTCCCGCTGAGCCGCCGTGACCTGCTGAAGCTCAGCGCGGGCGCCGCCGGCGTCCTGGCCGTCCCCTTCAAGAACTACGGACCGAATCTCGGGTACGACTGGGGCGGGCGCGTGACCGCGGCCTGGCTCGACCGGTAGCCCGCTTCGAGGAGAGCAATCATGGACCAGCCGACTTCCTCCCTCACCCGTCGCGACCTCCTCAAGCTCGGCGGCACCGCCCTCGCGGTCGGGGCCACCGCGGCCGTCTCCACGCCCGGGTCCGCCCTGGCCCAGACCCCGAAGCGCGGCGGCACCTTCCGGCTGCGCTCCCACGTGGCGCCGGTGCACTTCGACCCGCACCAGACCATCGCCTTCTCCACCATGATCCCGCTGTCCTTCGCCTACAGCCGGCTGGTCAAGGTCAAGGGCGGCGCCTCGGTGGTGCCGGGCACCCAGCCGATCGAGAACGACCTCGCCGAGTCCTGGGAGCGCCAGGGCGACACCGTCTACGTGTTCAAGCTCAAGAAGGGCGTGCGCTGGCACAACAAGCCGCCGGTCAATGGGCGCGAGCTGACCGCGGAGGACGTCAAGTACACCTACGAGCGCTTCCTCACCATCAAGGGCAACGGCAACAAGACGGTGCTCGAGATGGTGGACAAGGTGGAGGCGGTCGACAAGTACACCGTGAAGTTCACCCTGCGCGAGCCCAACGCCTGGTTCATCGACCGGCTGGCCTCGACGACCACCTGGATCGTCGCCCGCGAGTCCGTCGAGCAGCACGGCGATCTGCGCAAGCCGGAGAGCGTGATCGGCACCGGCCCCTGGATGCTCCAGCGGTACGAGCCCAACGTGCGCATCTCGTTCGCGCGACACCCCAACTACTTCGTCTCCGGGCTGCCCCACGCCGACGGGGTGGAGATCGTGCTCTCCTCCGACCCGGCCGCCGGCTTCGCCGCCTTCCTGGCCGGGGAATACGACTTCGGCCCCGAGTACGGGATGGTGATCCGCCGCAGCGATCTCGACGTGGCCCAGAGCCGCATCAAGGGCCTCGGCACCCGCGACTACATCGTGCTGTTCGGGGGCATCACCGCGATGAAGATCGACCAGGAGCCGTTCAAGGACGTGCGGGTACGCCGCGCGTTCGCGATGGCCGACAACTGGCACGAGATCCTCGAGACGAACGCCTGGTCCATGGGCAAGGGGGTGCCCAACCCGCTCATCCCGGCCACGCTCAAGGAATGGACGATCCCGATCGGCCAGCTCCCGCCCGAGGGGCGCGCGCTCTACGAGTTCGATCCCAAGGGCGCCCGGAAGCTGCTCGCCGAGGCGGGCTACCCCAACGGCCTCAAGGTCCCGATCGAGACGACCCCCGGCTACGGGCCCGACTGGATGGACGCGGTGCAGGTCGCCCTGCGCAACTGGAAGCTCGCGGGGATCGAAGGCGACCTCAAGCTCAAGGAGTACGGGGCCTTCGTGACGAGCGCGGTCTTCGGCAAGTTCGACAAGATGATGCTCACCCCTCCGCGGTCTCACCACCGATCCCGACAACTACTTCGTAAATTACATGCCCGGCGAGCCGCTCAACTCCTCCGGGGTCAACGACCCCAAGCTGACCGAGATGATCAAGCTCCAGCGCCGGACCTTCGACGAGAAGAAGCGCAAGGACATCGTCTGGGACATCCAGCGCTACGCCTCCCAGACCGTCTACTACGGCTACGGCGCCTCGGTGAGCGCGGTCGGCGCCTGGATGCCCTACGTGAAGAACTTCGGCCCCAACATCGGCCACGACTACGGCGGCCGTTTGATGGTCGCCTGGCTCGATAAATAACGAAAACACACTTCAAAAATGCGAAGCCACCTTACAGAGGTCGTCGCTCGCGACGACCGTACAATCAAATAAAAGGGGGTCGCACAATCTCGCGCTCCGCCCCCACGACCGGTCGCATTACCTCGCGCGTGGCCCCCAGGACCGGTCGCCCTACCCCGCGCTCCGTCCACACGTCCCGTCCCACCACCCCGCGCCCAACCCCCGGCCGCCGCTCGTGAAGCGCTATGTCTTTCGCCGCCTGCTGGTGGCGATCCCGTCGCTGCTCATCGCGTCGCTGATCGTCTTCAGCCTGCCGCGCCTCCTTCCGGGCGACGTGGTACAGCTCATGCTCGAGGAGAAGGCCTACGGCAAGGACCTCGAGGACCTGCGCGCCAAGCTCGGGCTGAACCGCCCGATGTACATCCAGTACGTGGAGTGGCTCGGCCAGGTGGCCCGCGGCGACCTGGGTGAGTCGCTCTGGACCCGCCGCCCGGTGCTGGAGGAGCTGACCCGGCGCCTGCCCATCAGCCTCGAGCTGGGGGTGCTCGCGCTCGCCTTCGCGATCGTGATCGCGGTGCCGATCGGCGTGCTCGCCGCCATCCGCCAGGACACCCTCGCGGACTACGCGATGCGCAGCATGGCCATCCTCGGGCTCTCGGTGCCCGGCTTCTGGATCGCCACCCTCTGCGTGCTCCTGCCCGCGATCTGGTGGGGCTGGAGCCCGCCCATCCAGTTCACCGCGTTCACCGTCAACCCCTGGGCCCACTTCGCCCAGTTCCTGCTGCCCGCGTTCATCCTGGGCATCGCCTCCGCCGCGGCCATCATGCGCCTCACCCGCGGCACCCTGCTCGAGGTCCTGCGCCAGGACTATGTGCGCACCGCCTGGGCCAAGGGCCTCCGC
>WNFG01001375.1_pt1 | contig 32717 bp, 25 predicted proteins | sample 5400431 | NCBI WGS metagenome assembly WNFG01 (sample SAMN13153346, study PRJNA577476) | soil metagenome | isolation source: 120 cm saprolite under Douglas fir tree site 2 hole 3 replicate 2 | place: USA:California | collected 2015-04-18
TGATCGAGCGCCACCAGGACATTCGCCTCCGGATAATAGGTCGCGATCGAGCCCTGCGCGATATTGTAGGCAACCGCCGTCAGGTTGCGCATGATCCGCTCGCCCGCTTTCGATCCCGCATCGGACACGACGCCGATATCGACGAGATCGCCATGCTTCAAGCCGCGGCTGGAGAGGTCGCGTTCATTGACGAACACGACGTCGCGCCGCCCCGTGATCCCACGATAGCGATCATTCTTGCCGTAGATCGTCGTGTTGTATTGGTCATGACTTCTGATCGTGGTGAGCGTGAGAGCTTCACGATCCGCCACGCGCGGATCCTCATCTGTTCCGGGATGGACGATAAAATTGGCCTTCTTCGTCGGCGTCAGCCACTCACGCTCCGATGCGGCAACATAGAGCCGAAATCCACCCGGCTTCTTGATGCGGGCATTGAAATCCGCGAATTCCGGAAAGATCGCCTCGATGCAATCGCGGATCTTTCCGTAATCGGAAACCAGTTCCGCCCATTTGATGCGCGTGTTCGGCAACGTGGCCAGCGCCATTTCCGCGATAATTGCCGGTTCCGACTTGAGATGCTCGGACGCCGGTTTCAGGCCGCCGCGCGAAGCATGGACCATCGACATTGAATCTTCCACAGTGACCGACTGGGGACCGGTCGCCTGAGTATCGATCTCGGTGCGTCCCAGACAGGGAAGAATGAAGGACTGTTTCGCGAGCAGCAAATGGGAGCGATTGAGCTTGGTGGCGATATGCACCGCGAGATCGAGCTTCCGCATCGCCTTGAATGTGATTTCCGGATCGGACATCGCAACGGCAAGATTGCCGCCAAGACAGACCAGCGCCTTCGATCGCCCATCCCGGATCGCTTCGATGGCTTCGACCGCGTTGTGGCCCTTGTGGCGCGGCGGCTCGATTCCGAACACGCGGGCCAGCCCGTCCAGAAACGCATCGCTCGGAATCTCGGTAATGCCGACCGTGCGATCTCCCTGCACATTCGAGTGGCCGCGCAACGGAGAGATGCCCGCGCCCTTGCGGCCAATGTTGCCGCGGAGCATCAACAGATTGGCGATCTGCTGCACATTGCCCGTACCGTGGCGATGCTGGGTGATGCCCATGCCGTAATTGATGATGACGCGCTCCGCCTTGGCGTAGATATTGCCGGCGGCCTCGATATCGGATCGTGACAAACCCGAGGCTTCCTCAATCGAGTCCCAGGAGGTCGCATCGAGATCAGCCAGCAGTTCATCGATTCCGGTCGTATGATCCCTGATGAAATCACGGTCAAGAACGCCGGAGCCGCCTTCGGCAAGGCTTTTGGCATCGAGCGCCACGAGGGTCTTCATGATTCCCTTCAGCACCGCGATATCGCCGCCGACCTTCACCAGATAGTAGGTCGAGGCGATGGGCGTCGAGCTGAGCGTCAACATTTCGACAGGATGCTGCGGCGATGTGAACCGTTCCAGCCCGCGCTCGCGCAGCGGGTTGAAGACGATAATAGGCACTCCCCGCTTCGATACCTCGCGCAGCGTCGTCAGCATGCGAGGATGATTAGTCCCGGGATTGTGGCCGATACAGAAAAGCGCGTCGCAATGATCGAAATCCTCCAGGGTCACAGTTCCCTTGCCAACACCGATCGATTCCGGCAGGCCGACGCTCGTCGCCTCGTGGCACATATTCGAGCAGTCGGGAAAATTGTTGGTTCCGTATTCCCGCGCGAACAGCTGATAGAGAAAAGCCGCCTCGTTGGATGCGCGGCCGGAGGTATAAAACTCCGCCATGTCGGGATGCGGTAACTCGCGGAGCGCGGCGCCGATTCTCGCCAGCGCCTCGTCCCACGAAATCGGCAGGTATTTGTCAGTTGCCCGGTCGTAGACCATCGGGTGGGTCAAGCGACCCTCGTTCTCGAGGTCGAAGTCCGGCCAATTCCAGAGCTCGCTGACCGTGTGGGCCGCGAAGAATTCCGGCGTCGTCCGTTTGGCGGTCGCCTCCCAGGCGACAGCTTTGGCGCCGTTCTCGCAAAACTCGAACGAGGAGGTATGTTTTGGATCGGGCCAGGCGCAGCCCGGGCAATCAAACCCATGCGGCTGGTTCATGCTGAGGAGACCACGAGTCTCCTTCACAATGGCCATCTGACCGCGCACCGCGTCTGCCACGGCTTTCAGAGCGCCCCACCCCGCCGCAGCTCCCTCGTAATCGCCGACGCCTACGACATCGTCTTCGCTCATTGTGCTCTCCATAATCGCGGGTGATGTGTGGCCGTCCGAGACCGTCGATAGACATCGGCAGCAAACGAGCTCTGCTCAAGTAAAATAACTTTTAGTCTCGTTAACTTGAATCGGCCTCGGTCTGATCCTTCACCATCACCTTGAGGTGAATTCACAGGCTGAATTTCGATCAATCATTACAATGGCTCTGCGGCCAAACACGATCGGATCGACGCAAGAATAAACGCGTATTTAATTGTGCAATCGCGAGCGGCCGAGCATTTTCGGCGTTGAGACTATCCGAAACCGTTTAGGCAAACACCGGCTCCGGATCGCCGATCAGTTCTCGCCTCGGCAACGCGGGCTTCAAAGGGAGATTGCCAATGAGATTGTCGTTGATCGCTGCCGTCCTTCCAGCGCTGATCGTTTGTAACGGTGCGATGGCGCAAGTTAGCGGAATGGCCAGCCCGACACCTACCGTTGGCGCGACCTCGCCGCTTGGCTTGGGAACGGGTTCGACGGTTTCCCCAACGGGCATCCCCCTTGGCGCTACCGAAATCGCATCGCCTGGAGTCAGTCCGGCTCCCACCGATGCAACGGGCACAATTGCAATGCCGAGCAGCAGCACGACATGCTCGACCTTGGGGACTGCGCCATCATCCATGTTCGGATCCACCGCGAGCTTCGATGGCGGCGGTATGGCAGCGGGAGCGGTGGCACCCGCCACCGCGGCGACGTCAGGCAGCATGGCAACATCGGGAACATCAGCGACGTCGGGAATGTCGACAACGTCGGGGATGCTGCAAACCTCGGGGATGTCGGGAATGTGCGGCGCCGGCTCGAGCAACCTTGCCTCTTCTTCCACTCCAACGTCAACGTCGCCGACAACGCCGGGTGGCAGCGCTCGAACCGGTATTCCGTTGGGATCCATCGAGATCGGCAACCTTGGGGTCAGCTCCGCGGCGGCGGTGCCGACGATGAGCGTATCTCCCACTGTAGGTTTCGTGGGAATGACTCCGGTCGCACCGACCATACCCACGGTTACATCTCCACCCCCTGTTTCATCCGCGCCGACAAACCCATTCCAGTGCCTCGCCGGAACGGCGGGCACGACGAGCGGCTGCTGAAGTCACTTTTCATCTGAGAGCTGGACCGGCCATGAAAAAGAAAGTCATCATCCCCACCGCGCTATTGACGACCCTGGTCGCGGCCGGCGGTCTTCTGTACTTCATGCATGTTCACCCGTTGGAGAAGGCGGCTGCCGCACCCGCTCCGCCACCCGCGGCGCCGATTGTTGCCGGCACGGTCACCCAGCATGACGTGCCTATCTATCTTAGCGGTGTCGGCACCGTGATTGCGTTCAACACCGACGTCGTGCGCGCCCAGATCCAGGGGCAAATCCTCAGCATCAACTTCACCGAAGGTCAGACCGTGCATGCCGGCGACCTGCTTGCGCAGATCGATCCCCGTCCCTACCAGGCGTTGATCGATCAATACACTGGAAACCTGGAACGCGATCAGGCCCAGATCATCAATGCCCAGGCCAATCTTGCCCGCTACACCACGTTGGGGGAGAAGGGCTGGGCCACGCCGCAGTTGCTCGAGACCCAGAAGGCGCAAGTGGGGCAGCTGCAGGCGGCCATCAAGGCCGACCAGGCGCTGATTGACGCCGCAAAGGTGGAACTCAGCTTCACGCGCCTGACGTCGCCGATCGATGGCGTGGTCGGTATTCGTCAGATCGACGTCGGCAACATCATCAGCCCGTCAACGACAAACGGCCTCGTCGTCGTGACGCAGATCGATCCGATTTCACTGATCTTCACGCTCCCGGAGACGGTTCTGCCGCAAATCCAGCAGCAGCAGGCGAAAACCAAAGCGCCGCTCGCCGTTCTCGCCTACAGCCAGGACGATACGATCCAGTTGGATCAAGGCGTGCTCGGCCTCGTCAACAACGAGATCCTGCAGACCACGGGCTCGATCCAGCTCAAGGCGAATTTTGCCAACAAATTGCACCGGCTCTGGCCGGGCCAACTCGTCAACGCGCGGCTGCTGGTCGATACCAGGCATAACGGCCTGACTGTCACCGCATCGGCGGTGCAGCAGGGTCCGAGTGGCGCCTACGTCTACGTCATCGATGCCAACGACACCGTTGAAACCCGGCCGGTCAAGGTTGCGCAGATCAGCGGCGGGCAAGCGCTGATTGATTCCGGGCTCAAGGCCAATGAGCAGGTCGTGGTTGACGGACAATACAAGCTGCAGCCCGGTACGCGTGTCACGATGCTGCACGGCCAGGCGGCACAGGAAGCCATCGCACAAAGCGCGCAGCAGGCACCCATCCCATGAACATTTCAGCACCGTTCATCCATCGGCCGATCGCGACCGCCCTGCTGATGGTCGGACTTCTGGTCGGCGGCCTGGTCAGCTATCCGCTATTGCCGGTGGCGGCCCTGCCGAATGTCAATTACCCGACCCTCCAGATCACGGCCCAACTGCCGGGTGCTGATCCGCAGACCATGGCATCTTCGGTGGCAACACCACTCGAATTGCAGTTCGGCGAGATCCCGGGCCTCGCCCAGATGACGTCGGCGAGCGCACTCGGCTACACCCAGATCACCCTCCAGTTCAATCTGAACCGCCAGATCGACGGGACAGTCAGCGATGCGCTGTCGGCGATCAATGCTGCCACCCCGTATTTGCCGATCGGCATGCCGTATCCACCGACGATCCGGAAAGTCAATCCGGCTGACACCCCGATCCTGGTGCTCGGCCTGACCTCGGACACACTGCCGCTGACCACCGTCGATGCCTACGCAGAAAACATCTTGCTGCAGAAGATATCGCAGATATCCGGCGTCGGCCTTGTGGGTATCGGCGGTCAGCAGAAGCCCGCCGTTCGCGTCCAGCTCGACCCGGAGGCTCTGGCGGCCCGCGGCATCAATCTCGAGGACGTGCGGACGGCGCTTGGCCAGGCGAATGTCGATCTGGCGAAAGGTACGCTCAACAGCCCGCGCCAAACCTACACGCTCAACACCAACGATCAGCTGCTGAAGGCCGAGGACTACGCCAATCTGGTGATCGCCTATCGCAACGGAGCGCCGGTCCGCATACGCGACGTTGGCCGGGCCGTCAGTGCGCCAGAGAATGATCTGATCGCGGGCTGGTTCAACCAGAAGCGCGCGGTCATCCTGGCGATCCAGCGCCAACCCGGCGCCAACGTCGTCGACACGGTGAACCGTATCAAGGCGGCGATGCCGGTGCTTCAGGCCTCGATTCCGCCCGCCGTCAAGGTCAACATCATATCCGACCGCACCGAGACCATCCGCGCTTCGGTCAGCGACGTGCAGTTCACGTTAATGCTCACGGTCGCGCTGGTGGTGATGGTAATCTTCATATTCCTCCGCAATTTCTGGGCCACCGTTATTCCGGCCGTCACCGTCCCGCTGTCGCTGGTCGGCACCTTCGCCGTACTCTACGAACTCGGCTACAGTCTCGATAATCTCTCCTTGATGGCGTTGTCCATCGCGGTCGGCTTCGTGGTCGACGACGCCGTCGTCGTGATCGAGAACATCGTGCGGCACATGGAGGAAGGCGCCTCTGCGTTCGAAGCCTCGCTTAAAGGCGCCGGCGAGATCGGATTCACTATAGTGTCGATCACGCTATCGCTGATCGCCGTGTTCATTCCGCTGTTCCTGATGGGCGGCTATGTCGGTCTATTGTTCCGCGAATTCGCCGTCACCGTCAGCGTGGCGCTGGTGTTGTCGCTCCTGATCTCGCTGACGCTCACGCCGATGATGTGCTCGCGCCTGCTCAAGCCGGAGAGCAAGGAGCACGGATGGCTCTACCGGCTTTCCGAACGCGGCTTCGACGGTCTTCTCAACCTCTACGAGACCGGCCTCAAGATCGTGCTGCGTCATCGTTTCATCACCCTGATGACAATGCTCGGCACCATCGCGCTGACCGGATATCTCTACGTGCTGATCCCAAAGGGTTTCTTCCCCGAGCAAGACACCGGACTGATCATCGGCCTGTCCGAGGCGGCGCAGGATATCTCCTTTCAGGCCATGGCCGAGCGCCAGCAAGCCTTGCTCAACGCCGTGATGCGCGACCCTGCGGTTGCGACGGTCGGCGCGGCGGTCGGCGCCGGCGGCGGCAACACCACGGTCAATAACGGTCGCGTTTACATAGCGCTCAAACCTCAGAACCAGCGCGGCAGCATGGACCAGGTGCTTGCGCGGCTGCGGACCAACCTCGCCAAGATTCAGGGGATCACGCTCTATATGCAGGCCGCGCAGGACATCACCATCGGCGGACGCGTGTCCAAGACGATGTATCAGTACACCCTGAACGACGCCGATCCCGGAGAGCTCAATCATTGGGCAGGGTTGTTCCTCGACAGGATCAAGGCCATCCCCGGCATCGCCGACGTCGCCACCGATCAGCTCAATGCGGGGCCGATGCTCGACATTACGATCAAGCGTGAAGTCGCCTCGAGCTACGGTATCTTGCCCTACACGATCGACAACACGCTCGACGACGCCTTCGGCCAGCGTATCGTCTCGACCATGTACACGACTCTGAACCAGTACCATGTCGTCCTGGAGGTCGACCCCAAGTTCCAGTATGGGCCCGAAGCGCTCAACGGCATCTACGTCAAATCGTCGAGCGGGCAGCAGGTGCCGTTATCCACCTTGGTGGACTCCGTGGTGAAGGTCGCGCCGCTCGTGATCAATCATCAGGGGCAGTTCCCGTCGGTAACGATCTCGTTCAACCTCCTGCCGGGCACCGCGATCGGCCAGGCGGTGAGTTCCATCCAGAAGATCGAGAAAGATCTCGGCAAGCCGCTCTCGCTTCAAACCAGCTTTCAGGGCAACGCCCAGGCATTCGGCGACTCGCTGTCGAGCACGCCGATCCTCATTGCCGCCGCACTCTTCGTCATCTACCTCATCCTCGGTGTGCTGTACGAGAGCCTGATTCACCCGATCACGATCATCTCGACCTTGCCATCGGCCGGTCTCGGTGCGCTCTTGTTGCTGATGGCGGTTCACTACGATCTCAGCGTGATCGCGATCGTCGGCATCATACTGCTCATTGGCATCGTCAAGAAGAACGGGATCATGCTGGTCGATTTCGCCCAGCACGTCGAGCACGAACAGGGGCTCACGGCGGAAGAATCGATTTATCAGGCCTGCATCATGCGGTTTCGGCCGATCCTGATGACGACAATGGCGGCGCTGCTTGGCGGCGTTCCGATGATGCTCGGTAGCGGTGTCGGATCGGAGCTGCGCCAGCCGCTCGGCTACGCCATCGTCGGCGGCCTCGCCCTGTCGCAGGTTCTCACCCTCTATACGACGCCGGTCGTCTATATCTATCTCGACCGGCTGCAGACCTGGCTGTTCGGAGAAAAGAAGCCAGCAGTTGCGGGCCACGCTGAGGCGGCGCCTGCCGAATGACGGGCCTTTGACGCACGCTGTTCTGCGCTCTCGATAATCGCGTGACCTGCATCGACTGCAGCGATCATCATGATTTGGTAGGGAGGAGGCTGCGAGCACCTTACCGAAGGACCCCGTCTCAACTCGGTGTGAATTACTAAACCCCAATTTAGTGGTTCTCTCGTCAGCCGCTGCTTAGCTTCCCAATTGAAGGTGCAAATTGATCCAGGACACCATGATGGCTTCCGCTGCAATTCACATCGTTAGCCCGGCTGAATTCGACCGGGGAACCGCGCAGACGCCGGGCTCCGAACGTCAGGCGGCCATCACCCCGGCGCTCGGCATTGCATCGGCCATCTGGGGCGGCCTGTTCGAGGTGGCGCCGGGATCGCGGACCGGTGTTCATCATCACGGGGAGCAGGAGACGATCGCTTACGTCCTCTCCGGCATCTGCGAAATCCGCTGGGGCGTGCGCGGCGAATCGGTCGCGCGCGCGAAAGCCGGCGATTTCATTCATGTCCCCGCTTTCCTGCCGCACATGGAAATCAATCCTTCCAAGCAGGAGCCGTTTCGATGGGTGGTCGTGCGCAGCACCGCTACACCGATCGTTGTCAACCTTCCGGACGATAGCTGGCCGTAAGCCGGACATCTTCCTGCGGGCAGCGGGACGACAGCGGGCCGTAAGCCTGATGTCTTCCTGCAGACAGCCTTCACGGACTTGGCGAACATGGAGCAGTCATGGACGAGAACGATTCCAATGCAGGGCCGAATAAATTCAAAGTTACCCGCCGCACGGTGATCGAAACCGGGACGACCGCACTGCTCTTGACCACACTGCCGCGGGCGTCCTTGGCGGCCGGCCCGGCCGATGACAACGAACCGCCTCCTGTAAAGGTCGAACTTCAGATCAATGGCCACACCCGCTCGCTGACGCTGGATCCCCGCACGACATTGCTGGACGCGTTACGCGAACACCTCGCGCTGACGGGATCAAAGAAGGGTTGCGATCACGGCCAATGCGGCGCCTGCACGGTGCTGATCGATGGACGCCGCATCAACTCCTGTCTGACGCTCGCGGCGATGCATGATGGCCACTCCATCACCACGATCGAGGGACTTGCATGGGGTGATGATCTGCATCCGTTGCAGGCGGCCTTCGTCGAGCATGACGGCTTTCAATGCGGTTACTGCACTTCGGGCCAGATCTGCTCCGCGGTCGGAATGCTGGCCGAAAGCCAGCAGGGCATGCCGAGCTATGTGACGGACGACCTGACGCAGCCCGCCGCCGAACTCACCGATGCGGAAATTCGCGAGCGGATGAGCGGCAACATCTGCCGCTGCGCGGCCTACCCCAATATCGTTTCGGCCATCAAACAAGCAGCGGGAATGCCGACATGAAGGCTTTCACCTATCAACGCGCCGATTCCGTCACGCAGGCGGCCGCTGCTGCCATTAAATCCGGCGCCAAAATCATTGCCGGCGGCACCAATTTGCTCGACCTGATGAAATTGCAGGTTGAGACGCCATCCCAGCTAATCGACATCAACCGGCTGCCGCTCGACAAGATCGAAGAGACGCCCGAGGGGGGCTTGCGGATCGGCACGCTGGTACGAAACAGCGATCTTGCCACCGACCCGCGCGTGCGGCAGCGTTACGGCGTGCTGAGCCGCGCCTTGCTAGCAGGCGCCAGCGCACAGCTGCGCAACAAGGCCACCACCGGCGGAAATCTGCTGCAGCGAACCCGCTGCTACTATTACTATGACGTCACAAAACCCTGCAACAAGCGCAGCCCCGGCTCCGGCTGTGCGGCGCTCGCCGGCTTCAACCGCATTCACGCTATCCTGGGCACCAGCGATGACTGCATCGCGACGCATCCGTCGGATATGGCGGTAGCGATGCGGGCGCTCGACGCCAAGGTGGAAACGGTCAATCGCGAGGGCGAAGCCAAAGCTATTCCGATCGCGGAGTTTTACCGTCTTCCCGGCAACACTCCCGAGATCGAGACATCGCTCAAGCCGGGCGAAATCATCACCGCGGTGACGCTGCCTCCGCCGCCTCCGGGCGTGCAGGTCTATCGCAAGGTCCGCGATCGCGCTTCCTACGCCTTTGCGCTGGTTTCCGTTGCCGCGATCGTCGACAACACGCGCGGCCAGATCCGCTCGGCCCGGCTGGCCTTCGGCGGGTTGGCGCATATGCCGTGGCGGGTAGCGCAGGCCGAGCAAAGATTGGTCGACGCGCCCGCGAACACGACCACTTTCAACGCGGCTGCAGATGCCGTTCTCGAAGGCGCGCGCGGATTTGGCGCTAACGATTTCAAGATGCCGCTGGCGCGGCGCACGCTGCACAGCGTGCTTGCAGAGATGACCCGGACCTGAGGCAGCGATCCCATGGAAATGAACTCACCCGTCGGCACAAATGCACTCGATGCGCAGGGCATCGTCGGCAAGCCACTCGACCGCGTGGACGGCCCATTGAAGGTTACCGGCGGCGCGCGCTATGCCTATGAGATGCAGCAGGACAACGTGCTGTATGGCTTTGTGGTCGAGGCCTCGATCGGAAAGGGAAGGATCAAATCGATTGACACGCGGGCTGCCGAGAAGGCGCCGGGCGTCGCGCTGGTTCTCACCCATCGCAACGCGCCGGCGCAGGGCACCGGTAATCACCGCGAAGCGCACCCGGTGCTCACCGGGCCCCACGTGACGGGTTACGGCCAGCCGGTTGCCTTCGTGGTTGCCGAAACGTTCGAACAGGCCCGGGCGGCGGCTTACCTCGTAGACGTGAAATATGACCGGTCGAACGGAAAATACGCGCTGCGTTCCAACCTCAATGAGGCGCGCGTACCAAAGCCAAGCGATGCGCCGGCAGCCGACAGCGCGGTGGGCGATTTCGCAAGCGCATTCGCCGGCGCCCCGGTACAACTCGACGTGACCTATACCACCCCGTTGCAAAGTCATGCGATGATGGAACCGCATGCCACGCTTGCGACGTGGGACGGCGACAAGCTGATCCTGCATACCGCGAACCAGATGCTCAACCAGGGTCAGCAGGTGATCGCGACGACCCTAAAGATTCCTGCTGAAAACATACGCCTGATCAGCCCGTTCATCGGCGGCGGATTCGGCGGCAAGCTCTGGGTCAATGCCGATGCCATCCTGGCGGCGATCGCATCACGGCAGCTCAAGCGGCCGGTGAAAATCGCGCTGACGCGGCAGCAGATTTTTCACGTCACGACGCACCGCTCGAACACAATCCAGCGCGTTCGACTGGGCACCGATCGGGAGGGCCGTATCCTCGCGATCGGCCACGATGTGTTCTCCGGCAATCTGCCCAGCGAACAAACCTACGAGGGCGCCGCCCTCCAGACCCGCACGCTCTATGCCGGGCCCAATCGGTTGACGCGACATCGTCTGGCGCCACTGGATATTCCGGTGGCGTCGTCGATGCGGGCTCCCGGCGAGTCGGTCGGACTGATGGCACTTGAATGTGCGATGGACGAGCTTGCCGAAAGACTGAACCTCGATCCGATCGAGTTGCGCATTCGAAACGAGCCAAGCGAGGATCCGGAAAAACATATCCCCTACTCGAGCCGCCACCTGATCGCTTGCATGGAGGAAGGTGCTCGCCGATTTGGATGGGACACGCGCAATCCGAAGCCGAGCCAGCTTCGCGACGGACGCTGGCTGGTGGGAATGGGCATGGCTGCGGCGACACGCGGCAACCCGCTTCTGCTTTCCAAGGCTAATGTCCGGCTGGATCCTGACGGTACCTGCACCGCGAGAATGGCGATGACCGACATCGGAACCGGGACTTATACCATCCTGGCCCAGATCGCGGCGGAGATGCTCGGCCTGCCGACGGAACGCGTGCGAATCGAACTCGGCGATACCAACTTTCCGCAGGCGGCAGGTTCGGGTGGCTCATGGGGCGCGGGCAGCTCGGGCTCGGCCCTGTTCGAGGCATGCAATACGCTGCGCGCAAAGCTGGCACGGACCGCCGGCATGGATCCGGCAACCGCAAGGTTCGCCAACGGCAGCATCGCATCCGGCGAACAGTCCAGAAAGCTGACGGACCTTGTGGGCGCCGGGATGGACGCCGACGGTGAAATCCGGCCGGGCCGCAACAACAAGGATTTTTCGCAGCAATCCTACGGCGCACATTTCGCGGAAGTCGGCGTCGACGTGGATACCGGTGAGGTGCGGGTGCGGCGCATGCTCGGCGTATTCACTGCCGGCCGTGTCCTGAACGCGAAGACGGCTCGCTCCCAAGCAATCGGAGGAATGGTGTTCGGCGTCGGCGCCGCGCTGCACGAAGAGATGACGCTCGATCCTCGCTTTGGCTATTTCGTCAATCACGATCTCGCCGAATACCACGTGCCGGTGCATGCCGACATTCCGGCGATCGACGCCATTTTTCTTGCCGAGCTGGACGACAAATCCAACCCGCTCAAGAGCAAGGGCATTGGCGAACTCGGAATCTGCGGCGCTGGTGCCTCGATCGCCAATGCAGTCTACAACGCGTGCGGCGCGCGGATACGGGACTACCCGATCACGCTCGACAAGCTGCTTTCCAAGCTGCCGGTGCGCGCATGAGCGGCCCGGAAGCAGCAGGCACTCGACGCCGTCAGATCGTGGTTGCCGTGATCGCCATTGCCGCAACCGCCGTTCTGGTGATCGGCCTTGCGACCTCGCGCAGCGTGGCCGCAGGGCCCGACACGGCGCCCTCGCCTCAAGCCACCGGGAACTTTGCGGCCTACGAGCTTGGAAATCTCCAAGGCGCATTCAAGCGGCTCGGGATCGCTCATCCAACTCAAGGGGATATTTCCCTCCCCGACATGATCGCCTCCGTCACGGGGCAGCCGTTTCAGGAGCTCAACAACGCGATCAAATCCAAAGACGCGACCGCATTTACGAAGGCCTATGCCGATCTGACCGACGCATGCAATTCGTGCCACCAGGCTCTCAACCACGGCGCGGTCGAAATCGGTGTACCGAGCCGGACATCTGCGTCGGATTTGAAAACCAACAGCACGTCCCGGAATTGACGCATCGAGATATCAGCGATTCATATCGACTCGATCCGCAAGACATTCTGAACGTTAATTTAATGGCTCACGGTAATCGTGAGCCTATCTTTCATGTACCCCCAGTCGATTTTGGATAGGAGAGGTAACATGTTTTCGAGACGGGATATGCTGGCAGTGTCTGCTGCGGGCGCTGTGATGACCGCAAGCGCGGCAAGTGCGGCCTCCTTCGGCAATCCGGACCTGCCGCCGCAAGGCGCTGTCAACGCCAAAGCGCCAGGAAATCTCAGGGATCCTGGCCCGCAAAGCGAGGCCATCGGCAAGCAGTTTCCCTCGGCGCAATTTCCGCCGGCAACCGACGTCGGCGGCATGCCGATGGACTGGGCCTCATTCAACAATGCGCCAAAGCGCGTCCAGAACGGCGGCTGGGCGCGCGAGGTGACGCAGAAGGATTTCGCGATTTCTGACACGATCGCGGGCGTCAACATGCGGTTGACCGCCGGGGGCATCAGGGAATTGCACTGGCACCAGGCCGCGGAGTGGGCGATCATGACGTACGGCAGTTGCCGCGTGACGGTTCTCGACGCCGTCGGCCGGCCATACGTCGCCGACGTCAACGAGGGCGACCTGTGGTATTTCCCGGCGGGCCAGCCGCATTCGCTGCAGGGTCTTGGCCCCGACGGTTGCGAATTCGTGATCTGCTTTGACGATGGCGATGCCAGCGAGTTCAACACCCTGCTGGTGACGGACTGGTTCGCCCATACCCCTCCCGAGGTGCTTGCCAAGAATTTTGGCGTTCCGGCCCAGACGTTCGCCAGGATTCCGCTGCAAGATCTCTGGATTTTCCAGGGAACGCTGCCTGGTGATTTGGCATCGGACCGCGCCGCAGTTAGGAAAAATGGGGACGTTCCACCCCATCCCTTTATCTTTAGGCTCGGATCGTCAACTCCGACGAAGCAATCCAAGGGCGGCGACGTGCGGATTGCCGACAGCAGCAACTTCATGGTCTCGACGAGGATTGCGGCCGCGCTGGTGACGGTTCGTCCAGGCGGCATCCGCGAGATGCACTGGCATCCGAACGCCGACGAATGGCAGTATTATATCAAGGGAAAGGCGCGCATGACGGTGTTCAATACCGGCCCGAATGCGATGACGATGGATTTCAATCCTGGGGACATCGGCTACGTCAAGAAAAATCTGGGACATTATGTCGAGAATGTCGGCGATACAGATATGGTATTTGTCGCGGTTTTCAGGGCTCCCCGCTATGAAGAGATTTCTCTGTCCAACTGGCTGACGCACACGCCGCCGGCGATGGTTGCCCAGCATCTGAATGTAGACGAGGAGACAATCGCGAAATGGCCGGACAATGCCCCCGGCGTAATGCCCACTTCGTAGATCGCGGAGTCAAGGTCGGCTTTTACGTTGCTCGTGGCGCCGCAAATAGCCGCCAGTGCATAACAGGATCGCGAACGAGGCGGATATGGATGCGCTCGACAACATCATGATCGGCATGACGGCCGAGAAGACAGTGACCGTGACTTCCGAGATGACGGTCGGTCATTTCGTGGCGGATATGCCGCAGGTCTACGCCACGCCGATGATGATCCTGCATATGGAAATGGCATCTGGCTCCGCCATCGCTTCGCATCTGCCCGAGGGCTTCGTCAGCGTCGGCATGGACGTGAAAATCCGCCACCTCGCCGCAACTCCGGTTGGCCGCACGGTCCGCGCCAATTCTCGCGTGGTCGAGATCGACCGCAAGAGCGTGCTGTTCGAGGTCGGGGCCTGGGACGGCGACCGCAAGATCGGCGATGGCACCCATCGCCGCGGCATCGTCAATGTGCTGGAGTTCGAGCAGCGGTTCGGAGTGAAGCAGCTCACCATGAGTCTGGATTGAATCCATCCGCAACCGCAACCCTTCTCGACTCATGGACGATTGTCCGTTTCATGGGGACATCGCGGACAAGGTAAGCAGTGACAGCAGCAGCGCGGGTGGCATGACGATGAGACCGAGTTTGAGAAACCGAAGCAACGTCACGTTCTCGCCTTCTCTGCGCAATGCGATCAGCCACAGGATGGTGGCGAGCGAGCCTGTCACGGAGAGATTGGGCCCGACATCAACGCCGATCAGGATCGCGCCGGCCACCTGCGCAGGAGCGTGCGCTGCATGATCTGTGGCCGCCGCGATCAGACCAACCGGCAGATTATTGACGAGGTTGGAGCCAACAGCGACGACGATGCCTGCGATCCACGACGTCGCTTGCGGCGACGCCGCGGCAGCGTCGTGCAGGCTGCGGGCCAGCACTGACAACACACCGGTTTGATTCAACCCCGCAACAAGAACGAATAGACCCGCAACGAGCGGCAGCACGCTCCACGAGACGTCTCTGAGAATCGGCAGCGGTGATCGCCGCGCGACGACCAGCACGATGGCGGTCAACGATGCCCCGGCGCAAAAGGTCGGTAACCCGAGTGACCGGTCGAGCGCAGATGCCAAAAGGAGCACCACGACGGTCAGCGCGATTCCGACTGCTGCAAGCGCGGCACCCGGCGTCATCGGGGGCGCGTCGTTGATAGCTGCGACCTTTGCATCGAGCGCCGGTCGTTGCGTCAGTCGCAAAGCGACGTATGTCGTGAGGATCGCAACTATTGACGGGCCGGTAAAATAGCGCAGCCATTCCGAAAGAGCCGGCATCTGTGCCCCGAACACAACAAGGTTGGCAGGATTGGCGATCGGGAGGACAAAACTCGCGGCGTTGGCGATGAAAGCGCAGATGAAGAGATAAGGCAGTGGCTCGACCTGCGCGGCCCGGGTCGTTGCATACACCGCCGGCGTCATCACCACAGCGGTGGCGTCGTTCGACAGGAACGCCGTCACCAGGGCGCCAACGACGTAAATGATCACGAATAGTCGTTTGGCTGAGCCTCGCGCATGCCTGACCGCCTGGGTCGCTAGCCAGTCGAACAGCCCCTCCTTCCTGGCGACCTCAGACAGCAGCATCATGCCGATCAGAAAGAGGTAGACGTCAGCGCCCCTGCCGACGGCCGCGGCTGCCTCCTGCCACGACAGCAAGTTGAACAGCACCAGCATCGTGGCACCCGCCACCGCCCAGACGAACTCCGGCCAATTCCATGGCCGGGCGATCACGCCCAATGTTGCAGCAGCCGCAATAATCCAGATGGCCGAATTGAAAAGCATCAGCGCGTGAAATCTAATGGTGCCCGGCGGTTGGCACGACCTTGCCCCTGAAAACGCTATAGCTGATGACCGTGTACAGCAGCATCAGCGGGAAGACGATGGCGCCACCCCAAAACATGAACATAAGACTGGACTGCGGCGCGGCGGCTCCGTCGATGGTGATGACGAAGGGGATCATATATGGCCAGAAGGACAGCGCCAGGGTGCCAAAGGCCGATACAAAGATCAGCGCGACCATATAGAACGGCAGGTAATCGTCGTGGTTCAGGATGCTGAGAGCGAGCACCGTTGCAGCGAGCGCTCCCGTCACCGGGAAAACGAACAGATAGGGGCGATCGATCCAGCGATGCAGAATCGGAATGTGCTCGGCCAGCGCGTAGGCGAAGACAAGCACGAGGAACGCCAGCACACCGACCGCGAGCACGGGGATCTGGCGGCGAGCGATGTCGCGAACCTCGGCCTCGCACTTCCTGAGCAGCCAGCAGGCGCCGAGGAGCGCATAGCCAAGACACAGGCCGATGCCGCAAAGGACCGCAAACGGCGTCAACCAACCGACCTCCCCTCCGGAATATTCGCCATTTGTGAATGGCAACCCTTCCACCAGGGCACCGACCGTCAATCCCTGGATGAAGGTCGCGATCAGCGACCCGCCGGCGAAGCTCAAATCCCAGATCCACCGCAGCCGCTGCGTCTTGTAACGAAACTCGAACGCCACGCCGCGCAGGATCAGGCCCAGCAACATGACGATGAGCGGGAGATAGAATGCCGACAGCAACGTGGCATAGACGACGGGGAAAGCTCCCCACAGAATCACCGCGGTGACCACCAGCCAGGTCTCGTTGCCGTCCCAGATCGGCGCGACGGAGCTCAGCATCGCGCCACGCCCGGCTTCGCCGGTCGCCAGTCCGAACAGCAAGCCGACGCCGAGATCGACACCGTCGAGCAACACATAGAGCAGAATGCTGATAGCCAAAAGCGAGACCCAGAACATGACCATATTTATTCTCCGGCGTCGGCGTGGCTGGGTTCTGTCATCGGCTCGTCATCGGCCAGTGACATCGGCCGGTTCGGAACCGCGAGATGCGGAACTTCGAACGGCTTCCGCGCTGGACCGATACGGATGAGCCGATAGATGTAAAACGTGCCAAACAGGAAGATGAAGGCGTAGACCGCGCAGAAGATCACGAGCGAGATCGTCGCCTCGCGCGTCGTCAGGAAAGGCGTCATAGCGTCAGCGGTTCGCAACACGCCATAGACCACCCAGGGCTGACGGCCGACTTCAGCGGTAAACCAGCCGGTAATGATCGCAATGAAGGGCAGTGGAAAGCTCAGGAAGGTCAGCCAAAGCATGGGACGATTATACGCCAGGCGATGCCTGAAACTCAGATAGGTACCGAGCCAGGCGAGCCCCAGCATCGCCAGACCGCATCCCACCATAATCCGGAAGGCAAAAAACGGGATGACCACCGGGGGCCGGTTCTCCGGAGGGATGCTGTTGAGTCCGGTTTCACCGGCTGTGAGACTGTCAGAATCGATCAGGCTGCCGAACGGCGGCGGCAGCGTAATCGCGAACAGGTTGCGCCGGTTCGCCACATCCGGCCAGGCGAACAACACTTCGGAACCCGGCTTCTCATCATTCCAGCGTCCCTCAATCGCAGCCATCTTGGAGGGTTGATACGTGTTGACGTACCCACCGACCAGGTGTCCAAAAAGCAGCTGGATCGGCATCAGCACAGCGGCGAGACCAAGACCCATGCGCAGCATGATCCGCGCCTCGGCGTGATATACCTTCCGCAGCACGTACCATGCACCGGTCGCGGCGACACAGAAGGCGCCGGTAAGGTAGGAAGCAAGCAGCATGTGGGGAAATCGCGACCAGACCACCGAGTTGAAGATGATCTTGGTCCAATCGTTGGGAACGAAGGCGTTGTTTTCCAAGACATAGCCCGATGGCACCTGCATCCAGCTGTTATTGACCATGATCCAGAACGCCGAAAACGTCGTCCCCAGCGCGACCATCGCGGTTGAAAACAAATAGAACCACGGCGGCACACGGCTGCGGCCAAAGATGAGCACGCCGAAGAAACCGGCCTCGAGCATAAAGGCCGTAAAGGTCTCGTACATCAAAAGCGGGCCCTGGATCGGCCCGGACATCTTGGATAGCACGCTCCAGTTCGTGCCGAACTGGAATGCCATCACGATCCCGGACACCACGCCCAATCCAAATGCCACACCGAAAATCTTCAGCCAGAATTCGAAGATCACGCGATAGGCCTGACGGCCGGTCGCAAGACACAAGACTTCGAGGACGGTCAGCCAGGCCGCCAAGCCGATCGTGAAGGATGGAAAGATGATATGGAACGTGATGGTAAAGGCGAATTGAATTCGCGACAGGAGAAGCGCTGTCATATCCATTGCAATTCTCCTGGCCTAGGCCCGTCGCAATAACCGGATGCCCTTGGCTCGCGAAGTCGATCGTGGCCGACGACTAGGGCAACTGTTTGAAGGTAGCGACGGGACGCCCGAGGACTATTAAATTCGCCGTTAGGCTCTAAAACTCCAAGCTAGAGCGCGGGTCCAGTGTGCTCTTAGTCCTCTGTGTGGCGTCACGCTGCGACGCTGCGTGCCGGCGGGGCCATGAATTCAGGGCCGACCGGATCGGTGATGGTTTCGCGCAGGATCCGATCGATCTCGGCTTTGGCCGACGCATTGAGCGACCAGCCCGTCACCTCGTCGACCGGCTGCAACTGATCGGGATGACGCGCCCCCCACAATGCCGTGGTGATGCCCTGGTCGAGCATCCAGCGGACCGCCAGGTGAATAACGCGCTTGCCGAAGCGTTGCGCGAGGCGATCGAGCTGGGCAACGGCGGCCAAATACTGTGCAAACCGAGGCTGGAGAAACTTCGGGTCGGTGCGCCTGAGATCGTCGCCATCGAAAGCGGTATTCGCCTGCATTCGCCCGGACAGGAGGCCCCGGCACAGCGCTCCATATCCCAGCATCGAGATTTTATTCTTTCGGCAATAGGGCAGAAGGTCGGTCTCGATGCCGCGTTCGAACAGATTGTACGGCGGCTGCAGCACGTGCAGCGGCGCGACGCGGCGAAACCGCTCCATCTGGAGAACCGAGAAGTTGCTCACGCCGATGGCGCGGATCTTGCCCTGCGCCAACAACATGAGCATCGCATCCGCCGTTTCCTCGATCGTCACCAATGGATCGGGCCAATGAACCTGATAGATGTCGATGTAATCGGTTCGAAGCCTGCGCAGCGAATCCTCAACCTCCCGCAGGATACGGGCGCGGCTGGCATTGCGAGACACTTTTCCACGGTCCCATTGCAGTCCGGCCTTGGTGGCAATCAGCACATCCGAACGCACCCGGCCTTCGGCGATCGCCTTACCCACGATTTCCTCGGAACGGCCAAATCCATAGACCGGCGCGGTGTCGACAATGTTGATGCCATGCTCGAATGCGGCCCGGATAGTAGCGATCGATTCGGCTTCGTCGGTTCCGCCCCACATCCACCCGCCGATCGCCCACGTGCCGATCGCGACCGGCGATACCTTGAGCGACGTGCCGGGAATATTGGTAAGCTCCATTCTCGTTTTGAGAGCTTCTGCTTGATCGGCCATGATCCTGTTCCTTCTTCGAGTGCGTGCGCCTTAGGGAGCGTGAGCGGGGGATAAGTCCAAACTTAATTGGGAGTGACTGGGGGTACGGCGTAGAGTCCCGCCTCCTCCGCGGCGATTAGCGCGAGCACAGTCCAGTCGAGCTCGCCATAACCGCGCGCGATTCCCGTGATCAAGCGGTCCCTGACCACGCCCACCGACGGCATCGGGACGCCCGCCTTCTCTGCTTCCGCAAGCGCCAGGCGCACATCCTTGAGTACGAGGGGCAAAACAAATCCAGCCGCGTAGGTCTGCCGGGCGATCTTGTCACCGTAGATCTTGTGCGCGCGCCCGCCGAACATCGTGCTCGTCATGATGTCGATGAAAGGCTGTGGATCCAGCCCACGCTTTCGGACCACGGCAACGACTTCTCCGAGCATCTCCAGCGCCGTCGCGCTCATCATATTGCCGAGCAATTTGAAGAGGTTTGCGTCTTGCGGGTCGGCACCGATCACAAATGTCCTTTGTCCAAGGTTGTCGAGGATCGGTTGGCAGCGCTCGACATCGGCGGGAACGCCAGCGGCGACGATGAACAACTGGCGCGCCTTGGCAGCATCCGGATTCCCGAACACCGGCGCAGCTATATAACCTTGTCCATTGCGCGCATGCTCGCTCGCAAGGAGCGACGCAGCCGCCGTGCTAATCGTGCTCATCGACAGATGGATTGCGCCGGGCATCAAACCCGCGGCCAGACCGTCGAGACCGATGTCCCTGCGACCGAACACGATTTCGCGCACGGCATCGTCGTCCGGCAACATGCTGATGACAACCTTGCAGTCGAGCAGATCGCCGATATCGGTCGTCGGTCTGAGACCGAGTGCCTCAAGCCTGCCGATCTGGTCCGGGCGGCGGACATAGGCGATCACCCGTCGCCCGGCGGCTGCGAGGTTCGCGGCCATCGCCGTTCCCATGTTACCAAGCCCGACAAAGCCGATTTCGCCCACGACCGGCCGGTCACCAGCGGATCCAGCGTCGCCTCGCTGGCCAGGCAGATTCCCGGATGCACTTGCGAAGGCAAGAGGAGAGCTTGGCTCGTGCTTGGACATGGCGGCTCCTGGCCGGCCGCAGCCGCACCTTTTGATGCGCACCTTGCGACGGACACATCCCGTTATCTGGCGACGAGCGCATCTCGCCCTTGTCTCAACTTGCCGCGCTCTTGAGTTTTCTTGCTTGGATTTCCTGCACGTGCGCGACGCACGCCGCTTGAGGTTCTCGCACGCCAGCCTCGAGTAAAATCGAATTTAGTTATCTGAACGGCAATTTAATGGTGCCGACAATTCATAGGCTTACTCTCGCCTTTGACTTCGACTGTCGTAACGCCCGGTGGGAAAAATGCTGGCCGAGGACAAGAGTCAATGCCCGCATCAGGAGAGCAACAATGAGTGGTGTCGGCATCGGCCCTTCTGGTTTTCCTTCCTCCCCTCGGCCGATTGTTGAAATTTCCCCGCCCGATATCGCTCGTCGCCGACTGGCGAATTGGGGCGCAATACAGGCAGACAACGTAAGGGTAACCCGCCGCGAGACTTTCGAGGATGGCTTTCAAGCACGACGACATCTGCTGATCGCTTACGAACGCGCAGAACGACACGACGGCGAGACGCTAATCGAGGGCCTGCCAAAGTCGACCTTGCGCGAGTTCAATTGCAAGCTCAGCTTCGTGCCTGCCGGACATCGGTTCTACGGATGGCAGACGCCGCGGGTGCTGACGCGCGTCACTTATTTCTATATCGATTTGCTGGATCGACTATTTGATCCAGGATCCGGCATCGCCTGTCCCGCGATCAGCCCACGCCTGTTCTTCTTCGATCAAGCCGTCTGGGACACCGCGCTCAAGCTCAAGGCCGAGGTCGGGAATTCCGACCCGTGGAGCCGCGAATATGCCGAGGCCTTGGGCCTCGTGCTGATGCACGAGCTCGTCCGATTGGAACGAACGGCACCCGCGGCGGCGAGACCGGTTCGCGGCGGCTTGCCTGCATGGCAGCAGAAACGGGTGGCCGAATTCATCGAGGAGCATCTCACGGAGGAAATTTCGCTGACGGCTCTCGCAGAACTCGTCGATCTGAGCCTTTATCACTTTGCGCGCGCCTTCACGCAATCCTTCGGCGCTCCTCCGCATCGTTACCATATGGCCCGCCGAATGGATCGCGCCAAGAGCCTATTGCAGAGGCCGGCGCTCTCAGTGACGCAGATCGGCGCCCGGATTGGCTTTCGCGAAACGAGTTCGTTTACGAGGGCATTTCGTAAATGCACCGGACTGACGCCGACCGAATATCGCCGTCACCGGGAGGATTAAAGTCTCCAGCCACAAACCGATCTTCGGTAGCTGAGTGCGCGCCGCCTGAGCCGGAGCTTGGCGGCGCGCGGCCGTGTCGAGAACATCAAGCGTCAATCGTTCGATTTCGGCCCGCCATGATAACGATACGCATTGGGCTCGGCTGTCTCCGTCGCGACAGTCCGATCGAAAGCATTGACGGCGTAGACCGCTTGCTCGGCCGAGGGACTGGCCGCTTTGGGCTCGTACCACGCGTTCGGTGCGGCCGTTTGGGCCAGCGCCTGTCCTGAAATCGTCATCAGCATCGCTATCGATGCGGCTAAAGCGAGATTTTTCGTCATTGTTCTGTTTCCTTGTTGTTCGCAATTCCCAATCGCTGGGAATGCGCATCCGGGCATCTGGAACGCCCAAGCACGTGCAGGTGATGTGGGGTTCGCAATCCGCCGACGCAATTAAATTGCACTTTACAAGGCACCTCGTTGCGGAGACGTGAACGCTCGGCTGACAATTTCAACGGCCAAAGTGGTTTTCATAAAAAAGGATTTATTGGTCTCGAAAGATCCTGCTGCCTATCTCTCTAAAGACAACAAACAGGAGACGATAGACATGACGATTATCGCCGGAAGACGGAGCGTCTTGAGGACGGTCGCTTTGACCGTGGCCACGGGCGCGATCGGTCTTGCATCGGCGGCGGCTAAGCCCGCTGCAGCGGCGGCCAAGTCCGCATTGACGCCCGCCGGCGTCACACATCTTGACGCGTTGATGAAGCGTCTCGCGCAGGCGCCTCGCCGTCGCGATTTCAAGACCGTACCGATGATCCTGGACCATCCAGAGCAATGGGATCACGAAGCATTGACCGAAGTGCTTACGTACCAGACCGCGGCCAAGCAGGCATGGGACAATACCGACGTTGGAGGTCCCTGGCTGAACATGATGCGCAATGCGCTCAACACGCAGATCTGGTCGTTCAAACATCCGGATTTTCTCGCTGTTTCGGTTACGCATGGTACAGCAGATCTTGCGCTCTACGATCAGACCATCTGGGACAAGTATCAGCTCACGAGTTTGGCCGGCGACGAATTCAAGACCAATACGCTGATCGTCGAGCGGAAAGCGGCGGCTGCTGATCCCGCGAACTATGAGGATCAGGCGGGACCCTTCTCCGGCGATGACAATTCCATCCCTGCGCTGATGCGGCGTGGCGTTGTTTTCATGTCCTGTCACAATGCGATTTGGGAACAAGCAGGCGCTCTCATCAAAACCGACATCAACCCCGACAAGCTCTCGCATGCTGCGCTTGCGGCGGAATTGACCAACCATCTGGTGGACGGCGTCGTTCTAATTCCCGGCGCGGGCGGCACGCTGCTCGAACTACAACAGGTCGGTTTTCACTACGCATAACAACGCTGAACTCCCACAGGGATCCATTCAGCGGAATAGGCGGAAAAAGGGGAGCACGTCACTCTCTCCTTTTAGAAGGAGGCGCATTCATCTGAACGTGCTTCCAGTTTTCACGATAGCGCCGGTCCACACGGACAACCGATCTCGACCACGCACCCGGACCCTGGACGGATCGTGAAACGGAAGTCGTGCAACTTTACAATAGCGGCCACGAGGTTAAGGCCAAGACCCAAGCCTGATGTGTGTCGTACTTTATCCGACCGGTAGAAACGACGGAGGACAGCGTGACGTTCGCGTTCGCTTATGCCGGAACCGGTGTCTCTCACGCGCACGATATTTTCGCGGTTGCCCTGAAAGAGTCCAATTTCCACCTGCCCCCCGGCGGGCGTATATTTGATGGCGTTGTCGACGAGATTGGCGACTGCCTCGATCAGCAGGTCCCGGTCGCCATGCGCGCTTAGCTCGTGTGGCGCGTGGATCAGGAGAGTAATCCCCTTGTCCTCCGCTATTGGCTCGTACATGTCAGCCACTTCGCGAACGAGATCCGCGAGCGCTACTTTGCCAAAGCCCGCCGATCGCTGGCTTTTCTCGATTTCCGTTAGTCGCAAAATGGCGGTAATAATGGACAGCGACTGGTCGAGTGCCTCTATCGTTCTGTCTGCAACCATCTGGAACTGTTCAAGCGTCCTGGCGCCGGAGCGGCCGCGCTCAAGGATCAGCCGCGCACGGGTAAGCGGCGTACGCAGATCATGGGCGATGTCACTGCCGACGCCTGCAAGGGATTGGATGAGAGTTTCCATCTCGTCGAGCATGCCATTGACGATCATCGCAAGTTTGGAGAAGGGATCATGAGCGTTGCGATGTGGGAGTCGTTCACGCAGGTTGCCGGCGACGATACGCTGAACGCGCTCGTTGACCTCGACAATACGCTGGCGGGCACGAGCGCTCAGTACCACACCGACCGCAATGCAAACAAGCACGGCGGGAATTAGACCAAGCGCGAGCGCCCGACCAACGACGTGCGCGATCTCGGTGACTTCGTCGATGTTTCGTCCGATCGCCAGCACGTCGCCGGTGGGCAATGTCAGCGCGATCAGGCGGGCCGCCTGTTTCTCGCCGCCACTTTCGTCGACCCTGTCGACCACGGCACTCTGTATCGTGCCATCGGTCTTAAGATCGGGCGGCAGGCTTTTCAGGTTACCCGCGATCCTGCGGCCGTTGGGGCCAAACAATCCCGCGAGCCGAACGCGGCGCGGATCCTGTTTCAGATGCTCGTCGATCGCGTCCAGCCTGCGCTCGGGCGACAAGTGCGCGGAGAAAACTATTTGCGAGGCGATCATACGATCCGATTGCGCCGTCAGGTCAGCCTTGGTCTTGAGGTAGACAAAGCCGAGCAACGCAACGATAAAGCCCGCGAATAACCCGGCCACCAGCAAAGTCCACTGCAGTGTCGTCGAGCGCGCGAGCTCAGGCAATTGCATAAGGTTGCTCCGCCGAGAGATTACAGAGGCGCTCCAGGTTTCTTGTTGCCTTTGGGGGATACCTGAGAGGCTTGTGGCAGAGTTCGTCAACGTGAACTCTTCGCCTTGACTCGTTTGGCCTGCACCCATCCGGCGCCTCCCTGGGTCCAGTCAAGGTCAGGGTAGTTTGATCAGGGAAATGGCTCGATCCTACAGAGGTTGTTTCGAATATCGTATTGGTTTGGGAGGATCCATACCTTGGTTTAGCCGCGGCAGAACGCGCTCCAATGGCGGTCGAAAAGACGCCGTAGCCGGCGTCAGAGACAATGCGCCGGCATTCATCGCCTCACTTGCCGGCACTACCGCGATTTCGACACACTGCGGTTTCGATGCAGCCAATCAAGACAGGTCCAGCGAAAGGTTTGGCCAGGAAGCAAATGGCTCCGGCCCTCAGCGCCCGGGCACGGACGCTCTCATCGGGAAAAGCCGTAATAAAAATAAATGGCACTTCGTTGCCCTGCGTACGCACATGCGTCAGCAGGTCCAAACCGCTCATGCCAGACATCTGCACATCCGCAACGACGCACGAGGAGTCGTCCGGGTAAGCCGACTGCAAGAAGTCCTCGGCCGACGCAAATGTATGGACCATGTATCCATGCGAGCTGAGGAGATTGGTGGTCGCTGCGCGGACGGATGCATCGTCGTCAATAACTGAAATCACCGAAAGCGCTGACAAGACGGGCCTTTCCTAACGCGGGAGCAAGGCGTTCACCTTGGTACGCCCCAACCCAAAATGGGCTACCAATCAGGATCCCAAAATCATACTTAGGTTTGTAAACCCAATAACTTGATGCACTGAGCCGACAAAAATCGGCGGCATCCGTACAAGTGCTTGCCGTACCACCATCGCCAAATGGAAAATGGATCCCGAATTGGGGGTGTAAAATTATACTTACCGCTAGGGCTTGTTGCGACGAATTCCGAGGGCTTCGGTCTTTCTCACCAGATCGGCCAACGACCTCGCGCCCATTTTCTTCATAATGTGCCCCCGATGGATCTTCACGGTAATCTCGGCAAGTCCAAGCTCGGCGGCTACCTGCTTGTTCATCAGGCCGGACGACACCAACGCCAGAACCTCCCGCTCGCGAGTGCTCAGGGTCTCAAAAAGGGTCCGCAAATCCGTGACGATCCTGTCGGCCTCACGCCGCTCCCGATCGCGTTCGATCGCCTTCACGACGGCGTCAAGCATGTCTTGATCGCGAAACGGCTTGGACAGGAAATCGACCGCTCCTCCCTTCATGGCCCTGACGGTCATCGGAATATCGCCATGGCCGGTCATGAAGATAATTGGAATGTGAATGTTCGCCTTGGCCAGTTCGGTTTGAAAATCCAGGCCGCTCAACCCGGGCAACCTGACGTCAAGCACCAGGCAGCTGGCGACATCCGGAAGCTTGCCTTGCAGCATTTCGGACGCCGAACCGAACACCTCAACCTGCAATCCCACCGATTGAAAGAGATTGCTGAGCGCTCGGCATATCGAGGCGTCGTCTTCGACCACGAAGACGATCGGCTCCCTGGCGCTCGAGGGTTCATGCGATGATTTTGGGCGCTCGGTCATGACGCGTCCTCCTGATGGAAGGGCAGGACGAATTGAAATGTAGCACCGGGCCCCTCGTTGCGGGAAGCTGACAAACGTCCTCCGTGGGCCTCCACGATCGATCGGCAGATTGAGAGCCCCATGCCCATGCCGCCGGACTTGGTGGTGAAGAAGGCCTTGAACAGCCGGTCGGCATCATCGCGGGAAATACCGACGCCGCAATCCGTCACACTTACTAGCATTCGCTGTGCGTCGTCACAGCGTGATCGGATCACTAGCTCGCGCGGTCGATCCATGACCGGCTCCATTGCCTCAATACCATTCATCACCAGGTTGATAATCACCTGCTGCAGTTGGACCCGATCACCGAGAACCATGGGCGGAGCCGGTGCTAATTCCGTTCGCAATGATATGCGATGGCTGATTAACTCACGCTGCACCAGCGCGATGACTTCTCTGACGATGTCGTTAACGTCAAGCGGCACTCTCTCGATATCGGTCTTGTTAGCGAGCGCCCGGACGCCCCGGACGACTTCGCTCGCCCGGCTCGCGTCGCTGATCGCCCATTCCACCGAGCGACGAGCTGCGGCCAGGTCGGGAGTTTCGCGATCGATCCAGCGCAGACAGGCCTCGGCGTTGGCGATAACAGCGGCGAGCGGCTGGTTGACTTCATGGGCGATCGAGGCTGTCAGCTCACCCAGCGTCGTGACGCGTGTTACACGCGCGAGTTCCGCCTGCGCCTCGCGCAGCGCCTTTTCGGCGTGATCTGCGCGGATCGCCGCGGTAATATTGGTGCCGGTGCCCCGATAGCCGAGAAAATTGCCGTTTGCATCGTGAATTGGCTTGCCGCTCGTTCGGACGTATGCTGGAGATCCAGCCCCATTAACGGTATACACGAAATCGCGAAATGGCTGATGGGCGTCGATCATCGCCCGAAGCACTCGCCATTTTTCGGGTTCCGATTCGATATCAGTTGCAATGTCCCAGCGAGACATGCCGGCGAGGCCTGAGGGCGCGAAGCCGATATCACCGACGTGTTCCGATATGCGGGTGACCCGGTGGTCCGGTCCAGCCTCCCAGAACCAATCGGAGGCTGTTTCGGCATAATCGCGAAAGCGCTGCTCGCTCTCGCGAAGCGCCTCCTCGGCCCGCTTGCGGTCCTCGATGTCGGTAGATGACCCATACCATTTGACAATGTTGCCCTGCTCATCGCGCAGCGGCACGGCTCGAAACAAGAACCAGCGATATTCACCATCGAAGCGCCGGAGCCGAGCTACAAGCTCGCCTGGCATACCGGACGCCCGTATTGCGCTCCACTTCACCAACATTCCCTTCTTGTCGTCCGGATGAAAAGCGCGAGGCCAGCCGGTTTCGATTTGATCGAATGAGAGGCCGGTGTAGTCGAGCGCCGGTTGATTGAGGAAATCGGGGACCCCGTCGGCTCCAGCGCGCCAGACCAGCGTCGGGATTGTATCGATGACCAGTCGAAGGCGGTCTTCGGATTTCTTGATTTCGTCAAAAGCTTTTTGCAGCGCCTCCTTTGCCAGGTGCTGCTCGGTGACATCGATGTGCGTACCAACCAGCTCGGTCACTTCACCATCGTCATCGATAACGGGACGGCCCACGGAATGCACGTATCTTGTCGAACCGTCCGGATGCGCTATTCGAAAATCGATCTCGTAGTCCGCTTTCTCTAGTACAGCCAGCTCCGTCCTTTCGCCAACCCGATCCCTGTCCTCTTGGATGATGCGATCCTGGAAGGTCTGAACCGACAGAGGTGCCTCCTTTTTCTGATCGAGCCCAAACAGGTGGTACACTTCAGGCGACTGATACACGAACTCTCGACGCCGCACATCCCAAGCCCAACTACTCGTGTGGCTCAAGCGCTGCGATTCCGCCAAATAGGCATCGCTGCGCCGCAGTTTCCGTTCCGTCTCCTTTGCGATCGTAACATCCGTCACTGCCCCGACATATTCGAGGTTACCCGATGCATCGCGTTCCGCCCGGGCGACGGCATGGACATACTTCACCGAGCCATCCGCCATCAGCAATCGATACTCTTGATCATACTCATTTCCGTCGACGGAGGCACGGTCAATGGCCCTTTGCACGGCAGCCCGATCTTCCGGATGCGTGCGCGCAAGAACCATATCGATGTTGACAGGGCACCCCTCATCGTATCCAAAAATTCTAAAAGTTTCCGCTGACCAGGTATTCTCGCCGGTGGCAACGCGCCAACCGAAGGTACCGCTAAGGCTCAATCGCTGTGCCTGGGCCAAATACGTTTCACTCTGACGGAGAGCATTTTCGGTCTGCTTGCGATCCTCGATGTCGGTCGCCGACCCGTACCATTTTACGATGTTGCCCACCTCATCGCGCAGTGGCTCGACGCGGAGTAAAAACCAACGATATTTGCCGTCGAAGCGCTGGAGCCGTCCTTCTGTCTCGCCCCGCGCGCCGGAATTCCGTATCTCGTGCCACATGTTCGACAGGCTCGCCAGATCGTCTGGATGAACTGCGCGAGCCCATCCCTCCACAGCGCCCTCCAATGAGAGACCCGTGTAGTCGAGCGTTGGCTGATTAAAGAACTCGGGGCGACCGTCGGGTCCAGAGCGCCAGACCAATGTCGGGATCGTGTCGATGACCAGTCGAAGGCGATCCTCGGATTTCTTGATTTCGTCAAACGCCTTTTGCAGCGCCTCCCTTGCGGCGTATTGTTCGGTGACATCTACATGCGTGCCAATTAATTCAATCACATCGCCGTCGCTGCCGACGACAGGGTGCCCCACGGAACGTATGTGCTTTATCGATCCGTCCGGGAGAGCTATTCTAAAATCAATTTCGAAATCGATTTTCTCTCGGATAGCCCGGGCCGCCGCTTCGACATTGGGGCGCCTGTCTTCGGGGTGAATACGATCCCTGAACGCCTGCAGCGGCACATCGCCCTGTTCCGGATCGAATCCAAACAAGCCGTATATTCCGGGCGACCGATAAGCCCACTCTCGACGCCGCACATCCCAGGCCCAACTGCTTGTACGGCGCAAACGTTCCGATTCGGCCAAATAGGCATCGCTGCGTCGCAGCTTCCGTTCCGTCTCCTTTGCAACCGTAACATCCGTCACTGCGCCTACAAACTCGATGCTACCCGAAGCATCTCTCACCGCACGAGCCAAGGCATGAACATATTTCACCGAGCCATCCGGCATCAGCAATCGATATTCATGCTCGAAATCCTTTCCATCGACGGAAGCCCGGCCGATGGTCTGTTGCACGGCCGCGCGATCTTCAGGATGGGTGCGTTGGACAATAAATTCCACAGTCGGCTTCGTCGTCCGGTCACCTCCAAAGATTCGAAAATTTTGGTCTGACCAGATGATCTCTCCGTTGGCGATATTCCATCCAAAGCTGCCGGTGCCGCTCAATCTCTGCGCTTCGGTCAAATACATTTCGCTGCGCAGAAGTGCGGCTTCAATCCGCCTTTGATCCTCCATCGCCACCCGCAGATCATCGCGGGAAAGCCGGAGGGTTTCTGTCGCTCTTCTCTGCGCCGAGATCAGAGATGCAACGACGAGCGACGTAATGGAAAACAGGAGTAGACGGGGCACCTCCGACATACCTACTGCGAACAAGCCATCCTTCCAGGTAAACGAATTGATTGGAGGCACCAGGTAATAATGAAAAGCCGAAAGGGCGAGTGCGATCGCCAACAGCGCCGGGCCGAAACCGCCAAACCACGCAGCGAAGATAACAGCGCAAAGCATCGACGATGCGATCGCCTCAGCATGGAATAACCGCGTGATAAGTTCTGCAGCAATGATCCCAACGGCCACCGACAGCGCCGCCACTGCATAGTGAGAAATCGTGGGCGGCTTTGGCCGTTGTTGTGGGAGATTGAGTTTATTCATTCTCCTCCGCGTCCCGTTAAGGTGATGAACTGGCGCCGCCACTAAGCCCTATCGCGACGCGGCTTCCAGACATTCATGATCTGGCTACGCATCGTTCACAGAGCGTCCAGGGTCTCCGAACGAGATTAGAGCATTTTGAAGAAGTTCAGCAATTCGATTGCCTCCACGGCAGGCCGGCGCGCGGTTCCCGGGGCCGAAAGTACTCAAAACTCTGAGAAAATCGGCGCAAGATCACCCCGTTGTTAATCCGGCCGGTGCGAGCGATCAGTGAATTCCGGCTGGGCGCTTATACCGAAGGGCAATCGCCCTAACCTTCAATTTAGTTGAGCCAAACCTTCGTTTAGTTGTGTCGCAGCTCGGGGCGGATCTAGTTTAGCGCCAAGCAGATCGGTCATCCCGCATCAATACGGTGTGAACTCCATAAATCCCAATTTGCTAGCTCTCCATTCCGCGCGCCTTTACCTTGCGGCTATCGATTTCAAAACGTGAGCCGGAAGCCGTGAGTTCTTCTGCAACCATATCGTCAGCCCAGACGGGTTCGATCGCGGAACATCGCGAGCGCCGAGCTCCGGTCGTCGCGCGGTTATCGCGCCCCCATCAGGCATTGACGCCGTGCGAATCCAACAGGCTCGAGGCACCCAGATCAGATGCTGCAACTCCGGACGCCTCGGCGCTCTCTTGGCTGGCGGCAGCTCGCGCGCAAGCTATCTCGTCAAATTGACTCTGAATCTTTTTGTGGAGACCAAGATGTTGACCTCGATGCTTCGCCGCGTCCGCTTCCTGGTCGAGATAGGATGCGCTGCTGTTCTCAAAAAGGTTGACAGCGCGCACATCACGATGGGAATCGTAGCTGCGGCTCTAATCGTCTCGGCTTATGCCCTCGATACCAAGACGCCTCCTACTATGGAGTCGCACAATCTGTTCGAGTTTACGCGCTAATCACGGTCAGAGTGGGCGTGGTGGGTGGGCTTAAGAAATTCTATCGGATCAACTTTCGGAACAATTGCAGGCTTGCCGGCGATCTTCAGGCCGGCAACGGTCCCCCCTCACCACCGACTTACGATTCTCCCAAATTGGCAGTACTTGTTCCAGCGCTTGTCGCTCCTCGGGTGACCTATCCCCCTTCGGAGAGATAGCGTAGGGGCAAATCTGCAAAAGGCGAAGCCGCCGAAGCAGCTTCGGCTTTCAAATCCGGGCACGGTCCCGACAAGACCGCGTGGGCACCAAACTCCACGCAAATGCGGTGCGCTTTCTCAGTTGTAGCCGCTGGTGCCAGGCGACGAGCCGCCGAACGAGGAGTCACCGGTGCCGCTCAACGTGGTCGGACCGTCTGGATTGCCGTTCGGATTGCCGTAATTCGGATGCAGTTTGACCATGCCGATAGCATCGCGCTGAACTCTGACGGCCGACTTGTGATGAACCGTGTTTGCAAGGGCGGCGGTACCTGAGAGTGCGAACGCAGCGGCTAATGCGATTGCCGTAAGTTTCATGACTGTTTCCCTTCGTGAGGATGGGTGTATCCCTCTAAACATGTAAATAGGAGACAATCTCGACCGTCCCACTAAATTCTCCTTTAGACGCGCGATAGAAGCTGCCTGCCCATCGGCCATTCGGTTCGCCGAACACGCGCGCTTGAAGGATTCGGATTGTAATGGCAGGCACGTCGGCGTTGCTCCCTGTGAAGTGAAAAAGATGAATCTCTCGATAATCGATTCCGCCGTCTCGAATCTCCATGTTGAGGATTGAACATCCCAATCAATGGAGATCCAATATGAAGACAATTTCAATGACAGCGATTGCTCTAGTTGTCGCTCTATCAGCTATTGCTTTCGACGCGACGGGAGCAGCGAAGGCGGGCCCCATCGTTCCCCGGGGACATGACTGCCTCGAATATGCCGAAGGCGGCACGGATTGCAGCTTCACGAGCTATGCGCAGTGTGAGGCGACGGCTTCGGGGTTAGCCGCAGAATGCTATGGCAGTGCTGTTCCCGATAATGAGCATTTGCGATGGCAGCTTCCGCGCGTCGGCCTATAGCAGCTTCGCATGCACTTCTAAAGGCAATGAACGCCACGAACTTCGCGTCACCCAACCCTTCGCAACCAATGCCCTCTCTCAGCCGGATTGATGGTCCGGACAAATGACCTCCAACCGGCCACCCGGCCCGGGATGAATGGCCAGCCTGAAGCCGTGAAGCTTTACGATCGCAGCCACGAGATTGAGGCCAAGGCCCACGCCTGGCGCACTCCGGATCTTGTCGGAGCGGTAGAAACGCCGCAGTACGGCCTCGCGCTCCTGATCGTTAATGCCGGGACCGGTATCAGTGACGCGTACCGCGGTTTCGTTGTCGCCGCGTATCAGTTCAATGTCGACCCGGCCGCCTTCAGGCGTAAACTTGATGGCATTGTCGACGAGGTTTGCGACTGCCTCGAAGAGGAGATCCCGATCGCCGCGCACGCTCAATCGCTGCTGCAACCCGACCCGCAAGTCGATACTCTTGTTTTCAGCGATCGGTTCGTAGATATCGCACACCTCCCGCAGCATTTCGTGCAGCGAGA
>WNFG01000510.1_pt1 | contig 32716 bp, 31 predicted proteins | sample 5400431 | NCBI WGS metagenome assembly WNFG01 (sample SAMN13153346, study PRJNA577476) | soil metagenome | isolation source: 120 cm saprolite under Douglas fir tree site 2 hole 3 replicate 2 | place: USA:California | collected 2015-04-18
GTCCGTCCTCGGACCTCCGGCTTAGCGCCACGCGCCGAAGCGGTTCTCGAAGCCGCCGGCGGGCACGGTCGGCGCCGCACCGTTGAGCAGGGCGGTCGTGCTCTCGGGCTTGCTCGGCGGCTCGGCCTCCTGCCGTGGCGGTGCCGTCGGCGGCTTCGGCCAAACGGTACTGGCGGTTTTGGTATTGGCAGGCTGCGGCTCGGATTTCGGCCGGATGGCGCCGGCCGACTGTGCCGGCTTTGCCGGCTTGGTCTTGGGCGCGGACCCCTCGGCCGCCGGGGTCGCTGTGGCGGCCGGCTCCTCGTTCCGCGATCCAAACAGACTGCCGAAGAAGCCGCCGGGCGCGCTTGTGGCCGAGGCGACCTGCACCGAGGAGCGCGGCGCCGGCGCGGGCTTCGACTCGGAGGAAGCAAGGCTCATGGAGCTCCCGGTGGGGGTCTCCAACTCGAAGCCCGGCGGATTGACGTGCGGCGGGATCGTGCCCGAGGCGGTGTGGATGGTGGCGCCGGGGCCGCCGTGCGACTTCACGGCCGCCAGGAAGGTCGGGTTCATGCCGCCGTCGACGCCCATCGTGACCGCGACCGTGGCGGTGCCGCGGTTGATCAGCTCGGCGGTCTTGGTGTCGTCGCGGCGCTGCTTCTCGCGGACCGCGGCAGCGATGTCCTCCGGCACCTTGTAGGCCGGGCAGCGATCGGCCGCGCTGAACTTGCTCGTCGAATCCGCGTCGAACACGTAGCGCTTCTCGCAGACGTCGACCTTGGGCTCGAGGTGCGTGACCTCGAAATGGTCGTAGCCCTGCTTGAGCATTTTCCAGAACGCCATGTGCGGCGAGTTGCGGTGACGGGCCATGTTGAGCGGCGTCATCCGGAACGGAAAGGCCTGGATCTGGAATGACTTCTGGCCGCCGAAGAATGATTCCCGGGCGAGCGAGTAGATTTCCGCGATCTGCTCGTCGGTCATGGCGTAGCAGCCGCGCGAGGAGCAGTCGCCGTGAATCATGAGGAACCCGCCGGTGCGCCCGTTCGCGCGGTCATAGGCGTTCGGGAAGCCGGTGTTGATCGCGAGATAGTAGTTGGAATTCGGATTCATCAGGCCGGGAGTGATGGCGTAGAAGCCCTCCGGCGCCTGGCGGTCGCCTTCCTTGATCTTGGGGCCGAGCTCGCCCGACCAGCGGCAGATCGGATAGGTGCGAAGCAGCGCGAGGCGGCCGGTCTTGTCCTCTTTCCAGACCTCGAGCTCCGCCTCCTCCTTGAAGATGCGCACCAGGATCGGCGATTCCTTCTCCATGTGCTTGGCTTCGGCGTCGGCGAGCAATCGCTCCGACAGCGGCTGCATGTGGCGTCCGCCGACGGCCGGCGTGCCGTCGGTATCGCAGCCGGCAAGCGCCAAGGCCGCCGCGACCGCAGCGGACGCCAAAAGCGCGCGCACCAGAGGTGGACGGTTCAACCGATAGCTCCCCGACCCGCAAGGCTTTCCCAGATGGGCTAGTCCCAGATGGGTTTCCCCAAGCCTTCCCAGCTCAATGGTTACCCTGAAGGAACTCCCGCCGCAAGGCGGTAGTTGGGCAGCCGGTTGAGCACACCGATGGTGAACGAAGGGTAAATTCGCGAGCCGACCGCCCCCAAATCCCCCGATGTCCCCCACCGGCGAAGGTACCGAGCCGGACGCTAGGCCAAGACTTGGGTGAGATCGGGGCAAAAGGCCGCCCCACCCACAAATCCGGATTCATTTGGAAAACAAACGCTTACCAGCCGACCCGCCGACCCGGGGCCGGGAAGGCGGCGCGTGGGTCAGCCGAGCATGCGCCCGATCGCCAGGAACTTCTCCCGGCGCTGCCGGCGCACGGTCTCCCGGTCGAGGCCCGAGAGCTCCACCAGCGCATTGGCGATCGCCTCGCCGGTCGAGGCGATCGCGGCGGCCGGATCCCGGTGGGCGCCGCCGGGCGGCTCGGTCACGATCTGGTCGATGACCCCGAACCGCACCATGTCGTCGGCGGTGATCTTCATTCCGGTCGCCGCCTCCTGGGCCTTGGCGGTGTCCCGCCACAGGATCGAGGCCGCTCCTTCCGGCGAGATCACGCTGTAGATCGCGTGCTCCAGCATCAGCACCCGATTCGCGGTGGCGATGGCGATGGCGCCGCCCGAGCCGCCTTCCCCGACGATGACCGCGACGTTCGGCACCCCGAGCTCGAGGCTGGCATCGGTCGAGCGCGCGATCGCCTCGGCTTGGCCGCGTTCCTCGGCGCCGATCCCGGGATAGGCGCCGGCGGTATCGACCAGCGACAGCACCGGGATGCCGAACCGGTCGGCCATCCGCATCAGCCGCTCCGCCTTGCGGTAGCCCTCGGGCCGCGCCATGCCGAAATTGTGCTTGAGGCGGCTTTCGGTCGACGAGCCCTTCTCGTGCCCGATGACGCAGATGCTCTCGCCGCGGAAGCGGCCGAAGCCGCCGATGATCGCCTCGTCGTCGCCGAACTTGCGGTCGCCGGCGAACGAGACGAAATCGGTGATCAGGGCCCCCACATAGTCGAGGCAATGCGGCCGCTCGGGATGGCGGGCAACCTGGGTCTTCTGCCACGGCGTGAGCTCGGCGTAGAGGTCCTTGAGCGTCTGCGCCGCCTTGGCCTCGAGGCGGGAAATCTCCTCGCCGATGGCGGCGGCGCTGTCGGGCGTCTCGAGCGCGCGCAGCTCCTCGACCTTGGCCTCGAGCTCGGCCACCGGCTTTTCGAAGTCGAGGTAGCTGCGCATGCTCTCAGGTGCCAGCATGGGGTGCCGTCGTCGTTGGTTTTTTGAGATTGCTCAACGCGCGTCCTGCACGCCGTAGCGCGCATATTCCTCGGCAATGTCGGCTTGCAGCGCCTTGGCGGCCGTGATGTCGGCCTCGCCGGTGGGGTCGTCGTTCCTCAGTCTCGCCAGGCCGCGGCCGTAGAGCGCGAAGGCGAGCTTCGGGTCGATCCGCAGCGCCGCCTCGTAGTCGGAAACCGCGGCATCGAACTGGGTCATTTTCAGGAACACGAAGCCGCGGCTGTCGAGGGTTCCGGCATTGCTCGGCATCAGGCGCAGCGCCTCGTTGCAGTCGGCGAGCGCCGCCTTGAGAATTCCGACCACCGCCCGCGCCCAGCAGCGGTTGTCGAACGCCGGCGCGAAATCGGCCTTGAGCTTGATCGCCTGGTTGTAGTCGTCGATGGCATGGTCGTACTGGCTCTTGGCGAGACGGGCGTTGCCCCGGTTGAAATGGGCTTCGACCGAAGGCTTGAGCTTGATCGCTTGGTCGAAATCCTGGATGGCGCGGTCGTAGTCGCCCTTCTTGTCGTAGGCGACGCCGCGGTTGACGACGGCCGCGGCGAATTTGGGGTTGAGCTTGATCGCCTGGGCATAGTCCTGGATGGCGCGGTCGTAGTCGCCCTTGAGCCGATAGGCGATGCCGCGATTGTTGAAGGCCTCGGCGAGCTGGTCGGACTTCTCGCGTCCGGCCTTGATCACGGCCGAGCAGCCGGCAATGCGCTGGTCGGCGGTCGCGGCCTCCTCGCCCTCGCACCAGCGCCGTTCCTGCGGCGTCTGCGCGGTCGCGGCGGCCGCGACCAGCAACAGGCCGGCCACGGCGGCAACGGACAAACGCTTGGCGCGAGCAACGACCATCGACAACTCCATGCCCGGCGGTCAGGCTAAATCATGTCGGAGGGCTTTGTCATTCCTCTCCCAGCGGATGCAAGTCGCGCACCAGGCTCTTGAGCCGCTCCGCCAGCACATGGGTGTAGATCTGCGTCGTGGAGATATCGGCATGGCCGAGCAGCGTCTGCACCACCCGCAGGTCGGCGCCGTTGTGGAGAAGATGGCTGGCGAAAGCGTGGCGGAGCACGTGCGGGCTTACTCGGTCGTGGCGCAGGCCGGCGGCGGCGGCGAGCGCCTTCAACTCGCGGGCGAAGTGCTGGCGGGTGAGGTGGCCGGCTTCGCCGAACGAGGGGAACAGCCATTTCGATTTCCGGTGACGCTCCGCCTCGGCGAGCAGCGCGAGATAGTCGCGCATGGCCGCTTTCGCCGCCTCGTTGAGCGGCACGAGCCGCTCCTTGTCGCCTTTGCCGCGCACGGTGAGCATCCGCGCGCCGCTCTCGGCGGCCGAAACCGGCAGCGCCACGAGCTCGGACACCCGCAGTCCGGTGGCGTAGAGAACCTCGAGCAGGCAGGCGAGCCGCGCCGCGCGCAGGCGCTCGAGCAGCGGCCGGTCCGGTTGGTCGATGCCGGCGCGCGCCGCCGTCAGCAGCCGATCCACCTCGGCGATGCCGAGCACCTTGGGCAGCGTGCGGCCGCGTTTCGGCCCCTCGACGACCGCCGCGGGATCGTCGGCGCGGCGTCCCTCCGCATAGAGAAAGCGATAGAGCTGGCGGATGGCCGAGAGCCGGCGGGCCACTGAGGCGGCGGCGAGGCCGCGCTTGCGCAAGGAGCTCAGATGGGCGCGCAGCTCCTCGGTCGAGGCGTCGGCGATGCCGCGCCCGGCGGCGCCGAGCTCGGCGGAGAAGTCGGCGAGGTCGTGGGAGTAGGCGGCGAGCGTGTTCTGGGCGCCGCCGCGCTCGGCCGCGACCATGTCGAGAAACAGCTCGATCAGCGCGTGGTCGGAATTTTTGGCCTGCGGGCCCATTCGGCTCAAGCGGCGCGCTCAGGGCTGCTGCTGCTTCGCGAACCGGTCCGGCGGAATCGAAACCGTGATCTCGCGCGGCTTCGGATCGAACCAGGTCGCAAGCATGAACATGCCGCCATAGGTCAGCCCGAACAGGACGCCGATCAAGGCGAGGAACCGGAATAGGCTGGGCATGGGTTGAACCCCTCGACCGAGGGGCTCGCACGAAAGAATGGAGAAACTAGGACATGGCAAGGTCGATCCGGCCGGTCGCGGGGGAGATGGTTCCCGCGCCGGGATGTAGTTAGTTAACCGCGCCGTTGCCGCCCGTCCTGTGCTACAAGGCGCGCGGGCGTGCTCGTGCCGGAAACCGCATGGAGCGCAGCTCGGAGCGAGGATGGCAGAGCCGGAGAAAATGCCGCAGGGCGGAACGCGGCCGGCCGCCGCGCGGCCGGAAGCCGGCATCGTGGCGGCGCTCGACCGCCGCTCGGTCGTGCTCGTAGGCATGATGGGGGCGGGCAAATCCTCGATCGGCCGCCGGCTCGCGCTGCGGCTGGGCATTCCGTTCGTCGACGCCGACGAGGAGATCGAGGTCGCCCATGCCGGCATGAAGATCCAGGAGATCTTCGCCGAGCATGGCGAGCCCTATTTCCGCGCCGGCGAGGCCCGCGTGATCGCCCGGTTGCTGGAAAGCGGCCCGCAGGTGCTGGCGACCGGCGGCGGTGCCTTCATGAATCCGGACACCCGTGCGGTGGTCGCCGCGAAGGCCGTCTCGATCTGGCTCAAGGCCGAGTTCGACGTGCTGATGAAGCGCATCAGGCGCCGCCACGACCGGCCGCTGCTCAAGACCGCGGATCCCGGCGCGACGCTGCGTTCCCTGATGGAGGAGCGCTGTCCGGTCTATGCCCAGGCCGATCTCACCGTGCAGTCGCGCGACGTGCAGCACGACAAGATCGTCGACGAGCTCGTGAGCGCGCTCGCCGGCCGGCTCGGAACCGCGTGCGCGGCGCTGTCCGCGTCCGCCGAGGGAGGTCGCGCGTCATGACCGTGCCGCTGCGTGCCGGCGATCCGATCGTCGTCAACGTCGCGCTCGGCGAGCGCAGCTACGACATCACGATCGGGCGCGGGACGCTGGCCGCGCTCGGACGCAAAATCGCCGCGCTGCGGCCGGGCGCCAAGGCCGCCATCGTCACCGACGCCACGGTCGCGCGCCTTCATCTCGCCGCGGCCGAAGCGGCGCTCGCCGCGGCCGGGATCGGCGTCACCTCGGTGACCGTGCCGGCGGGCGAGGGCTCGAAGAGCTTTGCGGTCCTCGAGCGCGTCTGCGAGGCGCTCATTTCCGCCCGCATCGAGCGCGCCGATCTGGTGGTGGCGCTCGGCGGCGGCGTCGTCGGCGATCTCGCCGGATTTGCGGCGGCCGTCGTCCGCCGCGGCCTCGATTACGTGCAGGTTCCCACCACGCTGCTCGCGCAGGTCGATTCCTCGGTCGGCGGCAAGACCGCCATCGATTCGCGTCAGGGCAAGAACCTGATCGGCGCGTTCCACCAGCCGGTGCTGGTGGTCGCCGACACCGCGCTGCTCGACACGCTGCCGGCGCGCGAATTCCGCGCCGGCTATGCCGAGGTCGCCAAATACGGATTGATCGCGGACGCCGGCTTTTTCGCCTGGCTCGAGGCGAACTGGCGGGAGGTGTTCGCGGGCGGACCCGCGCGCGAGCATGCGATCGCGGTGAGCTGCCGGATGAAGGCCGCGATCGTCGGCCGCGACGAGCGCGAGACCGGCGAGCGGGCGCTGCTCAATCTCGGCCACACCTTCGGTCACGCGTTCGAGGCGGCGGCCGGCTTCTCCGACCGGCTGCTGCACGGCGAGGCGATTGCGCTCGGCATGGTGCTCGCCTTCGCGTTCTCCGCCAGACGCGGCTTGCTGGCCGCGGACGAGGCCGAGCGCGTCGAGCGCCACCTGGCCGCGGTCGGCCTACCGACCCGCATTGCGGCCGTGCCGGGCGGCGCGCCCGACGCCGATCGCTTGATGGAGCTCATCGCCCAGGACAAGAAGGTCAAGCGCGGCCGCTTGACCTTCATCCTGGCGCGCGGCATCGGCTCGAGCTTCATCGCGCCCGACGTCGAGGCCGCCGAGGTCCGCGCCTTCCTGCTCGAGAAGCTCGCCGAGCGATGACGACCTACGATTGGCTCGCCCTTGCGGCGGTTCTGCTCTGCCTCCTGCTCTCCGCGTTCTTCGCGGGCAGCGAGACCGGGCTGACCGCGTCGTCGCGCGCCAGCATGCACCGGCTCGAGAAGCAGGGCAGTCGTCGAGCCGCGCTGGTCAACCGCCTGCTCGCCGCGCGCGAGCGCATGATGGGCGCGGTCCTGCTCGGCAACAATGCGGTCAACATCGCCGCGTCGTCGCTGGCGACCGGCGTGCTGCTCGCCTGGTTCGGCGAGGTCGGCATCGTCTATGCCACCGTGGTCATGACCATTCTGATCGTGGTGTTCGCCGAGGTGCTGCCGAAGACGGCGGCCTTCAATGCGCCCGATCGCGTGGCGCTCGCCGTCGCCCGGCCGATGGACTGGACGGTGCGGCTGCTTGCGCCGGTGCTGATCGCCATCGAATGGCTGGTGAGGTGGGTGTTGCGGCTGTTCGGGGTGAAGGTCGGCGAAGCTGAGTCGATTCTTTCGCCGCACGAGGAGCTGCGCGGCGCGGTCGACCTGCTGCACCGGCTGGGCGGCGTCGAGCGGCTCGACCGCGACATGTTGCGGGGGCTCCTCGATCTGCGCGACCTCACCGTGGCCGACGTCATGATCCACCGCACCGAGATGATCACGGTCTGCGCCGACGACCCGCCCGAGCAGATCGTTCAGGCGGTGCTCGACAGCGAGGTGACCCGCGTGCCGCTGTGGAAAGGCAAGCCGGAGAACATCCTCGGCATCTTGCACGCCAAGGATCTGCTGCACGCGATGGAGGCCGCCGACGGCGACCTCGCCAAGGTCGACGTCGCCGCGATCGCGCGGCCGCCCTGGTTCGTGCCCGAGATCCGGCCGCTGTCCGAGCAGCTCAAGGCCTTTCGCCGCCGCAAGACGCCGTTCGCGCTGGTGGTCGACGAATACGGCGAGGTCATGGGGCTGGTCACGCTCGAGGATATCCTGGAGGAGATCGTCGGCGACATCACCGACGAGCACGACGTCGCCGTTCCCGGCGTGCGGCCGCAGCCCGACGGCTCGGTCAATGTCGACGGCGGCGTGCCGATCCGCGATCTCAACCGCGCCATGGAGTGGAGCCTGCCCGACGGCCAGGCGACCACCGTCGCCGGCCTGGTCATCCACGAGGCGCGCTCGATTCCGGAGCCCGGCCAGACCTTCACCTTCCACGGATTCCGCTTCCGGGTCTTGCGCCGCGAGCGCAATCGCATCACTGCGCTGCGCATCACGCCGCTCGTGCGCAAGCCGACGGCAAAGTCGGCCTGAGCCAGGGCCGAGCGCCGGTTGTCGCCGCGGTAAGGAGCTCGGCCGCGCGAGCCGCTTAGAGCGCATTCGGTTTCGTCGGAAACTGAATGCGCTCCGCTCTTTTTGCGTGGTCGCATTTTCGGACGGAAAACCGGCTCCCACCCCGGATCAAGTCCGGGGCAGGCTTTTTCCTGAAAATGCTCTGGCTAGGGCGCCCCTTCCCCCGGGGCGCTGGCGTGGATCGCGAGCGCGTGCACGCCGCCTTCGAGCTCGCGCGACAGCGTCTCGTTTACCATTCGGTGGCGCTCGATCCGGCTCTTTCCTTTGAATGCCTTGGCCACGATATAGACCCTGAAATGGGTCTCGCCGCCCGGCCGATGCCCGGCATGCCCGAGGTGCTGGTTCGATTCATCGACCACCTCGAGACTTTCGGGGGCGAAAGCCAAGGTCAACTTCTCCGTGATCAGATCGCGCCTCGCCATGGCCTGCGCATATGGGGGAGCCGTGCCGGACGGTCAATGGCGGACCGAGAGAGTCGGAAAAAGGGGCCAATCGCACTTGTCAAGTCTTGAAGGTTGCGCCGCCCGGCGCGCATACTGAAAGGTCATGAAAAGCGACTCCCCCTTGTTCGACTGCATCCGGGTCAAGCCCGACAAGGATCGTCGGCTGCGCACCCAGTGCCCGGCGTGTGAGTGGCCGCGCTGCGAGGCTCCCGCCACCCACCGCGCGCCCAAGGGGCGGCTGCGCGAGCGGGAATATTGGCGGTTCTGCCTCGATCACGTCCGCGAGTACAACCGAACGTACAATTACTTCGCCGGCATGAGCATGGACGATATTGCCCGCTATCAGCGGGACGCCGTCGTTGGGCATCGTCCGACCTGGAAGATGGGCATGGTCGGCGGAGGGACGGCGGGGCGCTCGTCCCGGGTTCGTCCGGAATTCGGCGGCGCGCACGATCCGTTCGACGTGTTCCGCGAGCTCGGCGGGCCCGACGGCGCGCGACGCAACGGCGGCGCGGCCGAGGCCCGCCCGGTCCGCAATGCCGAGCGCAAGGCCCTCGACACGCTCGGCCTGGAGGCGGGGGCTTCCCTGAAAGAGGTCAAGTCCCGGTTCAAGGCGCTGGTGAAACGCCATCACCCCGATGCCAACGGCGGCGACCGCTCCTCGGAGGACCGGCTGCGCGAGATCATCCAGGCCTATAACTACTTGAAGTCAATCGGCTTTCGTTGATCGCGCGAGGCGGTGCGCGAGTTGCGCGCCGCGCGCATCATACCTATTTGAATTTGTGCGAGTTTTGGCGGCGCCGCCGGCTTTCGCGGCGCCCGGGCTTTCTGCTAGATTCGCGGCTCGAATCCGCACCCAGCTGCCGACCGAATCGGGTCTCGGTCGATCCGAGACCACGGAGGATGAATGACCGCCGCCACGCAAGAAGAGGTCGCCGGCCTTCCCGACATGAAGGTGTCGGTCCGCCAGGTGTTCGGCTTCGACAGCGACATGGAAGTGCCGGCCTATTCGGAGGCCGACCAGCACGTTCCCGACATCGATGCCGACTATCGCTTCGACAAGCCGACCACGCTCGCCATCCTCGCGGGCTTCGCCAAGAACCGGCGCATCATCGTCACCGGCTATCACGGCACCGGCAAGTCGACGCATATCGAGCAGGTCGCCGCCCGCCTCAATTGGCCGTGCGTGCGCGTGAATCTCGACAGCCACATCAGCCGCATCGATCTGATCGGCAAGGACGCGATCGTCATCCGCGACGGCATGCAGGTGACCGAGTTCCGCGACGGCATCCTGCCCTGGGCCTACCAGCACAACGTCGCGCTCTGCTTCGACGAGTACGACGCCGGCCGTCCGGACGTGATGTTCGTGATCCAGCGCGTGCTGGAATCGTCGGGGCGGCTCACTTTGCTCGACCAGAGCCGCGTGATCCGGCCGCATCCGGCGTTCCGGCTGTTCGCCACCGCCAATACCGTGGGGCTCGGCGACACGTCCGGTCTCTATCACGGCACCCAGCAGATCAACCAGGCGCAGATGGACCGCTGGTCGATCGTCACCACGCTCAACTACCTGCCGCACGACAACGAGGTCGAGATCGTGCTCGCCAAGGCCAAGCACTATCGCAACGAGCAGGGACGCGACACCGTCAACAGGATGGTGCGGGTCGCCGACCTCACCCGCAACGCCTTCATGAACGGCGATCTCTCGACCGTGATGAGCCCGCGCACCGTGATCACCTGGGCGGAGAACGCCGAAATCTTCAAGGACGTCGGCTTCGCCTTCCGGCTCACCTTCGTCAACAAGTGCGACGAGCTGGAGCGGCCGATCGTCGCCGAGTTCTATCAGCGCTGCTTTGGAACGGAGTTGCCGGAAAGCTCGGTGAACGTGGCGCTGAGCTGAGGCCGGGCCCGCTAACGGCGTTTCTCCAGTACCGAGATTCGCTTTTCTAGCGCCTCGAGTCTCTTGTCTACATCGGTGGCGGCGTAGCGCCGGCAAATACGCGGGCGAGATCGTCGATGCGGCTCTTGAGGTCTTCGTGATTTCTGTCCACCTTGTCGGAGAGTCCGTCGACCTTTTGATCGACCGATTGAAGCGAGCCGCGAATCTCCTGCAGCAGCCGCAAGGTGTGGTTCTCCGGGGCAGGCATGTCGGACCTCTTGCTTGATGTGCTTGAAGATATGCCCTGCCGGCCGTGAAATAAAGCACCGATCCGCATGAGCTCGAACATCAAAGGCAAGAGTCTCGCCAAGGAAAGCCCGACCGAGCCGTTCAAGCGCGCGGTCACCGGCTGCCTGCGCGCGATCGCGCGCAAGCCCGAGCTCGAGGTCTCCTTCGCGGCCGAGCGTCCCGGCATGGCCGGCGGCAAGGCGCGCCTGCCCGAGCCGCCGCGCAAGCTCACCGGGCGGGATGCCGCGATCGTGCGCGGCCACGCCGACTCGATCGCGCTCAAGCTCGCCTGCCACGATCCGATCGTGCATCGCAAGCTCGTTCCCGGCGGCCAGCAGGCGCGCGCGGTCTTCGATGCGGTCGAGCAGGCGCGCGTCGAGGCGATCGGCGCGCGGCGCATGTCCGGCGTCGCGAAGAATCTCACCGCCATGCTCGACGACCGCTTCCACCGCGGCAAGTTCGACGAGGTCACCGACCGGGCCGACGCGCCGCTCGAGGAAGCGGTCGCGCTGATGGTGCGCGAGCGGCTGACCGGCCAGGCGCCGCCGCCGGCGGCGCGCAAGATCGTCGAGCTGTGGCGCCCGCTGATCGAGGATCGCGCCGGACGCGATCTCGATCGCCTGGAGCGGCTGATCGACAATCAGGCGCGCTTCGGCGACGCCATCCATGATCTGCTCGACGCCCTCGACATGGGCGAGGACCGCAGCACCGAGTCCGACGAAGAGGAGGGCGAGGACGGCGAGCAGGACCGGCGCAAGGAGGAATCGGGCGAGGACGGCGAGGGCGCCGATTCCGAGGATTCCCAGAGCCGCGTCGACGAGGCCGACGTCGCGGGCGAGGACATGGCCGACTCCGCGGCGGAGGCCGAGGCGCTCGCCGCCGAGACGGCGGACGATGCCGAGATGGGCGACGCGGAAACGCCGGCCGAGCCGCGGCGCCCGCGCCGGTACCGCCAGAACGAGCCGCGCGGTCCGGATTATCGGCCTTTCGTCACCCGGCACGACGAGATGGTCGGGGCCGAGGAATTGTGCGAGCCGGAGGAGCTCGAGCGGCTGCGCGGCTATCTCGACAAGCAGCTCTCGCACCTGCAGGGCGTGGTCGCCCGCCTCGCCAACCGGCTGCAGCGCCGCCTGATGGCGCAGCAGAACCGCGCCTGGGAATTCGACCTCGAGGAGGGATTGCTCGATCCGGCGCGGCTGTCGCGCATCGTCATCGACCCATTGCACCCGCTGTCGTTCAAGCGCGAGAAGGAGACGACGTTCCGCGACACCGCGGTGACGCTCCTGCTCGACAATTCGGGCTCGATGCGCGGCCGCCCGATCACGGTGGCGGCGACCTGCGCCGACATCCTGGCGCGCACGCTGGAGCGCTGCGGCGTCAAGGTCGAGATCCTCGGCTTCACCACGCGCGCCTGGAAGGGCGGTCAATCGCGCGAGGCCTGGCTCGCCGCCGGCAAGCCCGCCAATCCCGGCCGCCTCAACGACCTGCGTCACATCATCTACAAGTCGGCGGACGCGCCGTGGCGGCGCGCGCGCAAGAATCTCGGGCTGATGATGCGCGAGGGCCTGCTCAAGGAGAATATCGACGGCGAGGCGCTCGACTGGGCGCACAAGCGGCTGCTTGCGCGCACCGAGCAGCGCCGGATCCTGATGATGATCTCCGACGGCGCGCCGGTCGACGATTCCACGCTCTCGGTCAATCCCGGCAACTACCTCGAGCGGCATCTGCGCTGGGTGATCGAGGACATCGAGACGCGCTCGCCGGTTGAATTGATCGCCATCGGCATCGGTCACGACGTGACCCGCTACTACCGCCGCGCGGTGACCATCGTCGACGCCGAGGAGCTCGGCGGCGCCATGACCGAGAAGCTCGCCGAGCTGTTCGACGAGGACATCCCGATCGAGCCGCGCCGGACGCGGAGGCTCGACGCGTGACCGACCGTGCGTCGTCTCGGCGTCCTCTTCCCACGCCGCCGAGCCGACGGACCGCCGCCGCCCTGCTCGCCGGCGCGCTCTTGGTTGCCGCCCTGCCCGGCGCGGCGCGGGCGCCGCTGGTCGAGCCGCCGGTCGCGATCACGGTCGACGCCCAACCGTTTTCGGCCTTCGATATTCGCGACCGGACGCGCCGACAGTTCGGTCTGCTCGAGTTCCGCGGCGGCCTCGTGCTGCGCTCGGCCTACCAGCAATTCGGCGGCATCTCGGCGATACGAGTCGCGGCCGATGGCGCGCATTTCATCGCCTTGAGCGACCACGGCTGGTGGTTGCGCGGCCGCATCCTCTACGACGGGACGCGCCCCAGCGGCATCGCCGAGGCCGAGATGGCGCCGATCCTCGGCGCCGATGGCCGCCCGCTCGCCGAGCACGGCTGGTTCGACACCGAATCGATCGCCGAGGACGGCGGCACGCTCTATGTGGGGATCGAGCGCGTCCATCAGATCGTCCGGTTCGATTTCGGCAAGGACGGCCTGCTCGCGCGCGGCCGGCCGATCCCGCTGCCACCGGCGGTGCGCACGCTGCCCCGCAACAAGGGCCTCGAAGCCCTGGTCTTCGTTCCCATCGGTTTGCCGCTTGCCGGCACGCTGATCGCCTTCTCGGAGCGCGGCCTCGACAAGGCCGGCAACCTCCTCGCTTTTCTGATCGGGGGGCCGCAACCCGGCAGCTTCGCGGTCAAGCGCAGCGCCGATTACGACGTCAGCGACGCCGCCTTGTTGCCCGGCGGCGACGTCCTCGTGCTGGAACGCAGGTTCAGCTGGACCAGCGGGCTTGCCGTTCGCATTCGGCGCATCGCGCTCGGCGCGATCAAGCCGGGCGCGCTGGTCGACGGTCCGGTCCTGTTCGAGGCCGACCTCGGCTACGAGATCGACAACATGGAAGGCTTGAGCGTGCACCGCAGCGGCGGCGAGACCGTGCTCACGCTCATTTCCGACGACAATTTCTCGATGCTCCAGCGCACCCTGCTGCTGCAATTCACGCTGGCGGAACCGTGAGGTCGGGCGCCGATCGTCGCGTCTTGCGGTTATCCCGCGACCGACTGCTTCTTCTTCTTGATCTCGCGCTTGAGCCCGAGCGCCTGCGCGGATAGCCCGTCATCCTTCGCCTTCATGAGAAAGGCATCGAGGCCGCCGCGATGATCGACCGTCTTGAGCGCGTTCGCCGATACGCGCAGCTTGACCGAGCGGCCGAGCGCGTCCGAGATCAAGGTCACGTTGAGCAGGTTGGGCAGGAAGCGCCGCTTGGTCTTGATGTTCGAGTGGCTCACCTTGTGCCCGACCTGTGCAGCCTTGCCGGTCAGATCGCACCGTCGCGACATTGCAAACCTCGGATTGTTCCAGAATGAGCTAGCCGGATCGGGCGTTTGCGATCGCGGTCAGGGCGGCTCGACGAGCCGCGCTCGATCAAGCCGGCGGACCTATAATGAGCGCACGAATAGGCGTCAAGCCGCGGGCCCGCGCCGGCCGATCGGGCGCCGGCGCGCGCGCGAGGCCGGCTTCTGCGACCCAGGCGGCCGAGCCGTCGGGCTCTGCGACCGCCTTGATCGGGCCAAGATGCCGCGCCATGGGTGCGGGGAAGGGCGGCCGAAAATCGACCGGCCCTGCCGGATGGCTGGTCAGGGCAGGCGGTTCCCGGCAACAAGCGGGCGCGCAGGGATCGGACTTCGTGAGCTCATACCGCCTCACTCGTCACGCGATCGTGCTGAGCGCGGCCGCGCTCGCGGCAACGGCGGCGGATGCCGGCCGGGGCTCGAGCCTTGCGCAGGGCAAGCTCGATGCCCGATACGCCGTGACCCTCGGCGGCCTTCCGGTCGGCCAGGGTGCCTGGGTGATCGACATCGGCGACGATCATTTCACGGCGTCGGCGAGCGGGGCGACCGCGGGCCTGCTGCGGATCTTCGCCAGCGGTCACGGCCAGAGCGCTTCGCGCGGCCTCGTCTCCGGCGGCCAGCCCGTGCCCTCGACCTATGCGTCGAGCATCATCACCGACCAGAAGTTCGACGAAGTCCGCATGGTGATCAGCTCCGGCAACGTGAAGGAATTCGTGGCCGATCCGCCGACCATTCCGAGCCCCGACCGTGTTCCGCTCACCGACGCCCATCGCCGCGGCGTGTCCGATCCCATGACCGCGTCCTTGATGCGCGTTCCCGGCAACGGCGACACCTTCGTTCCGCAGGCTTGCCAGCGCACGCAGTCGATCTTCGACGGCCGCATGCGCTACGACCTGCAGCTCTCCTTCAAGCGGCTCGAGCGGGTGAGGTCGGAGAAGGGCTATCAGGGCCCGGCCGTGGTCTGCGCGGTGCATTTCTTGCCGATCGCGGGATACGCCCCCGATCGTACCGCCATCAAATATCTCGTGGAATTGCGCGACATGGAGACGTGGCTGGTACCGATCGCCGGCACGCGGGTGATGGTTCCCTACCGCGTTTCGGTGCCGACCCCGATCGGGGTCGGGGCCCTGCAGGCGATCCAATTCATCTCGGTCCCGCAGCCCGGCAAGGCGGTCGTCAAGACGCAATGACGGGGCGCTCGCGCGCGACCGGATGCGCGCGCGCGACGATCCACCGCATTTGCACGCGCTTCGGCGGCGATTTTAACCGATCGGAGGGCGTTGCACTGCTGGTCCACTCGGCCCGCTACACGATCTGGTGGGGGAAGGGACTGATGCCACGAGATGTGGCCGTGAACGAATTCCGACACCTGCGAGTCAGCGATTCGGGCGCGATTCGTTCCAGTCTCGTTCCACAGCTTAAGCACAGACCCCGCCACAGACCTGTCCCGTCGCATTGTGGCACAGTTCTCCAGGAACGGCGGATGGCCCCGACCGCTTGCGCGCGGACCGAACGCCCGTATCGGCAGGCCGACCCGGCATCGTTTGGAGGAGATGGCGAAGTGACCCTGGCCCGGCCACGACACCAGCCACATGCGGCATCATTCGCCCCCGATGATGCAGAGCGCCGGCGATGTGATGATCGATGCGCCACTGCTTTTCCGTGCACCGTGATCGCCCAGGTCGAGGCGTCGTGGGGCGAGCGCCGCGACGTTCTCTTGCCCTTGCTTGATGGCATGATTGATCGCGACGATGTCGGCGATGCAAGACGCGCCATGGCGTTGTGCCGCGCACCGATGGATTCGCGCGGCCGGTCGCGATGCGGCGACGCTCGCCGGTATTGCAGTCATGGGCGGGCGCGATCAGGTCGCCTGCCCGGAGGGGCGGACTACCGGCTCGAATGGACGTTTGCGGGACATGGCGGAAATCGCTATCTTTCCTCCGGCGAAACGCACGCGCGGCTTACGGCATTGCTCGAACGGCACGGCGAGGGCACAGACGCGCGGCTCGATCCGCTAATCCGCCATGCTCCGAACTTCGCTGCGCATGCCGCAGGGTGACGGGTAGCATCACGCAACAGCAACGCCGCGCAGTCTCGATCGTCGATGCCCATCTCCTTCTCCTCTCCGACCAACCGCGATTCCGGCGCCCGCGGCGCCGGCGTCACCGCCGTGCTCGGGCCGACCAATACCGGCAAGACCCACCTCGCCATCGAGCGCATGCTCGGCCATTCCTCCGGCATCATCGGCTTGCCGCTGCGGCTGTTGGCGCGCGAGGTCTACAACAAGGTCGCGGAGCGGGTGGGCGAGGACGCGGTCGCCCTGGTCACCGGCGAAGAGAAGATCAAGCCGCCTTCGCCGCGCTACTGGGTCTCGACGGTCGAGGCGATGCCGCGCGATCTCGACGTCGCCTTCCTCGCCATCGACGAGGTGCAGCTCGGCGCCGATCTCGAGCGCGGCCACGTCTTCACCGACCGCATCCTCAACCGTCGCGGACGCGAGGAGACGCTGGTGCTCGGCGCGCAAACCGTTCGCCCGATGGTCGAGCGGCTGCTCCCCGGCGCCCATGTGCTGACCCGGCCGCGGCTGTCGCAGCTTTCCTTCGCCGGCGAGAAGAAGATCACCCGGCTTCCCCGCCGTTCCGCCGTCGTCGCCTTCTCGGCCGAGGAGGTCTATGCCATCGCGGAATTGATCCGCCGCCAGCGCGGCGGTGCCGCCGTCGTCATGGGCGCGCTCTCGCCGCGCACGAGGAACGCGCAAGTGGCGCTCTATCAATCCGGCGACGTCGAATATCTCGTCGCCACCGACGCCATCGGCATGGGGCTCAATCTCGACGTCGATCACGTCGCCTTCGCCTCCGACCGCAAGTTCGACGGCTATCAATTCCGCAAGCTCAATCCCGCCGAGCTCGCGCAGATCGCCGGCCGCGCCGGCCGCGCCACCCGCAACGGCACCTTCGGCACCACCGGGCGATGCCCGCCGTTCGAGACCGAGCTCGCGCAGGCGCTCGAAAGCCATTCGTTCGAGCCGATCAAGGTGCTGCAGTGGCGCAATACCGCGCTCGACTTCTCCTCGGTCGGCGCGCTGCAGGCCTCACTGGCCGCGCCGCCGAAAGAGAGCGGGCTTACCCGCGCGCCGATCGCCGAGGATATTCTGGTGCTCGACCACGCCGCGCGTGACGACGAGATCCGCGCGCTCGCCACCACGCGGGCGGCGGTCGAGCGGCTGTGGGACGTCTGCCAGGTTCCGGACTACCGCAAGATCGCGCCCGCCACCCACGCCGAGCTTGCCACCACGCTCTATGGATTCCTGATGCGGGAGGGGAGCATCCCGATCGACTGGTTCGCCCGCCAGGTCGAGCTCGCCGACCACGCCGAGGGCGACATCGATACGCTGTCGAACCGCATCGCCCACATCCGCACCTGGACCTTCGCCGCCAACCGTCCGGACTGGCTCGCCGATCCCGAGCACTGGCAGGGCGTCACCCGCGCGGTCGAGGACAAGCTGTCCGACGCCCTGCACGAAAGATTGACCGAGCGGTTCGTCGACCGGCGAACCAGCGTGTTGATGCGGCGGTTGCGCGAAAACACCGTCCTCGAGACCGACATCGGCAAGGGCGGCGAGGTCGTGGTCGAGGGCCACGCCATCGGCCGGCTCGACGGCTTCATGTTCACGCCCGACGCCTCGACCGCGGGCTCGGAAGCAAAGGCGCTCGCCGGCGCCGCGCAGAAGGCGCTGGCCGGAGAGATCAACGCGCGCGCAACCCGGCTTGCCCACGCGGCCGACGGGCAATTCGTGCTCGCCGCCGACGGCATCATCCGCTGGCTCGGACAGCCGGTCGCCAGGCTCGTCGCCGGGGAGGAGGCGCTCAAGCCCCGGCTGCGGATCATCGCCGACGAGCGCCTCACCGGCGCGCCGCGCGACGCCGTGCAGGCGCGGCTCGATCTCTGGCTCAAGTCGCACATCGAGCGGTTGCTCGAGCCGCTGTTCCGCCTCGCCGCCGCCGAGGACATCACCGGCATCGCGCGCGGCGTCGCGTTCCAGCTCACCGAGGCGCTCGGCGTGCTCGATCGGGCGAAGGTCGCCGAGGAGGTCAAGGGGCTCGAGCAGCCCGCGCGCGCCACGCTGCGCAAGCACGGCGTGCGCTTCGGCGCCTATCACATCTACGTGCCGGCGCTGCTCAAGCCGGCGCCGCGGGTGCTGGCGACCCAGCTGTGGGCGCTCAAGCACGGCGGTGCGGAAACGAAGGGGCTCGAAGCGATCGAGCAACTCGCGGCGAGCGGCCGCACCTCGATCGCCGCCGACAAGGAGACCGCCAAGGTGCTCTACCGCGTCGCCGGCTACCGCGTCTGCGGCGAGCGCGCGGTGCGGGTCGATATCCTGGAACGATTGTCCGATCTGATCCGGCCGGCCCTCGCCTGGCGTGCCGACGCGCCCGGTACCAAGCCGCCGGGCGCGATCGGAGGGTTCGGATTCACCGTCACCGTCGGCATGACGTCGCTCGCCGGCTGCTCGGGCGAGGACTTCGCCTCGGTGCTGCGCTCGCTCGGCTTCCGCATGGAGAAGCGGCCGAAGCCGGTCGAGCCGCCGCCCTCCGCGCCGGCCGATGCGGTGCCGTCCGCGGCCGCTGCGGACGTGTTGCCGTCGGAGGCTGCGGCGAGCGATCAAGCGCAGGCGCCCGCGCTCGCGGCGGACATCGTGCCGGCCGCCGCCGTCGAAACGACCGTCCCCGAGGCGCCGCCGGTCGAGCCTGCCGCGATTGCACCGAGCGAGGGCGGCGAGACGGCGCCGGTCGCGCCGGTGCCCGTCGTTTCGGAAGCGCCGGCGCTGGCCGTCGCCGAGCCGGTAGAAGCGGAGAGCAAGGAGGTCGCGGAAGAAACGCCGGCGGTTGCAACGCAGACCACGCCCGCGGCGGAGGAATTGATCGAGGTCTGGCGGCCGGGGCGCCGCGACGAACGCAGGCCGCGCCACGAGCGGGCGACGCGTCCGCGCCGCCCGCAACGGCCGTTGCAAGCGTCGCCGGCCGCGCCTGTCGATGCGCCGGCGACCGCCGCCGATGCTGCGGCCGCTCCCGCCCCGGGGGCCGCCGAGGCCGTCCCCAACGAACGCCGCGATGGCGGTCGCGATCGGCGTCCCGGCCGGTCCGATCGCGACGAGCGCGCCGATCGCGCGCCGCGGCCGGGCCGTCGTCAACGGCGCGCCGATCGCTCCGAGCGCTCCGATCGCGGCGATCGGCCGCCGCGCGGCGATCGCGCCCCGCGCGGCGATCATCCGGATCGCGATCCGGCATTGCGCGCGAAATATATCAAAGGCTCGAGCGACCGCCGCGAACGCGAGCCCGACCCGAACTCGCCGTTCGCCAAGCTGGCGGCGCTGAAGGCGCAGCTCGAGGCGAACGCCAAGGAGCCGCGCTGAGGCGCGCCCGCATTGGATCGCCAGCGGATCGACAAATGGCTCTGGCACGCGCGGGTCGTGCGCACGCGCGCGGCGGCGGCGGCGCTGGCCGCGGGCGGCCACGTGCGGGTCAACGGCCAGCGGGTCGATGCGCCGAGCCGTGCGGTGCGGCCGGGCGACGTCGTGACGGTCGCGCTCGATCGGAGCGTGCGAGTGCTCGAGGTCGTGGGCTTCGCCGAGCGGCGCGGCTCCGCCGCTGACGCCCGCGCGGTCTACGCGGACGTCGAATTGGCCCGCGCGCCCGCGCCCCCGGCGCCGCCGCCCGGCCTGCGGGAGGCTGGGACAGGGCGGCCGACCAAGCGCGACCGGCGCGCCATCGACCGGTTTCGCGACGAGGACGACCCGTAAAACGGGTTGCAAACGCCGCCGCCCTGCCTACGTTCGGGCCGCGCGGCCGACGTGGGCCCCGAGGACGCCCCGGGCCGAGGTCACCGAGGCCGGCTGACGCGGCGGCGGGGTCATCGGGGCGGGTGCGCCGATTTGCTGCCGACCCTTGCTTGGCCGGGGACCATGCGCTACTGACCGCGCATTCGGGAAATTCGGAATGACGTACGTCGTCGTCGAAAGTTGCATTAAGTGCAAGTACATGGATTGCGTCGAAGTCTGCCCCGTGGACTGTTTCTACGAGGGCGAGAACATGCTCGTGATCCATCCCGACGAGTGCATCGATTGCGGGGTCTGCGAGCCGGAATGCCCGGTCGAGGCGATCAAGCCCGACACCGAGCCGGGGCTCGAGGAGTTCCTGAAGCTCAACGCGGATTTCGCGAAAATCTGGCCCAACATCACGACCAAGAAGGAACCGCCGGAAGACGCCAAGGAATGGGACACCGTGCCGGGGAAGCTGAAGCACCTCTCGTCCAACGGCGGAACCGGGGACTGACCCTCTCCGTTAACCAGACGTGAAAAAATTGTAATCCCGCAAGCGCCGGAATCGGCCGTTTGGGGCGCCGTAAGGCTTTGATTTCTGCGAAAATTGTGCTATATAGTCGAAAAATGAGCAAAACCACCGCACCCGAGCCGCTCCCCCATGGGGGAGCATTATTTTTCGGGTTGTTTCCGAGGAACCGTCAACTAGGGACGTGAGATCCACGCAAAAAGCCGTGGCTGGAAAAACGCGCCATCGGTCGAAGAAGACCGCCGCCTCGACCCGGCGACCGAAGAAGACCACTACCGGAGATCGCCGGAGGGCATCGCACGCTCCACGGGCGGCGACGCGCCGTGGGGCCCCCGTGGCCAAGACACCCGTCCGCCGCAAGCCGGACGAAGGAGCGACCCCTGGAATGACCAGCAAGAAGACGACCCAACGTCAAGGCTTCAAGACCAGCGAGTTCATCGTCTATCCGTCCCACGGCGTCGGCCAGATCGTCGGCATCGAGGATCAGGAGGTCGCGGGCGCCAAGCTCGAGCTCTTCGTCATCAACTTCGTCAAGGACAAGATGACGCTGCGGGTCCCGACCGCCAAGGTCGCTTCGGTCGGCATGCGCAAGCTCGCGGAGCCGCCGCTGATCAGGCGGGCGCTCGAGACCCTGAAGGGTCGTGCCCGCGTCAAGCGCACCATGTGGTCGCGCCGGGCGCAGGAATACGAGGCCAAGATCAATTCCGGCGACATCGTCGCGATCGCCGAGGTGGTGCGCGACCTCTACCGCTCGGATACCCAGCCCGAGCAGTCCTACTCCGAGCGCCAGCTCTACGAGGCCGCGCTCGATCGCCTGTCGCGCGAAATCTCCGCGGTGCAGCGCATCACCGAGACCGAGGCGATCAAGGAGATCGAGGCCGCCCTCGCCAAGGGCCCGCGCCGCGGTCCCAAGCCCGAAGGCGAGGCCGAGGACGAGGTGGTGGAGGAGGCGGCGGCCTGATCCGCCCCTGCTTCAACCGAGCAGCAAGATTCCAAAGCCCGGCGCCCGCGCCGGGCTTTTTCGGGTGCGCCGCAAGCGCCCGCTCGCATGGGCTAAACCCCTCCCGGGAAAGGAAATAAGGTCGAGGAAATGTCCCGGCTCAGCCATAATTAAGCTCGTTTTTTTAAGGACGATCGCGCGGTATTCGGGGAAACTGGCGTGCGGGGGGATATGCGGGGGCTGCCTAGGGATTCGATCCAACATTGGTCCATGTACGGCCGCCGGCGGCGCGGAGCGCTGCTGTTCGGCGTTGCCCTGCTGGGCGGCGCCGGGGTGGGCGGTCTGGCGGCCGGCTATACCGCGCGTTTTCCCTCGGAGGGATCATCGACGGCGCCCGTGACGGTCGCCGAGATGGCGCCGGCCGACGTGGTGAGCATGCGCTTCCCGGCCGATTGGACCGAAGCGGCTGCCGAGGCCGCCCCGCGGCTGCTGGCATTCGCCTCGGCCGACGACAGCGTCGCGCTGTTCAGCCCGAAGCCGATCTATCCGGTGACGCAGGCCAACACCGATTCGCCGGCCGCCGCCGAGGCTGCGCCGGCCGCGGCCGCCAAGCCGACCTTGGCCTCCGCCGCCACCAAGCCCGTGCCCAAGCCCGTGCGCCGCTCCAATACGGTGCTCAGCGAATCGCAGATCACCGGCATCAAGAAGCGGCTCAACCTTACGCCGGACCAGGAGCGCTACTGGCCGGCGGTCGCGGCCGAGCTGCGCAAATTGGAATACAAGAAGGACAAGTCTGACCCTGGCAGCCGCATGGCCGCGGTCGACACCAGCAAGGTCAACGTCGAAGGCCTGAAGTCCGCCGGCTACCCGCTGGTCATGAGCTTCGACGACGACCAGCGGCGCGAGTTGAAATCGCTTGCTCATCTCCTGGGGCTGGAAAGCGTGATGTCGGGCATCTGATCCGGCACCGCAGCCACACCTTGAAAGCCCGGCGGACGCGCCGGGCTTTTTGTTTGAGCTGCCGCGGCGGCGTGCAATTCCCCTTCCGGCGCGCCTGCTCTACACTTCGTCGGCGACAAGAAAGCAACAGGCGATGCAACAACGAGGGAGGCCGCCATGGATATGAGCGTCAAGGTCGGCGCAGCCGGCAACGACCGCGAGCTCGACCGGGCCGACGTCAGGAAGGTCGCGCGCGGCGCCAACTCGAGCGATCTCGACCTTTGGCTGGAGAAGGTCGAGGCGCTGGGCGAGCTCAAGCGCATCACCGCCGAGGTCGATCCCGATCTCGAGGCCGCGACCATCACCTATCTCGTCGGCAGCCAGAAGTCGCCCGCGCTCCTGTTCGAGAACATCAAGGGCCATCCCGGCCACAAGGCGCTCTACAACATGATCGGCTGCAATCTCTCGCGCTTCTGCCTGATGATCGGCGAGCGGCCGGTCGAGCATCCGCTCGAGGCGGTGCAGATCCTGCAGCGCAAGCTCGGGCGCAAGATGCCGCCGAAGGAAGTGCCCCCCGAGCAGGCGATCTGCAATCAGAACATCGTCGAGGGCGACAAGATCGACATCCGCATGTTCCCGGCGCAGCGGATGTGGCCGCTCGACGGCGGCCTCTATCTCGGCACCGGCGACGCCGTCGTCACCAAGGACCCCGAGACCGGCCGCATCAACGTCGGCACCTATCGCATGATGATCAAGGGCCCGCGCGAGGTCGGCGTCTATACCTCGCCGGGCAAGGACGCCACCATCGATCGCGAGAAGTGGTGGAAGCTCGGCAAGCCGATGCCGATCGCCGCCGCCTACGGCATCGATCCCCTGCTGTTCCTGGTCGCCGCCACCAGCCTGCCGAAGACCGAGTGCGAGTACGACTACTACTCCGGCATCAACGGCGCGCCGATCGAGGTCTTCGTCAGCGACCTGACCGGGCTGCCGTTGCCGGCGCGGGCCGAGATCGTGCTCGAAGGCTTCCTCTATCCCGACGAGACCTTCGCCGAAGGCCCGTTCGGCGAGTTCACGGGATATTACGGGCGGCCGAGCGGCGCCACGCCCTACATGCGGGTCGAGCGGGTGCGCTACCGCGACAACCCGACCTTGACCTGCGCGCTGATGGCGGACGGGGCGGCGAACGAGGCCGGGCTGTTCTGGGCGGCGTTGCGCTCGGCCGGCATCTGGGCCGACCTGCACAAGCTCGGCGTGCCCGGCATCAAGGGCGTGTGGTCGATCCCGGAAGCGGCGGGCTGGGGCATCACCGTGGTCTCGATCCGGCAGATGTATGCCGGCCACGCCCCGCAGGTCATGGCGCTGGCCGCGCAGTGCACCGCCGGGGCCTATTTCGGCAAATACGTGATCGTGGTCGACGACGACGTAGATCCGACCAACGTCCATCAGGTGCTGTGGGCGATGGCGACCCGCTCGCGGCCGGCGCAGTCGATCGACATCCTGCGCGAGACCTGGAGCACCTATCTCGACCCGAGCCTCAACCCGCCGGAGATCAGGCCGTGGGGATCGAAGTGCCTGATCAATGCCTGCATGGACTATCGCTTCATCAAGACCTTCTCCAGGCGCACCAAGCTGTCCAGAGAGGCCTACGACAACGTGGTGGCGCGCTGGCAGGAGCTCGGGCTGAGCGGCACGCCGCCGGCGATCTCGGTGTTCGAGGACGAGACGCTTCCGGCGAGCGTGACGTGAGGGTCACCTGTTTGGTCCGCTTGCCGGCGGGCGAGGCGCCGTCGACGGCGACTACGGCTGCTTCGGCTTGATGCCGAGCGTCTGCGCGATGGTGGCGACCTTGGCGCGCTGGCCGTCGATCGCGGCGGCGAGCTCGGCCGGCCCGCCGGGATTGACCACCTGCGCGGTGGCGGAAAGCCGCGCGGAGACGGCGGGATCCTTGACGACGGCGACGATGTCGTCGCCGATCTGCTCGATCAGCTCCTTCGGCAGGGTCTTGATTCCGAACAGGCCGACGAGGCCTTCCACTTCCAGCGCCGGAAAGCCGGCTTCGATCGCGGTCGGGACGTCGGGCAGGATCGGCGCGCGCTGGCGGCCGTTCACCGCCAGCGTCTTGATGCGGCCGGCCTGCGCCTGCGGCTGCAGGATCGCGTAGGACGCCATGTAGATTTGCAGGCGCCCCTCGCCGACGTCGGTCGCCGCCTGCACGATGTCGCGATAGGGGACCTTCTGCAGGCTCAGGCCGGCGGTCTTCACGAAATAATCGAAGGTGAACTCGGTGATGCCCGGCACCACCGCCGCGTTGAGCTTGCCGGGCTCGGCTTTGGCGCGGGCGACGAATTCGGAAAGCGAGCCGATCCCCATCGAGGCCGGCACGCCCACCGCGAGGATAGTGTTCGACACGCGCGCGATCGGGACGAGGTCGGCGGGCGTATAGGGCAGCTTGTCGTATTGGTACGGATGGACCGTGAAATTGCCGCTGGGCCCGAACAGGAAGGTATGATCGTCGTTGGCGGCGAGGAAAGCCTGGATCGCGACCAGGCCGTCGCCGCCGGGACGGTTCTCGATCACCACCGCCTTGCCGCCCCAGCGCGCCGGCAGCCGCTCCGCGACCAGCCGAGCGCCGATGTCGGCGCCGGCACCCGGGCCGAACGGCACGATGAATTTCACCGGCCGCTGCGGCCAGGATTGCGCCTGCGCCCGCATGGCAAGGAAAGCGGGAGCGCCGAGGAGCGCGAGGGCACGCCGTCTCGAAATTTTCATCGGTGATGCTTCCATGAGATGGGTCGGCTCGCGTCGGTCGCGGCGCTCGGCGGGCTCACTCCGCGACCAGCTTCACCTGATCGCCGGCGGTCAACTGATCATGGGGTGCGAGCCCGTTGAGCACGCGGAAGCGCTCGACCTGCCGGTCGGCGCTCGCCATCCGGCTCGCGAGCTTCTCGACCGTGTCGCCCGGCCCGACCGTGACGATCCTGATGCGCAGCGGTTTTGCCGCCTCGCTTTCCGCCAGCGTCATGCGCCGGAAGGTCGCCACCGCCTCGCGAAAGCTCTTGTCGACCTCCGCGCTCATGCGCTTGGCCGCGAAGATGAAGCGGTAGACGTCGCTGCCGAAGCGCACCGCATAGAGCCGGAACACCCACTGGTCGCCCTTGGCGGTCGCGGTCGCCGCCGGCAGGCCGTTGATGACGAACTCCTCGACGGTCTTGGGGTCGATGTTCTCGATCCAGCCGGAATTGAGATAATCGGCCAGCGTCTGCTCCGCCGGCACCCGCACCACGTCGAGCCGCAGCGCCTGGCCGCCGCCCTCCCTGACGCCGAGCACGGCCTGCGCGGTGTTGTCGAGCGTGTAGCCGTCCGGCGCCACGAGGGTGAAGCCGAGCTTGGGATGCAGGAAGCGGCGGCCGCGCACGAAGCCTTCGCTCGGATCCTCGCCGTAGGTGAGGCCGTCGACGCCGGCGAGGTAGCCGGCCTTCTCGCGCTCGCCGGCGCCGGGCGCGCTGAACTGGCGGGCATTGGCCTGGGCGTTCTTGATGCGCTCGGGCGTCGCGGGGTGCGAGGACAGGAAATCCGGCGCCCGCGGGTCGATGCGGGTCTGGCCCGGCGGCGCCTTGAGCTCGGAGTTGCGCCCCATCGAGGTGAGGAAGCGCACCGCCCCGTAGGGATCGTAGCCGGCGCGCGCGGCCATGCCGACGCCGATGCCGTCGGCCTCCAGCTCCTGCGCGCGCGAGAAGCTCGCGAGCTTGATCTTGGACTTGGCGAGCGCCAGCGCGCTCGTTTCGGGGTCGCTGCCGAGGTCGGTGAACACGCGACTGACGAGCGCGACCTGGCGCGCCTCCTCCTCGCGCATGGTGGCGTGGCTCGCGATCACGTGCGACATCTCGTGCGACACCACCGAGGCGAGCTCGGAGGTGTCGTTGGCGAGCGCGATCAGGCCGCGCGTCACGTAGAGCTGCCCGCTCGGCAGCGCGAACGCGTTGACCGCCGCCGAGTTGAGGATGGTGACGCGGTAATGCACGTCCGGCCGCTCCGACGCCGCCACCAGCTTGGCGACCATCTGGTTGAGCAGGCCCTCGAGCTTGGGATCGTCGTAGGCGCCGTTATAGGCGGCGAGGATGCGCTGGTGCTCGCGCTGCGTCGGCCCCGGCGCGGGCGGCTGCTGGATGATCCGCGGCGCCCCCGGCATCCCGCCCGGCGGCGCGCCCGCCGTCAACAGCGACGAGCTGCAGCCGCCGAGCATCAGCGCGAGCACGACGACGAGCGCGGCCCGATCGGCCGCCGAGGCCGCGGGCGATCGACGTCTCCGGGCCGAGCCAACGATGGTGCGAATCCCGTTCAATGGCGTTCCGCGATCTCGATCTGCTCCGGCCGCGTCGCCTCGATCCGCGGCCCGTTGCGCTCCTCGATGAAGCCGCGCACCCGGACGCGGCGGTGCTCGAGCGTTCTCGGCGGAAGCCCGGCGGCGATGAAATTGCGCTCGTTTCGTTTCGCGATGGTCACCGTCAACCCCTGCGACCATCGCCGCCCGAAATTCACGTAGATGGTGCCGCCGCTCTCGCGGACGGACCATACTTCGCCTTCCACCACCGTGAATCGCCCGCGCTCGGCGACGAGCTCCGGCAGGGTCTCGGCCCCGACCACGGCATAATACGGTTCGGCCCAAAGGCCAAGCTTGGCCTCTCTTGCCGCCCGCTCGCGGCGAAGAAGCTCCTCGGCGCAGGGGCGCTCCCCGACCTCGGCCGACACGCGCGCGAATCCCTGCGCCAGCATCTCGTGCGCGACCGATTGCCGGCGGCCGTCACGGACGATCGTGACCTGCGCGAGCAGGCGGCCGTAGCGGTCGCCGCCGGCGCCGGTGCGGCCGAGCTCGACCGCGGCGCCTTCGACGAGCGCGGCGAGCGCCGCGCGGGCGGCGAGGCCGGCTTGCGCCCGCGGCCCGGTCTCGCCGGCGCCGGGCGGCAGCGGCACCTCGATGCCGGCGAGGCGGATCTCGCGCCCGTCATCGAGGGTGAAGCTGCGCCCGTCGGTGACGACGCGGACCGTCCCCGCGCCCGCCGCCTCGGAACGGCAAACGGTCGGCGACGGCCTCTCGACCGGATTTTGCGCGCGCGCCGGCGCCCACGCCGCGGCGCTGGCGCCGAGCGCGCAGGAAAGCCAACAGAGCCTCGCCAGAGCCACGCCGCACCCCTTGCCCCGGGAGCAACGAAACGGTCGGAATAGGGCGGCACTGCGGCGGCGAGGCCGGGCTTGCGGAGAAGAAAAATTTGCTCCCGTGGAGGCGGCCGATGTCGCCCGCTCGCCTTACGATCTGCGCGGACGCGAGCCGGCCCGCCGTCGCAAAGCCTTGACGACGCTGCGCCGAAACCTCAAACAGGCGATCCGCAAGAAACTGGCACGGTCCCGTAGCTCAGCCGGATAGAGCAGCGGTTTCCTAAACCGAAGGTCGGAGGTTCGAGTCCTCTCGGGACCGCCAATCCCAACTTCCGCATGTCGGATGTCCGCCGTCTGTGTCATCGACCGGCGGCAAGGTTTGCCCGAACGCCGTTCCCGGATCCTGGTGGTACATCGAGGCGCGGGCGCGGGCCCCCCTTGTGCCATGGCTGGGGATCGCCGCGGCCGGTACGCTGGAACCAATGGGCGGATGAGTCGGTTGAGTCTCGAAGCCGACTCAGACGGGGAAGCGGGCCATGACCGCCAGTGGGCTATTGCCTGAGGACCGCAAGGCTTGGCTCTTGGCCATCGGGCAGCGCCTGAAGGCCGAGTACGACGCGAGCGCGCAGCCCGTCCCGCCGCGTCTCGCCGCGCTCGTCAAGAAACTCGAAGCGCCGGCGGTTGCGAGCGTCCCGGAGAGTGCGCCCCCCGCGGAGCCTCGCGTGGGCCGCGTCGAGGATGAGCCTTCCGGCCCGCAAAGCGGCGGCTCGACCGCCGCGAGCCCGACAGCGGCGGGGACGTTCCGTTGCGGGGCGGCAGCCGCGTGATGTTTTCGCAGCGCTGACCGCGCCACCATCGCTTTCCGACATTCCACCGCAGCACTGTCCGTCCGGCCGTAGACCCGCGCTACGACCATTTCAGCGGCAATCGTTTTCGCCATGGCACGAAATTCTTGCGCTGGCGGCCCGACAAGTCGCCGCGGCAATGCACCATGGAGCAGCTGCGGCAGGAGACGGCGGACCTGACCGGGCTGCTGCAGTGATCGCGCTGCAGCAAGGCGCCGGTCGCCGGCGGGGACGGCCGAGGCGGGCGGAACTATCGGTTCGATATCGCATTAAGTCTGCGGGAATTAAAAGCGATTTGAGACAGGCCCATGTTGTCGACGATCCTGATCATCATTCTGATCCTGCTGTTGATCGGCGCGTTGCCGAGGTGGCGGCATAGCGCCGATTGGGGCTACTACCCCGGCGGCGGGATCGGCCTCATCCTGATCATCGTGCTGATCCTGGTGCTCAGCGGACATATCTGAGCGCCGCGAAGCCTCTCCGTTTGTCATCGTCCACGTAGGCGGACGATCCAGTAATCCGGAGTCTCGAATTTGATTCGACGTCTGCGGTTACTGGATGCCCGCTTTCGCGGGCATGACGGAGCGGAATTTGCTGCCGCAGCCGCGTTGACGTCCGACGTGCCCTCGCTCGACGTCGGCTCGCCACGAGCGCGCCCGCGCGCGATCTCCGCGCAGGCCCGGTCGCAGCGTCGCGCAGATCCCGATCAGATTCGGCCGGCAAGCCTGCGGTTTGTTCCAATACGGCGGGATTTGACCCGACCCCCCGGGGCAACGACGCGCCGGCACACGTCGGGCCGCGCGCTAATCACGCTCGCGCTTGCGATTGGTGAACCGCGCGTTGCCGAGGCCGGTGCCGATCGTCAGGATGCCCCAGCGCTCGACGTCCTGCATCGCCGGCAGCTCGCTCAGGCCCTGCACCACCGCATCGTTGTGCATCAGCACCACGGTCTGATGCTTGCCCATCGCGGGGATCGCTTCGACGAGACGTGCCGGCAGGTTGAAGCTTTTGCTCTCCCAGTCGCCGGGGAGGTTCTGCGCCCCGCGCGCGATCGAGCCGTCCTCCTCGATGCGGCCCGGGCAGCCGATGCCGATGAAGGGCGCCAGCCGAAGCCGGTCTTTGCGCGCACGGGCGACGAGCTTGCGCAGCATCTTGGCGAGCTCCTCGACGGCCTCTTCGCGGGTCGGCTCCTCGTCGGCGTTACGGTTTGCTCTACCATGCGCGCGGTCGGCTTGCCGGCAGCCGATCCGAGGCGAAATTCCGCGTCAGCATGTCGGCCGGATCGCGGTAGACGGCGACGCAGCCATTCGCTTCGAGCTCCGCCTTCGAGAAGCCGCCGGAGAGGAGCCCGATGGCCGGCATCCCGGCGCCGCGCGCGGCCTGCGCGTCATAGGGGCTGTCTCCCACCATGACCGCATCGCCGGCCGGGATCGGGCCGGCGCGGACGAGCGCGATCTCGATGACGCTCGGGTCGGGCTTGTCGTGGTCGACGTCGGCGCCGCATGCGGCGGCGTCGATGAGGTCGCCGATGTCGGCGAGCTTCTGGTAGTGCGCGAGCTCGTCCGGCGAGCAGCTGGTGGCGAGCGCGATCAGTCGCCGCTCCTCTTTCAGCCGCTCGAACAGCCGGCGAACCCCGGGAAACGCCTTGACCGCCGGCAGACAGTCCTTGCGATAGCGCCGCCCCTGCGCCTCGATGAGTTGCGCGACGAGCACGGCGCTCGCCGCGTCGCGCAGGAGCGCGTTCAGCATGTCCTTCGGGTCGCGGCCGGAATGCGGCTGCAGCTCGGCGATCGCGAGCTCGAAGCCGAACGATCGCAGCGTCTGCTGCCAGCAGCGCAAGGTCAGCGCGGTGCTGTCGACCAGGGTTCCTTCGACGTCGAAGATCGTCAGTAATCGGTCGGGGAGGGCCATTCTGCCGTCGCTGCGATCGCTCCGAAACGTCTGTTGCGCGGGAATCACCGAGACCGCTCTGTGCGCCTGCCGGCTCAGTTTGGCCCGACCAGATGGAGCAACGTCGCGCATCGCGGCTGGTTCCCCGCGGGCGCGAGACGTCCTTACCGGTCCGAAACGCGATTCTCCCCGTGGTCCGGCTGGGCCGCAGCCCGATCGCGGGGAACTCGCGCTCCTCGGCCGCGTTGGGGGTATCGCGGGGAGCCCGCATTCAACCGGCGCGCCGAGGACGGCGCGCAAACCGCGAGCAAAAAAGATGTCCGAAGTCGTATCGGAGCTGGCCCGGCTCGATGATGACGTCGAGCCGGCGCTGCGGCAACGCTATCCGGCCCTGGACGCGGACAGCGAGCGGCGGCTGAGGGAGCTGCTCGACATGCTCCCCGCCGCCATCTACACGACCGACGCCGCCGGACGCATCACCTACTACAACGAAGCGGCGGTCGCGCTGTGGGGCTGTCGGCCCAGGCTCGACAGCGATCAGTGGTGCGGCTCGTGGCGCCTGCGCCGGCCGGACGATACCTGGTTGCCCCACGACCAATGCCCGATGGCGGTGGCGTTGAAGGAAAGGCGGCCGATCAGGGGCCAGGAGGCCGTGGCCGAGCGACCCGACGGCACCCGCGTGCCGTTCATGGCGTTTCCGACGCCGCTGCGCGACGCCTCCGGCGAGGTCGTCGGCGCCGTGAACATGCTGGTCGACATCAGCGAGCGCAAGCGCGCCGAACGCGTCGCGCGGCGGCTCGCCTCGATCGTCGAGTCGTCGGACGACGCGGTCGTGAGCAAGGACCTCAACGGCATCATCGCCACCTGGAACCGCGGCGCCGAGCGGCTGTTCGGCTACATGGCGGAAGAGGTCATCGGCGAGCCGATCACGATCCTGATCCCGCCGGAGCGCCGGGACGAGGAATCCGGCATTCTCGAGCGCATCCGCCGCGGCGAGCATGTCGATCACTACGAGACCGTGCGCCGGCGCAAGGACGGAAGCCTGGTCACCGTCTCGCTGACGGTATCCCCGGTGACCGATGAAACCGGAAGGATCGTCGGCGCCTCGAAGATCGCGCGCGACATCACCGAGCAGAAGCGCCGGGAGGAGCATGTCGACCTGCTCGCCCGCGAGGTCGACCATCGGTCCAAGAACCTGTTGGCGCTGGTGCAGGCGACCGTGCGTCTCACGCAGGGCGAGACGGCGCGCGAGCTCAAGGCGGCGATCGAGGGACGGCTGCAGGCGCTCGCCAACGCGCACGCGCTGCTCGCGCAAACGCGCTGGATCGGCGCCGACCTGCGCAGCCTGGCCGTGGAAGAGCTTTCGCCCTATTGCCAGGATGGCGAGGCGCGGGTGCTGATCGACGGGCCGAATCTGATGCTGGAGCCGGAGCCGGCGCAGTCGATCGCGATCGCGTTGCACGAGCTCGCGACCAACGCCGTCAAGTATGGCGCGCTGTCGGTGCCGGCAGGCCGCGTCCGGATCGAGTGGTCGCGCGGCGGTGCCGGAGCGCTGCTCATACGCTGGACGGAGACCGATGGGCCGCCCGTCAAGCCGCCGACGCGGCAAGGCTTCGGGACCCGCGTGATGGAGCGCCTGGTTCGCGGCCAGCTCGACGGCGAGGTACGATACGATTGGCGGGAGCGGGGGCTCGCGTGCGAGATCGGCGTCCGGGCGTGACCGGCGAACCCCGGTCGATCATGCCCGCCCCGCCCACAGGCGCTAAGTCAGTCTAAGGTCGTCATTGCCGGGCTTGACCCGGCAATCCATTTAATCTTCGTAAGAATTTTCTCGCGAAGAAGATGGATGCGCGGGTCAAGCCCGCGCATGACCCGGTGGAGAGCCTCCCAAAGTCAGCGCCCATGGGGCGTGACCCGGGCATCCCATCCATTTCGCAGGAAGAGATTGCCCGCCGGCCGCCGAGATCATCGGCGGTCGGCGCGGCGCGGACCTCGGTCGGTTACCTGTTGCCGGGCTTCGGCGCGTTGGTGCCGGTCGTCGAGCTTTCCTCGGGCACCCACGTCATCGCGTTGCGATCATACTTGAAGCCCTTGGCGCTCTTGAGCGCGTCCTTGGTCGTGTTCATCACCAAGTACCATTTGTTGTTGTCCTTGGTCTTGGCCTGGACGGCACTGAAGGGGACGGCGACGTCCTTCTCGCCGGCGCCAAGGAAGCCGCCGACGCCGATGATCAATGCGGTGGCCTTGCCTTCCTGGTCGAGCAATACGTCCATGATCTCGCCGATCTTGCTGTCGCTCGGATCGTAGACGAGCGGCGTCCCGGCGAGGAGCCCGGCTGCAAAAGCCGAGCATCCCGGCCGCTCGCGCGCCGGCGCCCCGCGGCGGCCGCGCGAACGGCAACGCGTGCCACGCTCGGCATCGATTGGACGCTAATAGCAACGGCACTGGTATATGATGTCTTGTCGCCGGCGCCGCCGCCGGCAGTCGCCGCACTCGATCCGTCTCCGCGAAAGGGGCCACGAATGAACACCATCATTGGCGTGCTCATCACCTTCCTGG
>WNFG01000511.1_pt1 | contig 32697 bp, 27 predicted proteins | sample 5400431 | NCBI WGS metagenome assembly WNFG01 (sample SAMN13153346, study PRJNA577476) | soil metagenome | isolation source: 120 cm saprolite under Douglas fir tree site 2 hole 3 replicate 2 | place: USA:California | collected 2015-04-18
GAGCAGGTCGGGGCTGCCGAAGAGGACCGAGGTCCTGAGCAAGACGTCGGTCGTCAGGTCGGCGGCCACCGTCGCTTCGGCCGGGTCCAGCGACAGGGAGAAGTCGTTCGCCACCACTGCCACCTCGGCGGTGCGCGTCTGGCTGGTGCTGCCCGCGGCGCCCTGCAAGCTGAAGGGCACCACCTCGAACGCGGCGTCGGCCACGGCGCTGATGGTGAGGATGGTCTCCTGGCCGGGGAAGAGCGTGCTTTGCTCGAGCGCCGCAGTGAGCGAAGGGGGCAGGCCCGAGATCGACAGCGACAGCGGCGTCGCCGCGGCCGACTGGCGCAGCGCCGCCGTCGCGATGGTGAACGTGGTGTTCCGTCCGCGGCCGATGGTCTGCCGCTCCGGCGTGATCCAGATGGTGTAGTCGGGCGCCTCGGCGCAGCCCGGCATCTGGAAGGTGAGGATGCGCGTGTGCCAGTTCTGCGCGCCGGGCGCCGGAATGTATTGGTTGGTGTACCAGAAGGTGCACTCGTCGGCCGGGTCGACCGAGAGGCTGCTGTAGTCGCCCCAGCGCTGCGTTCCGGCCAGCGAGCCGGCACCGGTAAAGGCGACGGTCTCGCCCTGTGGCATCACGCCCGGCGGGTCGGCCTGCGTCCGCCCTGTCCAGGCGATGGCAGGATGGCGGTCCGGCCCCGAGACGCTGAAGCCGAGGCCGATGTTCCCCGCGCGGTCCATCGCGGCGCTGCCCAGCCAGCGCCAACTCGCGTCGGGCGCGTAGGTGCCCTGCTGGAAGAGGGACGCGTCGCCGGCGGGGTCGCGCACCTCGTACCAGCGCACGCCGGAGGCGCCCGCGGCGGCGATGGTGTGGTTGGCGACGAGCACCTCGTGGTCACCCATGTTGCGGTAGGCGGCGCGGAACATCATGCGGTCGCCCATCGCGTCGAGAATGCTGGCCCCCAGCTGCGGGATGCAGGCGCCGAGGCGGCTCCGGCCGCAGACGAGGCTGAAAGGCGCTACCGGAACGTCGATCGGATCGAGGTTGCTGTTGATGGGCGCCTTCCAGTCGACGTGGAAGCGGAAGATGACCAGCGCGTCGTACCAGAACCCGACCGCCATGCCCGGCGCGCCGGCCGGCGGCGGCAGCGTTCCGTCGAGGTCGGCCGGGGTCATTCCGCTCACCACGCCGGGCGGGATGTGCGCGCACTGCTGCGGCGCTTCTTCGCCGGTCAGCATGTGGGCCCGGTCGAAGGCGCAGAACTCGATGCCCTTGAAGGCGTCGCTGCTCGAGGTGGCGAACGTGTTGTACGTGGCGTAGTACGCGTCGGACCACACGCCCAGCTTCGGATAGTCGTTGAAGTACGGGTACGAGTACGCGTAGCGCGCCCACGCGCCGGTCGGGTCAGGCGTGCGCGAGACGGCGATGCACTCGGTGAAAGGCGTGGGCCCGTCCTTGCCGAGGGCGAATTGCGAGATGACCCAGCGGTCGGCGAGCGGGTCGTAGAGCACCACGCCGTCGCCGTCGTCGCGCGCTTCGCAGGGCGGGCCGAAGCCGGAGAAGATGGTTCGCGTCGGCGCCGGGCCGTAGATCACCGTGCCCTGCTTGTTGAACACGGCGAAGCTCGAGTTGACTATCTGCAGGTAGTGAGCGGGGCCGACGTCGCCTTCCGGGTCGGGAGGGTCGCCTTGGACCCCGAATGGCGGCGCCGGCGGCACCCCGAGGAAGCCGAGGCCGATGCCTTCAAAGTTGTAGCCCGAGATCGGCGCCTGCATGAGCGGAGCGCCCTGCTGCAGGACGAGGTCTCGCGGCGCGGCCCCCCGGGCCGGCAACGGGGGCAGCGGGACGGGACGGGGCGCTCGCTCTTCGCGCGGAGCCTCGGGCGGTGCGGGCACCATCAGCCAGAGCGGCGCAGACACATCGTGCCGCCGCTCCTGCATCAACTGGGGACGCCCCGGATCGATGGCAAGAACCGCGCTGGAAAAGCCCACCGTCGTAGCGGCGAGCGAGAAGCGCATGTCCGCATGATACCAGCCGGCCGGCTAAAGGTCGAAGATGGCCGCCGCTCCCAGCACCAGAAGGAGCGTGACCACGGTAATGGTCAGCTCGGCCAGAGCGCCCACCACGAACGTTCGTTCACCACGCGACGTTGGGGACGAGACCGGCCCTGATCAACGCCGCCGCCGCCAGGGCCGCGAGCACTGCCCACCAGTCGAGAGAAATTCGCTTCATTGTTCCTCCTATGCTGCGCATTCGCCTTCGGAGAGCTTCACTTCGAAGGCCTTGTCTTCGCCGAGGTCGATGAAGTCCTCGGGCCGGGGTTGGTCGAGCGTTTCCAGATCCGAGAGCAAGGAGCCGATCTCCGCCCGCGCGAGGAACTCCTCGGGCGGCTCGCCGGGGCGCTTGTCGCGGTGGTAGAGATCGATGAGCCGCTGCACGGCCTCGGGCACGTTGCGCGCCGGCACCTTGGCGGCGAGGCGGCCGAACGAGGCTTGCTCCGCGCCGAACGCGCCGCCGAGGTAGAGGTGGTACTGGGGCACCGCGCGCCCCTGCACTTTGCGCACGGAGCCCTGCAGCCCGATGCCCGCGACGTAGTGCTGGCCGCAGCCGTTGGGGCAGCCCGAGATCTTGATGGAGAGAGATGGCGCGCGCGCGGCCACCTCGGGGCGCGCCTCGAAGGCTCGAGTCAGCTCGGCGGCCATTCCGCGCGATTGCGTGACGGCGAGGCGGCAGGAGAAGGCGCCGGGGCAACTGGTCACGTCGGAGACGGAGCGCGCGCCGGGCTTGGCCAGGTCAGCCGCCTCGAGCGCGGCGTGCAGCCAGGCGAGGTGGGCGCGGCGGACGAAGCGCAGCACGACGTTCTGCTCGATCGTCATGCGCGCTTCCCGCTCCTCGCTGAACTCCTCGGCGATGTCGGCCAGCGCGCGGAACTGCGCCGTCGTCAGGTCGCCGAGCGGCACCCGCACCGTCACGGCGACGTAGTCGGGATCGCGCTGCGCGCGCACGTTGGTGCTGACGAACTCCTCGAAGCCGGGGCGCGGGGCCCTTTGGCGCGGCGATGGCGCGGAGCGGGGCGGCGCCGAGGGGAGCGCCTGCACCTTGCGGCCACCTTCGGCGCGGATGGTCTCCCGCTCCTTCCGGTATTCGGCGAGGAACGCCTCGGGGCCGATGTTCTCGATGACGAACTTGAGCCGCGCCTTGTGGCGCTGCTTTCGGTTGCCGGTGCGATTGAAGACGCGCACCACCGCCTCGGCAATCTCGACCACGTCCTCGGCGGGCGCGAATTCGTGGGCGAGGATGCCGCTCCGCCGCAGCGTCGCCAGGCCTCCGCCCAGCGTGACGCGGAACCCGTCGCGGCCGGCCGGCCTGCGCGCAAGAAATCCGATATCGTTGAACGACGCGCCCACGCAGTCCGTGCCGCAGCAGCCGCCGAAGGCGATCTTGAACTTGCGCGGCAGCGACGCCGAGAGCGGCCCGCGCAGCAGGTGGCGCGTGACCGCCTCGGCCCAAGGCGTGGAGTCGAACGGCTCCAGCGCCGAGGCGCCCGCGAAGGGGCACGCCGTCACGTTGCGCACCGAGTTGCCGCAGGCCTCGCGTGTGGTGAGGCCGGCCCCGGCGAGGGTCGCGAGCGCCTTTTCGGTGTCGGCGAGCCGGATAAAATGGAATTGTACGTTTTGTCGCGTAGTGACGTGGCCGCGGCCGGTCGAGAAGCGCTCGGCCACCTCCGCCAGCGCGCGCAGTTGGGCGGGCGTGAGGACCCCCTGCGGGATCTTCACCCGCACCATCATCGCCTCGTCCTGGCGCTGGCTGTAGACGCCGTTGACGAGCCGGAACGCCTTCCACGCCTCGGGCGATAGCTCGCCGCGCTCGAAACGATCGAGGTGATCGACGAAGGCGTCGAGGTCTTTCTCGTCGGCGAATCCGAGCCGGGCCGCACCCAATGTCTTCGAGTCGAGAAGAGCCATGTCAGACCCCCGTGGCAAGCTGAGGTTGTGACTGCGAAAGAGCTTCCAGCCGGGCCGCCACTTCTACGGCGGCGCCGATCACCAGCAGGCCCGGCGCCTCCCCAGCGGGGAGTGCGCAGTGGCCCAGATCCGCCAGCGGGCCACGCCAGGTGTGCGCTTCGGGTGTCGCGGCGCCGAGGATCACCGCTGCCGGAGTGGTGGGGGGCCAGCCCCGCGCAAGGAGCCGGTGCGCGATGGGCGCGCGCGAGGACAGACCCATCAGCACGACGACCGTCGCGGAGTCGGGGGCGAGCGAGTCGAGCGCGGGCTCATAGGCCGACTCGGCGTGGCCCGAGACGACGAGGAACGCCGAGGCGAGCCCGCGGTGCGTGACGGGAATCCCGCTCAGGGCGGGGCCGGCCACGGCTGCGCTCACGCCGGGCACCACTTCGCAAGGCACGCCGGCGGCGGCGAGCGCCAGCGCCTCCTCGCCGCCGCGGCCGAAGACGAAGGGGTCGCCCGACTTGAGCCGGACCACGCGCTCTCCTTTGCGCGCGGCGCGGATCATCAGGCGCTCGATGGTCCCTTGTGCGATGGAGGGGCGGCCGGCGCGCTTGCCCACGAAGGCGCGGCGCGCGCGCGGGGCGTGCTGGAGCGACGCGGGATTGACCAGCGCGTCGTAGAGGACCAGATCCGCCTCGCGCAGCCGGCCCACGGCGCGCAGCGTGAGCAGCTCGGGATCGCCCGGCCCCGCGCCCACCAGCGAGACGAGGCCGGTCATCGGTAGATCTCCTGAAGGGCGCGCAGGAGCAGCGGGCGGCGCTCGCCCATGGGGACGCTGTCGGCCCGCCAGCGCGCGCGCAGGCGCTCCGCCGCGGAGACCCACTCGCCCAACTCGTTGGGCAGGACGGCGTCCAGCGCCTCGCGCAACAGGCCCGCCAGCGCGGGGGCGCGGCCGTCGGTGGAGATGGCCAGCGTCACGCCGCCTTTGCGCACTACGCCGCCCAGGTACGCGCTGGCGGCGGAGGTGTCGTCGACGGCGTTGACGAAGATGCGCCGCGCCTCGGCGGCGGCCGCCACGGCGCGGTTCACCTCGGGCGTCGCGGCGGCGACGGCGAACCAGCGGCCGTCCAGGTCCGCCGCCTCGAACCCGCGGCGCGCGATCTCGACGCCGGGGCGCTCCAGCTCGGCGCGGACTTCGGGCGCGACGACCGTCACGCGGGCGCCCGCCTCGCGCAAGGCCGGCAACTTGCTGGCAGCAACGCGGCCCCCGCCGACGAGCAGGACGGCCCGGCCGCTGAGGCGGAGGAAGGTCGGATACAGGCGATCGATCGAGCTGGGCACGACGGGCTCCTGGAACGGGGACGCGGAGGAAAATCCGCAGGACCGAGGGGCCGGGCGTCGTCGAGCTCAAACGATGTGGATCAGGTCGTTCAGGCTCGCGCGCGCACCCGGCGGGAGAGGCCGGGGCGACAACAACAGGCGCAAGCGCACAAGAACAACATGCCCACCCTCTAACAGCCGAGCGTTCGCGCTGTCAAGCCAACCGACGAAGGGCGGCCGCCCTCCGGTATCCAGTTGCGCGATGTGCCGCCTCGGCATTGAATGCGCGCCCGATGATGGTGGTGCTCTCGCTCCTCCTCGCGCAGCCCCTCGGGCTGCAGCAAGCCCTTGCGCGCGCTCGCGCCGCCAACCCCGAGCTGGCGGCGGCGCGCCAGTCTGTACGCGTGGGCGAGGCGGTGGTCGAGGGGGCGGGCCAGCTCATCAACCCGACCTTCATCGCTTCGCACGGGCCCGACGATCCCGTCAACTCCGCGACGCTCGACGTGAGGGCGCCCATCTTCGGCCAACGCGGGACGGCGATCGAGGCGGCCGAGCGCGAGGTCGACGTGCAGCGCGCGGCGCAGCGCGCCCTGGAGCTGAGAGTGCTGGCCCTGGTGCGGCGGGCCTATTTCGCGCTGGCCGCGGCACAGGTCCGCGCCGGGCTGGCTGAGGGGGCGCTGTCGCTGGCGCGCGAGTTCGAGACGCGCATCGAGGCGAAAGTTTCCTCTGGCTCGGCGCCGCAGCTCGACCTTTTGCAGGCGCGCCTGGCGCGGCGCAGGGCGGAGCAGGAGCGCGACGATCGCCTCGCCGCCCTGCTGACGGCGCGGGAGGAATTGGGCCGGCTCATCGGCGAGCGTGACAACGCGCAGCTCGAGGCCGCGGACCCGCTGCTGCCGGTGCCCGAGCCGCCGACGTTGGACCAGCTCGCCGGCGCCGCCGGGCAACACCCCGAAGTGCAGTCGCGCCTGCGCGAGCGCGACGCGGCGCTGGCGCGCGCCGACCGCGAGCGCGCCGCCGTGCGTCCCATCCCTGACTTTGCGCTCACGCTGGAAGACCTCAGGGCCAGAACGTCCATCGGCCTGCGCGCCGGCATCGCGTTCGATCTGCCGCTCCTCTCCTGGAACCGCGGCCGTGTACACGAGCAGCAGGCCCAGGCGGAGCTGTCGTCGATCCAGGCCCGCGGCGCGCTGGAGCGGCTGCGCAGCGAGGTGCGCGCGGCGTGGGCGCGCTGGCATGCGGCGGCGGCGCGGGCGCGGTCGTATGCCGGCGACATCGTCCCCGCCTCGGAGCGGCTGGAGAGGATGGCGCGGGAGGCGTACGAGCTGGGCCGCGCCCCCCTTCTGACCGTGCTGCAGGCGCGCGCCGATCTGAACTCCGCGCACGCCCTGGCCACCGACGCGGCCGAGGGAGCGCAGCGGGCGCTGGCGGATCTCGAGGAGGCGTCGGGTGGGTTCTAGAAGAATTGCGCTCTTGTTGCTGTGCGCCGCGTGCCACAAGTCCACCGAGGAGGAAACGGCGCCGCCCCTGGCGGTGAAGACCGAGCGCGTCTCGCGCGGCGACGTCACGCCGTCGGTGGAGGTCCCCGGCCAGCTCGCCGCGGTGCCGGGGGCCGACGTCAAGCTGGGACCCCTGGTGGCGGGCCGGCTGGGGAGCGTGGTGGTGGCCGAGGGCGACCGCGTGAAGCCCGACCAGCTCCTCGCCAGCCTGGACGTCACGCCGCTGCGCGACGCGGTGGTGCAGGCAGAGGCGCAGCTCGCCCAGGCCCGTGCGCAGCAGGCCAACGCGCAGTCCAGGCTGGCGCGCGCGGAGAAGGCACTCGCGGCCGGCGTGGCGGCGGCGCAAGAGGTGGACGACAACCGCCTCGCCCTCGCCTCGGCGCAGGCGGCGGCCCGCGCGGCGGCGGCGCAGCTCTCGACGGCGCGCAACCAGCTCGGCCGCGGCGAGCTACGCGCGCCTTTCGCCGGAGTGGTGGCGCACGTCTTCGCCGCGCCCGGCGAGCCGCTCGACGCCAACAAGCCGGTCGTCGAGGTGGCCAGCACCACCGAGCTGGAAGTGCGCGCGCCGGTGGCCCCCGCGGCGGCGGCGTCGCTGCGGTCCGGACAGCGCGCCGAGGCGCGGGTGGACGGCCTGCCGGGCCGGGTGTTCGAGGGGCACGTGGTGGCGGTCGCGCCCACCGTCGACCCGGCCACCGGGGCGGCGATGGTGCGCGTGCGCGTTCCCAACCCCGACGGCGCCCTGCGGCTCGGCGCGTTCGCGCGCGCTCGCGTCGAGCTGGAGACGCGCCGCGGGGTCCTGCGCGTCCCGCACGCCGCCCTCCTCGGCGGCGACCAGCCCGCGGTCGAGGTGGTCGAGCAGGGAAAGGCGAAGCGCGTCCCGGTGCAGGTGAAGAGCGAAGACGAGCGCTACGTCGAAGTGACCTCAGGCGTCTCCGAGGGCGACGTGGTCATCGTGCAGGGCGGGTACGCGCTCCCCGACGGAACGCCGGTGCGCGAGGAGCAAGGGGCGGCGCAGAGCGAGACCGGCGCGCTCCGAGTCGACGGTGGGGGCGACGCGCAATGAGCGCCGCCGCGCTGGCCCTGCGCCACGGGCGCGCGATCCTCTTCATCGCGGCGGCGGCGGCGGCCGGCGGGTTCCTCGCGGCGCTGCGCCTGCCCAAGGGCGTCTATCCCGAGGTGACGTTCCCGCGCGAGCAGGTGGTGGCTTCGCTGGCCGGCGCGCCGGCCGCGACGGTCCTGGCGGGCATCACGCGCCCGCTCGAGGCGCAGCTCGCCACCGTCCCCGGTGTCGAGCAGGTGCGCAGCAAGACCATCCGCGGGGCGGTCGAGCTGTCGCTCTTCTTCGCGCCCAGCACCGACATGGAGCGGGCGCACCCGTTGATCCTCTCGCGGCTCGCAGAAGCGAAGAGCGGCCTTCCGCCGGGGACTGAGGTGATCGCCGAGCGCGTCCTGCCGAGCAGCTTCCCCATCCTTTCCCTCAACGTCGAGGGCCCGTACCCGCCGCAGAAGCTCTACGAAGTGGCTCAGTACACGCTCAAGCCCGCCCTCACCGGCCTGCCCGGCGTGGGCCTCGTCAACGTGCAGTCGAGCGACATCCCCGAGGTGGAGGTGCTGCTCGACCGCGCCCGGCTCGCCGCCGCGCACCTCACCGTGCCGCAGGTGGCGGAGAAGATCCGCTCCGCCAACCGGATCCAGGCGGTGGCGCGTCTCTCCGACGCGCACGAGCAGGTGCTGGGCGTGGTCACGGGGGAGATCGTCGCGGCGGCCGACCTCGCCGCGGTGGTGGTGGGCGGCACTTCCGACATGCCCATCCAGCTCGGCGACCTGGGGCGCGTCGTCGAGGACATCGCGCCGCACACCACGCTCATCCGCGTCGACGGAAAGCCCGGCGTGATCCTCAACGTCTCGCGGCGCGCCACCGGCGACATCCTCAAGCTGGACCAGGCGGTGCGCGATCGCCTGCGCGAGCTGCGGCCCTCGATGCCGCCGGGCATCGAGCTGCGACCCGTCTATGAACAGGCCAAGTTCGTCGCCGACGCGGTGCGGGGCGTGCGCGACGCGGTCATCTTCGGCGCGCTCTTCGCCGTGCTGGTCCTGGCGGTGTTCCTGCGCGACCTGCGCGCGACGTTGCTGGCGGCGCTCTCCTTGCCCCTGACGCTGGGCGCGTCGCTGCTGGTGCTCGACGCGCTGGGCGCGACGCTGAATTTGATGTCGCTGGGCGGGCTGGCTGTCGCGGTGGGGCTCGTCATCGACGATGCGGTGGTGATCATCGAGGCGGTCCATCGCCACCTGGAGGCGGGCCTCTCGCCCGATGAAGCCGCCCGCCGCGGCACCGACGAGCTGCTCTGGCCGGTGGTGGGGACCACGCTGACCACGGTGGTGGTCTTCCTGCCGCTGGGCTTGTTGCAAGGCGTGGCGGGGCAGTTCTTCTCCTCGCTCTCCCTCGCGCTGGCGATAGCGGTGGTGCTCTCGCTGCCGGTGGCGTTGGCGGTGCTGCCGTCGCTGGCGGCCCGCTTCCTCCGGCCGGTGCGGCACGCTTCGATGGGGCGCGGCGCCGAGGACAAATACGTCTCCGTGCTGGGGCGCGCCCTGGGCCGCACCGGCGCGGTGCTGGGCGTGGGAGCGGCGCTGGTGGTGGTGGGCGCCATCCTCGGGACTCGCTTGCAGACCGATTTCTTGCCCGAGGCGGACGAGGGCAGCTACGTCGTCGATTACTTCGCCCCCGTGGGCGCCGCGCTCCCCGAGGCCGACGCGCTCGCTTCGCGGCTGGAGGCGGTCCTGCGCGACACGCCCGAGGTGGCCGCCTTCCAGCGCCGGCTGGGCGCCGAGCTGGGCCCGCCGGTGGCCACGCTCGCCTCGCGCGGCGACATCGCGGTGCGGCTCAAGGACGATCGCTCCCGCGCGGTCGACGAGATCATGGACGAGCAGCGGGTGCGCATGGCGGCGGCCGCGCCCGGCCTGCGCATCGAGTTCGTCCAGGTGCTGGCCGACATGCTGGGCGACCTGCAGGGGTCGCCCGAGCCGGTCGAGGTGAAGGTCTTCGGCCCCGAGGTGGCGACGCTGCGCCAGCTCGCCGGGCAGGCCGCGGAGAAGATCCACGACGTGCCGGGGCTGGTCGATTTCTTCGCCGGCGACGAGGGCTGCGCGCCGCAGATCGACCTGCGCGTGCGCGCCAACGAGGCGGGGCGGCAGGGGCTGGGCGCGGCGCAGATCGGCGATCAGCTCACCGGCGTGTTCCTCGGCGATGTGGCCACGCAGCTGCGGCGGCCCGACCACCTCGTCGACGTGCGCGTCCGGGTCGACGCGGGCGAGCTGCCCCCGCCGGCGGCGCTGCGCGAGTCGACGATCCTCGGCAACGACGGAAGGTCGCTGCCCATCGCCTCGGTGGCGCAGGAGGAGCGCAGCTGTCCCCCGGCGGCGCTCCTGCGCTTCAACCAGCGCAACATGGTCCACGTCACCGCCCGGCTCTCCGGCACCAGCCTCGGCACGGCGGTGAGCGCTGTTCGCGCGCGCCTCAAGGGGTGGCAGTTGCCGGTGGGTTACGCGTGGGAGATCGGGGGGCTCTACCAGCAGCAGCAGGACAGCTTCAGCGCGCTGATCATCGTCATGGGCATCGCCATCCTCGCCGTCGCGGCGGTGCTGCTCTTCCAGCTCCGCTCGTGGACGCGCTCGCTGGCCGTCCTGGCGGCGACGCCGCTGGCGCTCGCTGGCGGAGCGGCCACGCTCTTTTTGTCGCGCATTCCTCTGAACGTCAGCTCGCTGATGGGGGGCATCCTGCTCGTCGGGCTGGTGGTGAAGAACGGCATCCTCCTGCTCGACCACGCGCTCTGGGCGGAGGAGGCGGGCCGCCCGCCTCGCGAGGCCCTGTTGGAGGCGGCGCGAGCGCGCCTCCGGCCCATCCTCATGACCACCTTCGCCACGCTGGCGGCGCTGTTGCCTCTCGTCTTCGGCATCGGCGCGGGCTCGGCGCTTCACCGGCCGCTGGCCGTGGTGGTGGTGGGCGGCCTCGCATTCTCGACGGCAGCCACATTGCTGGTCGTCCCGGCGGCGGCGCTCGCGCTTGGCCGACTCCGTCGCAACCAACCGCAAATCGCAAGCCCAAGCCCAAACCCAAACCAGAACCACTAACCAGAACCACTAACCAGAACCACTAACCAGAACCACTAACGAGAACGAGCAACGAGAACGGTTTTCGTTTGAGGTTTTCGTTTAGGTTGGTCGTTTTCGTTTGGGGGTTTTCGTTTTGGTTTTCGTTTGGGGGTCAGTCCCCACCAGTGCGAGCGGCCGCGTGACGATGCCGGCGAGTGCCGGCGGCGTCCGTCGCGGACCGTAACCAGAACATCGCGCCGAACCACGCGCCGTAGAAGCAGAGCAGCGCGCCGACCGACGCCGCGACCGATGCGGTGGGGAGGCCGATGCGCTGCAGGACGACGTACAGCTCGCCCGAAAACCCGGGGGCGAGAAGTGCGAGCGCGAGCAGCACCATCCTGCTGGCGAAGGTGTGGAAACGCTCGGTGTCCTCGCCCTGCTCGACGATGCGGTGGTACGCCGCCGGCGCCATCAGCACGATGGTGGCGAGTGCGATGGAGAAGAGGCTGCCCAGATGCACCAGCTTGGCCGACATGGGGGCTGATCGAACGCCTCCATCAGCACCATCGCCAGCTGGAAGCCGAGCATGGCCTGCGCGCCCGGGATCACGACGCGCGCCTCGGTGAGCACCTGCACGATGCGGTGCTCGAGCGGCGTTTTTTCCATCACGTCCTCCCCATCGCTCCGCTTGCGGCGCGAGCGATGCGCGAAGCGCCCGTACCAGAGCGCCAGAGCGGCAAAAGCGGTTCCCACGCCGCAGGCCGCGCCGCCCAGCGGGCCGAGGATGCGATCGCCGGCGACGCCCACGTCGAGCGCTAGCGCACAGGCGAAAGGCAATAGCGCGGCGCTCATGACGCGCATGGTGAAGCGGTGGAAGCGCTCACTGTCCAGACCCTGCTCGACGATGCGGTGGCGCGCCGGAGCGAGAAAGAGGACCCCCAGCGTGACGAGAAGCGCGGCGAGCGCCGCCAGCTCGAAGGCCCGGTCAGCGGCGGGGAGCCGATCGTAGCCTTTCTCGAAAAAGGCGCGGTACTGGAACCCGAGCAGCACCTGCGAGCCGAGCACCAGGATACGCACCTCGTCGAGCGCGTTCTTCACTTTCTGCCGCAGGTCAGCCACCTTGATATCTATACTCCGGGAGTTCCCATGTCCGACGAGCAGGCCCGCAGCATCTACCAGCTGATGATGCTCACCGCCTGGGCCGACGGCTGCCTCGAAGCGCCGGAGGCCCTGGTGGCCGAGGCGGTGCAGGGCGACGTCCCGGAGCTGCGCCAGCTCCCCGACCGCGGCGCTCTCGCCGACCGCGCCAAGAAGCGCCTCGACCAACTCGGCCTCGAGCGTGCGCTGGCCGAGACCGCCGCCGGACTCGCCGATGCCGGGCACCGCGAGCTGGCCTTTGTCTGCTGCGCGCGCATCCTCGAGGCTGACGGGATCATCGCTCAGGAGGAGTTCAAGCTGCTCTCCCAGCTGAAGGCGCTCTTCGGCCTCTCGACGTCCGACGTGACGCGGCTGCTGCAGCGGGCCGCGAGGTCGTAGCTTGCGGCCCTTCCCCCAACCGCAGCACGTCTTCACCCCGTGACCGACGTCGTGGTGGTGGGAGCGGGCGTCGTGGGCGCCAGCGTCGCGTGGCACCTGGGAAAGCTGGGCGTGCGCGACGTGCTGCTGCTCGAGCGCGAGCCGGCGCCGGGGCAGGGCAGCACCGGCCGCGCCACGGGCGGGTTTCGCGCGCAGTTCTCCACGGAGATCAATGTCCGGCTCTCGCTCCTCGCGAGAGAAAAGCTGCGGCGCTTTCGCGACGAGACCGGCGTCGACCCGGGCTACACCCCCTGCGGTTACCTGTGGCTCGCGCGCGCCGCGGAACAACTCGCCGTGCTGCGCGCGGCGCAGGGCGTGCAGCGCGCGGCGGGACTGGGCGAGGCGCGCATGCTCGACGCCAGCGAGATCCCCGCCGTCAATCCCGCCGTGCGCGTCGAGGGGCTGGCGGGCGCGGCTTTCTGCCCGACCGACGGCTTCATCCGCCCGCCGGAGATCCTGCGCGGATATTTGCAGGGCGCCCGCGTTCGCACGGGCGCCGACGTTCTCGGGTTTCGTTGCGGCGCGGCGGGGCGCATCGAAAAGGTGCTCACCGCGAGCGAGGAGATTCCGGCCGGCTGCGTGGTGAACGCCGCCGGGCCGTGGGCGGCCGAAGTAGCGCGCCTCGCCGGCGTCGATCTGCCCGTCGCGCCGCTGCGCCGGCACGTCGCGGTGACCGCTGAAACCGGTGTCCTGCCGGCCGACATGCCCATGACCATCTGGGTCGAAGACGGCTTCCACATCCGCGTCCGCGACGGCCGCGTGCTGCTGCTCATGCAGGGCGAGGGCGAGGGTTGGCGCGCCGCAGTCGAACGTTGCGCCGCCGAGCGCGTCGTTGGACTGGGCGGCGTGCCGGTCGAGAGTACGTACTCGGGTTTCTACGAGATGTCCCCCGACGGTCACGCCATCCTCGGCCGCGCGCCGGGCTGCGAGAACCTCTTCCTCGCCAACGGCTCGTCGGGCCACGGCGTGATGCACGCGCCTGCACTGGGCCAGCTTCTCGCGGAGATGATCGTGCACGGCGAGGCGCGCTCGCTCGACGCTCGCGCTCTGCGCCCGTCGAGGTTCGCCGAAGGCCGGCCAAATCCGGCTTCAGAGCTCCTCTGACCGCTATTGGATGAGTGCTTCTGCCGCCGCTGTGCCCGAGCGCACCACGTCGGGGACGCTGACGCCGTCGTAGGCGGCCCCGGCCAGCTTTATCGGGGGCAGGCCGGCGAGCAATTCGCGGGCGGCGCGGACGCGGTCGCGGTGGCCCAGGACGTACTGGGGAATCGCTTCGGCGTGCCGGACGATGCGGACGAACTCGGGGTCGCCCTTCACGCCCAGCGCGCGCGAGAGATCCGCGCAGACCGCCGCGACGAGCGCCGCGTCGGGCAGGCGCGCCCGCTCCGGGTGGCGCGCTCCGCCGCAGACGGCGCTCAAGAGCGCGTGTCCTTCCGGCGCGCGGCCCGGGAGCATCGAGGCGGGGAAGAGCGTCCCCGTCGCGTGCAGCGCGCCGTCCGCATCGAGCATGCCGAAGCCGCGCGGCAGGCCGACCTGCTGAAATCCCAGGTGCACCAGCGCGACCGGCGCGGCGCGAAAACCGCCCAGCGCGTCGGCGAGCCGCGGTGCGAACCCGCGCGCGAGCGCAGCGGCCTGCGGCGCGGGCACCGCCAGGACCACCGCATCGAAGCGTTCCGTCGCTCCCCCCGCCAGCACGTGCCATGCGCCGCGCGAAGGCTGCAGCGCTTTGACAGGCATGCCGAGCCGGACCGCCAGCTTTGCGGCGATTGATTCGGGCAGGCTTCCCAGCCCGCGCCGCAGCGACCAGAGCCCGGTCCGGAGCGGCGAGCGCAATGCGTTCAACAGGATCGATCCCGGCGCGGCGAGCGAGGGAAACGCGTCGCGCGCCGACAGCGCCGCCGGATCCCCGGCGTAGACCCCGGCCGCCATGAGTTGCGCCGCCAGCGCGCCGGCGCGTCGCCCGAAGCGCCGCACGAGAAAGTCGCGCAGCGTCACGTCGTCGCGCAGCCGCCTCGCGAAGAGCGGTTCGAGCAGGGCGCGCCCCACGCCGGCGCGCAGGAGCAACCCGAGTCCCGGCGCTTTGAACACGCGCCCCTCGAGGTGCACGAAGCGCGTGCGCGGGCCCTGCGGGCGCACCACCTCGCCTTGCAGCCCCGCCGCTTCGATGAGCGCGTCGAGCGGCCTGGCGAGGAAGTGCGGTCCGTCCTCGGTGAGCCACCCGTCGTCGCTGCTGCTGCCCACCTTGCCGCCGGCGCGCGCCTCAGCCTCGAAGACGATCGGGTCGGCCCCACGGCCCACGAGCGCGTGCGCGGCGGCGAGGCCCGCCATGCCGCCGCCGATGACCGCGACCCGCATGGCCCTTCATACCGCAAGCAGATCCGCGGCGGCTTCGGCTTGCGCGCTACGACATCAAGTGGCCCGGCGCCGCGATGTTGTCGCCCCCCACCACCGGCCCGACGGGCACGAAGGGCGGCGCGAACGTCGGAATGGGCCCCTTGCCCAACACCAACATCACCATCTGCGACGCGATCCAGATCATGAACGCCAAAGACAGCGTGGTGGCGATGGCGTCGTGCAGCGCGTGGTACTGCTTGTCGGGGTCCTTCTTCTTCAGCCCCCCGTCGAGGGCGTCGTCCATCTCCTTGGTCATGGAGCTGGGCATGACGATCTCGGTCATCATCGCAGAGGGGCACATGATGAGCGGGACGGGGATGTTCGGCATGGGCGGCGCCATCGGGCCGGGGAAGGCCGCGAACGCCGGGTACCAAGGGAGGCCGGGCACCATCACCTTGTCTTTCCACTTCTTGAAGCACTTGGACACGCCGGCCGCGACCGCGTCACGGTGCTTCTGCATGTCGCCGCTGAAGGAGGCGACCATGGGCGCGTTCTTGATGTTGCTCTCCAGCTCGGGGCCGTCGAGGCAGCCCGGCGCGCCGATGGCCGCGACCGCCATCACCTTGAGGTCCTTGAACTTGGCCTGCAGCTTCCACATGTTGTGCGAGAACTGCACCGCGTCGCACATCGCGTCGTGAAAATCTTTGAAGCCCTTGCCGACTTCGTCGCAGCTCTTGTGGTGGTGCAGGTAGCCCGCCCGCTGCGGCATGAACCAGGGCGGGATGAGCTTGGGGGAGCCCGTCATCTCCTTCTTGTCGCGGTCCTTGAAGTACGCGTTCGACCATTCCTTGGCGGGGCTGACGGCCTTCTTGCTGGGGAGCGTGAGGTTGTGCGAAAGAAACTTGAGGTTCCCGAGGATCTTGATGCAGCTGAGGCCGGGCATGGCGGTCCCCTCACGCAGATTCACGACCGTGAGTAATTTACCATTTCTCCCTCCGTGCCCGCTACCCGCGCGCGCTACTTCTTCCTGGCGAGACCCAGCGTCGGGTCCCTCTTCAGCTCCGCGATCTGGTCGGCGATCTCGGGCACGTCGAGCGCCTCGAGCTGCCTGATGATCTTCTCCACCTGCGTGCGCGTCTCCTGGATGAGGCGCGAGTGCGCCGCCTGTTTCGCGGCCATCTTTTCGATCAGGCGCGGCTCGGCGGTGGGCATTTGTTGCGCCCACTTGCGCTCCGCCGTGTCCATCAGCGTCACCACCTCGATGCCCACGCCGGTCTGCTCGGCGATGCGCTCGCGCTGCTCCTTGGTGAGCAGCACGCGCGTCTCTCCGCCCTCGCCGCCCTTGGGCGCCCAGGCCGCCTCCATGCCTTTGGCCATCTTCTCCAGATCCTTGCAGCGCTCCTGGAGCTGCTCGGCCATCTTCTTGAGGCGCTCGGGGTCCTTCTCCTCGACCATCTCGAGGGCGAACTTGGCCGCGTCGGCCTGCTTTCGCTCCAGCTCCGCCAGATCGGACATGCGGACATGCTAATCCAAATGGCCGTTGGCGCCGAAGTACTTCGCATCGGGAAACGCGTGCGCCGCGCTGGGAAAGGCGCTTCTCCCGGCGTCGTCCACATCACTGGAGAATGTTCCATTCCGAGGTGATTTTCGACAACGCGCGGAGTGGCCGGCCGCTTGCTCCAGCGGGTGACATGACACTGCGGCTTCGTTATGAGGTCGACAACCCGCGCCGGCTGGCGCGGCATGTTCATCTCGTCGATGGCGTCGGGTATTTCTTTTTCCCAGGCGGTGGAGTCACCGGAGGGCCGGCGGCGCGTCTTCTGGTCGACTTTACCTCGACCGACCAGACCGCTCTGCTGGACGGCACGGTGTGGGCGCGGCCGGCGGGGGGCGGGCTGTGGCTGGAGCTGCCGGGGGCGGGGCGCTCACTGGAAAAGTTGAAGGGCGTGCTCTTGCGCGGCGAACCGCGGTGGGGGAGCGAGCAGCTCGTGCTGGCCGAAGGGGAGGACCGGTCGGCCATCCTCTGCCGCACGCACGACGTGAGCGAAAGGGGAGCGCGGTTCACCGCGGGGCCGGCTGACCTGGGCGGGCCCGGCGATCGCATCCGCGTCGCGCTGCCCGAGGCGGGGCCGAGCGGCGTGCAACTCGAGGCGCACGGGTGCATCGCGTGGGTGGGGGACGCTGAAGTGGGCGTCGAGTGGTCGGCGGGAGACCTCGCCTCGCGGCTCGCCGTGCGAAGGATGGTGCTGATCGCACAGCAGCAGTGGGAAGGTGCCCGCGCCATCTCGCACCCGCGCTCGTGCCGCTGCACGCCGCGACAGGACGGCGGCCTGCCGGAAGTGCTGCTGCTGGGGTAGCCGTCGAGGGTTACGTCAGGTCAATCGACGCAGCGGAGCAGGACCACCGAGCGGGACTGCAGCTCGAACTGCGTCCCCGCCTGGAGCACCTGCAAGTCCAGCGGCGCCTCGGTCGAGGTGTCCAGCACGCGGATCCAGTTGAGCCCGAACTCCTGCGGCGGCAGTGTGAACGGCAGCGGCTCGTGGTCGGCGTTGAAGAGCATGTAGAAGCTGTCGTCCTTGACGCGCTCGCCGTGCTCGCCGGGGCGCTTGATGGCCGCGCCGTTGAGGAACACCCCCAGCGACTTTGCATACCCGACCGACCAGTCCTCCTCGGTCATCTCGCGCGCTTCCGGCGTGAACCAGGCCAGGTCCTTGACGCCGGTGCCGTGGATGGGCTCGCCGAGGAACCAGCCGCGCCGGTGGAAGATGCGGTGGTCGGCGCCGCGCAGCGCGATGAGCGCGCGGGTGAACTCGAGCAGCGCCTTGTCGACGTGCTCCCAGTCGAACCAGGAGATCTCGTTGTCCTGGCAATAGCCGTTGTTGTTGCCGCGCTGCGTGCGGCCGATCTCGTCGCCGCCGAGGATCATCGGCACGCCTTGCGAGGTCAGCAGCGTGGCGAGGAGGTTCCTCTGCTGCCGCGCCCGCAGCGCCTGCACGGCGGGATCGGACGTCTCGCCTTCCGCGCCGCAGTTCCAGGAGCGGTTGTTGCTCTCGCCGTCGCCGTTGTTCTCGCCGTTGGCCTCGTTGTGCTTCTCGTTGTACGAGACCAGGTCGCGCAGCGTGAATCCGTCGTGCGCGGTGACGAAGTTGATCGACGCATGGGGCTTGCGCCCGGTCGAGGCATAGAGATCCGACGAGCCGGTCAAGCGATTGGCAAAGTCGCCCAGCGTCGCATGTTCCGCGCGCCAATAGTCGCGCACCGTGTCGCGATACTTGCCGTTCCATTCCGACCATTGGGGCGGAAAGTTCCCCACCTGGTATCCGCCTTCGCCCACGTCCCACGGCTCGGCGATCAACTTGACCCGCGAGACCACTGGGTCCTGCTGGATGAGATCGAAGAACGCCGAGAGGCGATCGACGTCGTGCAGCCCGCGGGCCAGCGTGGCGGCGAGGTCGAAGCGGAAGCCGTCGACGTGCATCTCCTGGATCCAGTAGCGCAGGGAATCCATCAGCAATTGAAGCACATATGGATTGCGCATGTTCAGCGAATTGCCGGTGCCGGTATAGTCCATGTAATAGCGCGGCTCGCCGGGCTTCAATCGGTAATAAGCCGCGTTGTCGATCCCTTTGAATGAGAGCAGGGGCCCGAGTTGGTTTCCCTCGGCGGTGTGGTTGTAGACCACGTCGAGGAGCACCTCGATGCCGGCGTGGTGCAGCGTCTTGACCAGCTGCTTGAACTCCTGTACCTGCTCGCCGCGCTGGCCGCGGCTGGCATATTCGTTGTGCGGAGCGAAGTATCCGATGGAGTCATATCCCCAGTAGTTGCGCAGTCCCTTCTCGAGCAGCGCCTGTGAATGCACGAACTGGTGCACGGGCAGCAGCTCCACCGCCGTCACGCCCAGCGATTTGAGATGGGCGATGGCCGCCGGCGATCCCAACCCGGCATATTTCCCGCGTTGCCCCACCGGCACCTCGGGGTGGCGCATGGTGAAGCCCTTTACGTGCACCTCGTAGACGACCGTCTCGTGCCAGGGGATGCGCGGCGGCTGATCGTCGCTCCAGTCGAAGAACGGGTTGGTCAGCACGCAGCGGGGCATGAACGGCGCGCTGTCCGAGTCGCTGATGGCCAGGTCGCCCACCGCGCGCTTGTACGGATAGACGGCCTCGTCCCAGCGCGGCAGGCCCTCGATGGCGTGCGCGTATGGATCGAGCAGCAGCTTGGCCGGATTGCAGCGATGCCCCTGCTCGGGCGCCCAGGGTCCGTGCACGCGATAGCCGTAGCGCTGGCCCGGCTCGAGACCCGGCACGTATCCGTGCCAGACGAATCCGGTGCGCTCGGGCAGGTCGATGAGCTGCTGGTTTCCCGACGAGTCGAAGAGGCACAGCTCGACGCGCGTTCCCACCTCGGAGAAGAGGGCGAAGTTCGCGCCGGAGCCGTCGTACCGGGCGCCGAGGGGATACGACCGGCCGGGCCAGATTTGCATTGAGTGCGACAGTCGGGCATGGCCGAGCGCTTGGCAATCACGCCGCGCGGCGTTTGCGTACCATCCGCCACTTCACCAGCGGCGGCGCGATGAGGATGAGCGCCAGCGAGATAGCGACCGCGATCTCCACCCAGCGCACCTCGCCGGCCAGCCGCGCCGAGCGGCCGAAGAAGTAGCCGAGGCCGACCAGCGCCGCCACCTCGATGGTGCCTACGGCGCCGTCGATGATGGCGAAGCGCAGCGCCGGATACCTGGCTGCGCCGATGGCGAGGTACACCGGCCCGCGCAGCGCCACGAGGAACCGCCCGATGAGGATGGCGCGGAACGCATGTCGGCGCACCAGATCCTCCGCCCACTGGCGCAACTCGGGCGCGACCACGCGCTTGCCGATGCGCGTGCGCAACAGGCGCGGCAGGAAGAACCGGCCCACCGTGTAAGTGGCGGTGTCGCCGATCATGACGCCTGCCCACGAGGCGAGCCACGCGCCCCAGAGCGGCAGCGCGCCGGAATGGGCAACCCAGCCCGCGCCCAGGAGCGCCAGCTCCTCGGGAAGCGGTAGGATGAGCGTGGAGAGCACGGCGCCAAAGATCGCCAGCCCCGCGGTCATGGGCCGCGCACACTATCCCCGAACCGGCGCGCGGACCACCGCGGCGCCGCCGGGACGGTGCGCGCCAGCGGGCGCGCTGCTAGCCCCGAACCCGGGCGCGGACCACCGCGGACAAGACTGTGCCGGCGGGCCGCGGTAGAACGGGGCCATGACGAAACGACTCTTGCCCATCCTCGCGCTCCTGCCGCCGTTGGCGCTGGCGGACGAGTATGTGGACATCCGGCCGTTCCCGGGCTCGAGTCGGGCCGCGCGCGAGTCGAAGGAGGACCAGAAAATATTGCTGCCCCAGGCGCCGTTGGACGCGGCGGGCAAGGCAGGCCGGCAGCTCGAGCTGCGCGGGAACTTCAACAAGTCGGTGTGGAAGAACCCCAAGGGGAAGTCGACGAAGGAGATCTACGACGGGTACGTGCGCGAGCTGTCGACCGCCGGGTTCAAGCCGCTCTACGCCTGCGCGGGGAAGGATTGCGGCGCGCCGGCCTCGGTGAAGCTGCTGGGCAAGGTGCCCGCCTCGCCGGAGGCGCACTACGCGCTCTCGCAACTGGTGCGGCGCGAGCTGGGCGACGCCTATGCCGCCATCCAGGTCGCGCCCTCCGAGACGACGCTGCTGATCGTCGAGGTGACCAGCAGCAAGGATGCCAAGGAGCAGGCGGCGCGCGACGCGACGGCCGCGGCGAAGCAGGTCACCGCGCCGGTGATCGGCGAGGCGCTGACGCGCGATGGCCACATCGCGCTCGCCGACATCCTCTACCGGCCGGGCGAGGTGGGCCTGCGCCCCGAGGCAGCTTCGGTGGTGAAGGAGATCGCGGCGCTGATGAAGAAGGACCGGCTGCTGCGGCTCTATGTCGTCGGTCACACCGACGAGCAGGGCGACTATGAGCGCAACCTCTCCGTCTCGAAGAGGCGGGCCGAGTGGCTCGTCAAGCACCTCGTCGATCAAGGCGTGTCGAAGAGCCGGCTGCGGGCCAATGGCGTGGGCCCGCTGGCGCCGCTCGCCACCAACGACACCGAAGATGGCCGCGCCCGCAACCGCCGCGTCGAGCTGGTCAAGCAGTAGCGCGGCGGCGACGCAGCGCCAGCAGGGCGAGCCAGAGCGGCGCGTCGCCCGCTGTTGCGCAGCCGCCCGACCTGGCCGCGGGTGGCAGCGCGGCTGGCGCGCATCCGCGGCCGAAGCAGATGGCCGTCACGGGATGAAGCTCGATGGCGTTGGGCGCCACTCCGTTCTGCGCGTGCTTGAAATCGAAGAACCCCACGCCGCTCAGGGTCGCCGTCTCGCCGGAGTCGGCGAACGACAAGGTGGGGATGTTCGAATACTTCGCGTTGAACTGCGCGCGCGCGGCCGAGATGCCGGCCAACAGCGGGCTCGCCGCGGAGACGCAGGCCGGGTCGGCGATCTCCGCGATCATGGTCCGCGTTCCGTCGCTGAGCACGAGGTGATAGTCGCCGTCGTTCTCCTTCTTGAAGCGGAGCAGGTCGACGTCGGCAAGCTGCCAGGTGGTCAGCTCCGTGGGCGAGATGCGCTCGGCCTGCGGCAGCGTCGGCGGGGCGGGGAGAGAAGTCAGGGCTTCGATGCTGGTGGCGATCGCGGCGGCTGAGATGTTGGCGGCGGCCGGATCGCCGCCTGTCTTGACCTGCCACCGCTCGATGCCGCACCCGCCGTCGAGGTCCTGCTCCATCTCGTCCATGTCGCGCGACGACGCGCAGGCGCAGAGAAGCAGGGCGACGATGGCGGGGCGCACGGCGCCATCTTAGCCTCGCGTGCGTTTGCGTTCGAAGAATGCGCGTTTCGCCTTCGCGCCGCGCCGCTCCATCGCGGGACGCAGAGCGCGTGCCAGCGCCGGATAGACGTACGCCAGCATGCACAGCTTGCCCGACAGCCACGGCAGCGCGATCTCTGCCGTGCCCTCGCGGATGCACTTCATCACCGCGTCGGCCACCTGGTCGGCGCTGCTCAGCGGCTGCGAGAAGGTGATGTCCGCCACCTTGTCCATCTGACCGTCGAAGAAGCCCGTGTCGACCGGGCCCGGCGAGACCACCGAGACGGTGATGCCCTGCTCCGACAACTCGTCGCGTGCGGCGCGCGAGAACGCGCGCAGCCCCGCCTTCGACGCGCCGTAGGTGGCCTGGAAGGGAACGGGCACCATGCCCGCGAGGCTGGCGACGTTGACGATGCTGCCGCCCCGGCGCATGAGCGGCGCGGCGGCGCGGGTCAACACGACGGGCGCGGCCAGGTTGGCGGTGATCATCTCGCCCAGGTCGAGGGGGGCGACTTTGAGCACGGGACCGCGGTGGTGGAGGCCGGCGTTGTTGACGACGATGTCGAGCCCGCCGAATTTCTCCACCACCCGGGCCGGCAGGGCGGCGAGCGCGGCCAGGTCGCGCACGTCGAGGGGGAACGCCTCCGCCTTGTCGCGGCCGATCGACTCGACCGCCTCGCGCAGCGTCCGCTCGGTGCGCGCCACCACCGCGACCCGAGCGCCGGACTGGGCCAGCTTGCGCGCCACCGAAAGGCCGATGCCGGACGAGCCACCGGTCACGAGTGCGATTTTCTCTTTGGGCACGTCCTCCTCCTGGCCGACGCACGGCCAGCGATGGATATACCGACACGACGATGCGCACCAGCGCCTGCGCCCAGGCGAATAAACCAAAACGAAAACCCCAAACGAAAACGAAGAACGAAAACGAGCACGAGCACGAGCACGAGTAGGAGCAACCCCTGCTGCACAAAACGGTGCGGCGTCGCGCCGGGATGATCCGACGCGACGCCGCATGCGTTTTACCGCTCTATCGTTTTACGGCAGGGACTTGATCGTGTCGGCGTTCACCAACGCATTCAGCTCGTAGGCGAACCCCAGCGACGACCCGGTGGGCGGCTGGAAGAGGAACCAGTTCAAGCCCTGCATCACGTTGGGGATGGTGAAGGTGCCCAGCGCGCCGGCGGTGACGTTGTTGGTGCCGCCGTTGATGCCGGCCCACGTCACGCTGCCTACTACGGGACCCAGCACCGAGTCGGTGAGGCGGCCGTTGATCGCGAACTGGGTCAGGTTGAGCGTTTTCGTCGCTGCCGACGAGCTCACCGCGACGTCTCGGGTCAGTGCGCCATTGGCGAACACTTCGTAGGTGCCGAAGGGCACCTGGATCGAGTAGTTGCCGGCCGCGTCGGTGATGGCGGGGGTGGGGGTCCCCACGGTGGTGTGGTTCGAGTCCTGGGTCACCACGAGTAGCTGGACGCCCAGGATAGGGTTCTTCGCCTGGTCCTGGATGTTGCCGGAGATGACGCCGCCCGCGTTGACGCTGATGTCCTGCGCGGTGACGTTGGCGTTGTTCACGCTCAGCGACAACGCCGCCGAGTTAGCCAGGTTCGTGAGCCCCACCGCCTGCAGACTCCACGAGCCGCTGATCAGCGGGAGCACGTACGTCCCCTGCGCGTCGGTGATGTTCGCGGTGACGGGCGAGCCCGAGATCAGCGCGTCCCAGAAGGCGCCCAGATTCGGCTTCACCGTCGCCGTCACCGAGCCGTACGATCCCCCCGTCTGCACGAGCGCCGCCGGCGCCTTCACGTGCCCCGACACCGTGTAGCGGGTCAGGGTCGCGCTGTGTGTGGGCGAGGCGGTGTACGAGGCTGCCGCCATGGTCTCGCCGGTCGGTCCCGAGACGATTGCGATGACGTTGGCCACCGCGCCGGTGCTCACCGTGGCCACGCCGTTGGTCGAGGTGCCCTGGTTGAGGAGGATGAGCGAGCCCGCGTCATAGACGGAGACGCTGCCGATCTGCGAATCGAGCATCACAGCGGCGCCCTCCATGAATTTCAGCGAGACCACGTTGCCGCCAGAGGCGAGCTGGATGGCCTGCGTCTCGGTGGCGCCGCCGCCCGCCGCGTTGAACACAGCGGTTTCGAACGGCGCGATGGTGTCGGTCGTGGCCACCGGTGTGGCGGTGATCAATGCGCGGTAGCTGCCCTTGAACAGTTCGGTGGTGAAGGTGATGCTCTGCTGGCTGCCGCCCGGCACCGGGAGGCGGGGCACCGCCAGCACCACCGGGTTCAGCTGGTTGAGTGTGTCGGCGCCGTAGAGCGCCGCGCCGCCTGCGTCCACCTGGTAGATGACGATGGCCGCGGCGCTGAACGGCTTGCCTGTGGGGCTGGTCACTGTCCAGTTCTGCTTGGAGGTCTGCCAAGTGCCGGTCGTGCCGGTCATGTCGGTGGAGACCGCTAACGTGTCGTTGAGCGTGCCCACTAGCGCGGTGTTTTGCGAGATTCTGGGATCGACCACGATGGGATAGCTGCCCGCGGGGAGCACGATTGTCGCCACGCCGTTGGCGTTTGCGTTGGCGGTCGCGGTACGGCCTACCTTGATCCAGCTGTCGAAGGTGGCGCGCGTGTCGATGCGCACCCGAGCGGAAGTGCCCATCGCCGTGCCGTCCGCCCGTTTCAGGTTGAGCGTCGCCAATGGCGCCGCGGTGACGGTGCGGAAGAACACTGATTTCAGGTTAGTGTTGGGTCCGCTGCTGTTGCCGCACGCGGTGGCGAGGAGCGTGCAGATCGCCGCCGCGGCGCGAAGAGCGAAAGTATTGCGCATCATCATGAGCCTCCAAAGAAGTGCCGCATGCTGCGCGGCGGTCGGTCGATGGAGATGACTGTCTTCACCCCTCCATCGAGCACGAGCGTGAGCGCGTTTTTCGAGCAGGGCAAGTTCTCCAACCTGCTCACATGCGCGCACTCTGTCGGCGGATCTGCGGGCGGGTCAGCCGGTAGCCGCCTTCCTTGGCAATCTCACCGTGAACGTCGTTCCGTCCCCATCCTTCGACCGCACCTCGATACTCCCTCCCTGCCCGTCCACAATCTGCTGCACGATGTACAACCCGAGCCCAAGCCCCGCGTTCGGCCCGCTCTCCCTCACCCCTGGCTGGAACGCCTCGAACAGCCGTGGCATCACGTCGGCCGGAATGGGCGCTCCCTCGTTGTGCACCTCGAGCACCAACTCGTCCTTCTCGCCCCGCACCGCGACCCGCACCGCCGACGATTCCGGGCTGTGATGAATCGCGTTGGCCACCAGATTGGAGACCACCTGCGCCGTCCGGTCCGGGTCGAACGCGCCGCGCGTGTCGCCCTCGACGCGCAGCTCGATGGAGCGGCCGGGGTGGAGCACCTGCATGTTGTCGATCACCTGCTTGCAGATGGGCTCGAGGTCCGCCTCGTGCGGCGTGAGCGGAATGCCGCGGCCCCCGTGGGTGCGCGTATAGTCGAGCAGGTCGTGCACCATGCGCTCGATGCGCTGCGCGTTGGCGATGATGCGCCGGAGCTGCCGCTGCTGCTGCTCGTCGGCCGCGCGCCGCTGCAGCAACTCCGCGGTGGTGAGGATGACGCCGAGCAGGTTGCGCAGGTCGTGACTCAGGACGCCGAGGATGCGGTCGCGGAAGCGGAGCGCGGCGCGCAGCTCGATGGCGTGCTGGGCCAGATCGGCGCGCAGGTCGGCTTGGTGGATGAGGGCGCTGGCACGGTGGACCATGGTGCGGAAGAGAAACTGGTCCTCCTGCGAGAACTCGTGGTTGCTGCGCGAGCCCATCGTCGCCACGCCGAGGATGCTGTCGCCGAGGGCCAGCGGCACCGCGTAGAGCGCGCGCGTCCCCGGCGGGCACATCTCGCCGCAGGACGTTCCGGCATCGCGCACCAGCGTGGGCAAGCTATCGGCCGCCACGCGCGCGGCCGTGCCGTCGCGCGGCAGCTCCGTGCCCACCGGACCATCGCCGGGAAATCCCACCGCCGCGCGCACGCGCAGCGCCTCGCCCTCGAAGAGCGCCAGCGCCACCGAATCAACCGAGGCGGTCGTCTCGAGGAACGCGTCCAGCGTGCGCGGCAGGAGCGACTCGATGTCCTGGTTGACGAGCGCGGCGCTGGAGATGCGGTCGAGCGCGCGCAGCGTGCGCTCGCGCGCCTCGGTGTAGCGCACGACGGAGGCGGCGATGGCCTGATCGATGGCCGCGTGCAGCCGCGGCAGCTCGGCCGAGCGCACCGCTGCCGCGCCCACCGCCAGCTCGGTAATGCAGCGGCGCAGGATGGCGTACTCGGCCACCACCGCGGCCAGGTCGTAGCCCGCTTCGAAGCGCTCCAGCGCGTGGATGCGCGGGTTTTTCTCCGGCGGGTCGGTCTGGTGGCCGGCGCGCAAGTCGTCGACGTAGTGCGCGAGGTCCTCGATGAACTGCGGCATGTGATCGAGCAGCACCGGCCGGGGCAGGTCGCGCGCGGTGCCGATCTCGCGCACCGCGCCCTCCCAAGCCTCAAGGATCTCGTCGCGCCGTTCGCGCAGGAAATCAGCCAGGCGGCGCGGCCCCTCGACCCCCGCCATGGGAACAACATAGGGATGGAACGCCAGCGCCGCTACCTGCCCGCCTGTCGCCCGGCCGGCTGCTGCGCGGCAGGGGAATCCAGCGCCGCGCCTGCCAGCCGAGCAGCCCGTAGGGCAGCAGGGCCAGCGACGCGCGGCATCGATCGAGATTAGCATTGCCTCCGATGATCCTCCCCTTGAGCGGTCTGGCTCGCGGCGCGCGTCGCGCGCTTCCTGGAGGAGCTCTGAGCTTCGCTCCGGCGCACTGGCTCCCCGGGCCCCACGCGCAGACCATCTTCGGGACGCTCTTCCGCCGGCCGCCGCACGTGCCGCTCGCGCGCGAGCGCTGGGAGTTGAAGGACGGGGATTTCGTCGACGTCGATCGCCTCGAGGGTCCGCAAGGCGCGCCGCTGCTCGCCGTGCTGCACGGCCTCGAAGGCAGCTCGTCGGCTCACTACATCCGTGGCTTGCTCTGGCAGGCGCACGCCCGCGGCTGGCGCGCGCTGGCGCTCAATTTCCGCGGCTGCTCGGGAGAGCTCAACCGGCTTTTGCGCTCGTATCATTCGGGCGAGACGGGCGACCTGGGCGAGCTGATCGCCCGCGCGCGCAACGAGTCGGACCGCATCGCGCTGGTGGGCTGCTCGCTGGGCGGTAACGTGCTGGTCAAGTGGCTGGGCGAGCAGGGTGCTCTGCTGCCGCGCGAGATCAAGGCGGCCGTCGCCGTCAGCGTGCCGTTCGATCTGGCCGCTTGCTCGCGCGCGCTCGACGGTCCCGGGTTCTGGCCCTTCGTCTACCGCACCCGTTTCCTCCGCACGCTGAAACGAAAAGCTTTGCACAAGCTGGCGCGGTTTCCCGGCGCGTACGACGCGGAGCGCGTGCGCAGGGCCCGCTCGCTCTTCGAGTACGACGACGCGGTGGTGGCCAGCGTGCACGGCTTCGCCGGTGCGCCCGACTATTACGCGCAGAGCTCGAGCGGCCCCTACCTCGCGCGCGTGCGCGCGCCGCTGCTGTTGCTCTCCGCCGAGGATGACCCGTTCATCCCCGCGTCGAGCATTCCCCGCGCCGCGCCGCCCAACGTGACGCTGGAAGTGTGGCCGCAGGGGGGACATCTGGGATTCGTCGATGGTCCGCCGTGGCGTCCCGGTTTTTACGCGGAGCGTCGGGCGCTGGAGTTCCTCTCGGAAAAGATCGCCGGCGCGTGACGCGCGTTCAAGCGTGGCGGAGGTCATGCCATGCGCCGCACCTTCGCTCTCGTCGCCCTCGCCGTCGCTTCCCTCGCCGCCGCCGCTGTCGCCGCCCTGTTGCGGCCCATCGCAAAGCCGCTGCCCGCTGAACAGCGGGTTGGATCCCTGCGGTTCTCCACGCAGCTCGACCGCCGCTACCTGCCCGAGTCGCGCGCGACGGAGGCGTATCTCGAGATCGATTTGACCGCGAGCGGAGATCGCTCCAAGGCCAGGCGCGTCCCCGTCAACGCGGTGATGATTCTCGACCGCTCCGGCTCGATGCAGGGGCCCAAGATGGAGCGCGCGCGCGATGCCGCCCGGGTGCTGGTCGAGGCGCTGGGGGAGGGCGATCAGCTCGCCATCGTCGAGTTCTCCAGCGACGCCTCGGTCCTGCTGCCCTCCACGCCGATGTCGCGCGCGACGCGGGCCTTGGCCCTGGCGGCCATCGAGCGGCTCGAGGCGACTGGCGGGACCAACATGTCGGCGGCCTTCGACGCGGCGGCGCCCGAGCTCATGCGAGGGCGCGGTCCGGCCCGCGTCGACAAGGTCTTCCTCGCCTCCGACGGCCAGGCCAACGAGGGCATCTCGGACCGGCCGGGCCTGCTGCGCGTCGCGCAGCGCGACTTCGGCGGCGCGACCGTATCGACCTTCGGCATGGGCGAGGATTACGACGAGGATCTGATGTCCGCCCTGGCCGCGCAGGCGGGCGGGCGCGCGCGATACATCCAGTCGCCCCAGGTGTTGCCGGCGGCCTTCCGCGACGAGCTGAGCCGCGCAGCCGCCCTGGCGGCCCGCGACGTGCGCATCCGCGTGCGCGGGCTGGCCGGCGCCGCGGTGGAGCGCGTGCTTGGCTACGAATTTGTACAAAATGCACAAGACGCGGAGTGGGTGCGCCTCCCCGACTTTGCGGCCGGCGAGGAGCGGCGCGTGCTGGTCAAGCTCTCCGTCCCGCCGGGCCACGGCCCGACCGACCTGGCCTCCGTCGAGCTGCGTTTCGAAGACGCCTCGGGCGAGGAGCGGCGCGCGCAGGCCGCCGCCCAGGCCACCTTCACGTCGGACGCGGGGCTGCTCGCGCTGGCCCCCGGCGCGGCGGCCGTCGAGGGCGCCAAGGCCGAGATGGCCCAGCTCGCCACCGCCGCGGCCGTCCTGCGCGAGGCGGGCCGCCGGGATGAGGCGCGCCAGCAAGTCGAGGAATTGAAGCGCGTCGCCATGCGCGCGGCGGCCGCAGTGCCGGCCCAGGCCCGGCTCGTGTCGGAACAAGCCCACGATTACGCCATCGAGGTCGACACCATCGACGCGCCCGGCGGCGCGGCCAGCAAGGCGCTCAAGCAGAAGGCGTTCGACGCGGTGCGCGCGCCCGTGGCGGGGTGGTAGCCATGGACGTTCGATTCGAAGAGCACTCCCACTTCCAGCGCGCGGCATTGGCGGCGGCGGCGGGAGGCGCGCTGGCGGGTGCGGCGTTCTGGCCAGCCGCCGCGGCGGGAAGCGCGTTCGCGCTGGTGCTTTTGCCCGGGTCGCGCCGGCGCAGGGTGGCCGCGGCGTTGCTCTGCGCGGCGGCGGCCGCTTTTTCGCTCTGGGCCCTGAGCGGCGCGCTGCTCGGCGTCGCCCTCGCCGCAGCCCGCGCCGACGCGGCGCAGGAGAGCGGCGCTGCGCGTCCGTCCCTGGCGGCCGCAGCGCTCGTCGCGGCGCTGTGCGCGGGAGCAGCCGCGCTCGCTGCCTTCACCCTGCCATTTCTCTCCGCGGCCCTCGCTGGGCTGGTGCCGGCGCCGATAGCGACGGGAGTGGCGGGCGCGTCTTTCGGGCTCTGGGCCGCGCTCACGGCAGTCCCGCTGCACATTGCAGTCGGGGCCGACCCGGTGGAGTCGCGCCTCGCGGCGCTGCGCGCCTCGCTGGCGCCCGAGCTGCGCACTTTGGCCGATCGCGCCGCCGCCGCCCGCCGCGGCGCGGCCGGCGAGCTGCCCAAAGGCGCGCGCGCCGACCTGCGCGGTCTCTTGGACTCGCTCGCGCTCGCCGCGCTCGACCTGGCCAGCCGAGCCGCCGACCTGGGACGCGCCGCGCCACCGTCACTCGAAGAGGATCTCAAAGTTCGCGCCCTGCACTTGTCGAAGAGCGCCACCCAGGCCGAGGATCGCCCCGCGCAGCAAAGCTATCTGCGCGCGGCCGAGGCGCTGGAGGGTCAGCTGGAGCACTTGCGCCGCGTGCGGCGCGCCCGCGAACGCGCCGTCGCCCGGCTTCACGAGGAAGTGGCCAACCTGGAGCGCGCGCGCTTCGCCCTCACGCTCGCGCACGGCGCAGACCGCGACCGCGGCGCGGCCGAGCTGGACCTGCTCCACGACCGCCTCCAGCACCGGGCGGTCGCTTGCGAGGTGGAGGACGATCTGGCCCTCCCGCGCCCTCTGGAAGACGATCGCCTGGGAACGTGAGCGCGCTCACTTCGCCCAGCCCCCCATATGAGTCTAGGATTGGACCCTTTTTCCGAGGGTCCCCATGCACCTCTACAAGAACGGCCCATGAGCGACGTCTGGGACCCGGAGCGGTACGAGCGCTTTCGCGCCGAGCGGGCGCAGCCGTTCCGGGATCTGCTCGCGCTGGTGGAGCGCCGGCCGGCGATGCGCGTCGTCGATCTGGGGTGCGGCACGGGCGACATGACCGGCGACCTGCACCGCGAGCTGGAGGCGCGTGAAACGGTGGGCATCGACAGCTCGCAGGCGATGCTGGCCAGGGCGGCGGCGGTTCCGGGCCTGCGATTCGAGCGGGGGGACATTGCCGAATTCGCTCCGCCGGAGCTCTTCGACCTGGTCTTCTCCAACGCGGCGCTGCACTGGCTGCCCGACCATGCGTCGCTTCTGCGCCGGCTGACCGCGGCGCTCGCGCCCGGCGGCCAGATCGCCGTGCAGATGCCGAGCAACGACGAGCACGTCTCGCACCAGACGGCGTTCGAGCTGGCGCGGACGCAGGAGTTCAAGCGGCTCTTGGGCGGGTTCGAGAGACGGCCCGTCATGCACGAGCCGGCGCAGTACGCGGCGTGGCTGCACCAGCTCGGGTACGCGCGACAGAACGTGCGCCTGCAAATCTATCCGCACCTCCTGCCGGGGCGCGAGGACGTGATCGAGTGGGTGCGCGGCGCGCTGCTCACCGACTATCAGAAGCGGCTCGAGCCGCGCGACTGGCAGCGGTTCTTCGCGCGCTACTGCGAGATGCTCCTCCCGCAGCTCGCCGACGAGCGGCCCTTTCTCTACACGTACCCGCGCCTGCTCTTGTGGGGCCAGCGCGGATGAGCCTGGTCAGCGCAGGCCGGCGATGCGCGCGCGCGCTTCGGCCAGGGCCTGGTGGATCTCCTCGAGCGCATTGCGGCTCTTGGCGGCCTCTTCGGCCTCGGCGATGGCGGCGCGCAACTCGTCGGCGAGGCGGTCCCGGTCGGCGCGGGCCGCGAGCAGCTCGGTGCGGGCCTCGTCGCGCTCGCGCGTGCGCTCGGACAATTGCGTCGAGAGCCGCGCGGCCGAGACGCGGGCTTCGTTCGCTTCGGCTCGGGCCTTCGACGTTGCCTCCGCAGCCATCGAGGACTTGTTTTTCTCCTCGCGCAGCTCACGGGTGAGGCGCGCGCACTGGGCGAGGGCGCCGTCCCGCTCTGCTTCGAGCAACTCCGCTTCGGCGACGAGGTCGCGCGCGGCTTTCGCTCGCTTCTCCACTTCCGCGGAGAGCCGCTGGGCCTCGATGCGCTGCTCGCTGGACTCGTCGGCCGCTTTGCGGAGGGCGGCGAGCGCTCGGTCGAGGTCGGACTTGAGGCGCGTGTTGGCGTCGGCGGCGCGAGAGAGATCGGAGGTCAGCTCGCGGGCGAGGTCGGTGACCTCCTGGACCGCGGTTGCGCGGCGCTTCAGGGGTCCCGTTGGGGCCGGTTCGGGTACTCGTCCAAGTTCTCGTTCTGGTTCTGGCGCGAGTTCTGGGGCTGGTTCGGGTTCTGGTGTGGGTTCGAGTTTTGGTTCGGGTTTCTGGATCGGGAGGGTTTGGACGACTGGGGCGATTGGGGTTTCGAGTTGGTCTTCCCGTCCGAGTCGCACGCGGGGGCGGATCTTGGGGACGTTTTCTTCGAAGCCGCGCTTCATCGGCCGCTCTCCACCGCCTTGAGGCGGACTGGCTCGCCGATGCGCTCGCGCACCTCGTCGAGCACCGCCTGGATGTCCTGGGCGCCCTTGCTCTCCGCGTCGTAGGCGAAGATGGGAATTCCCTCGCTCGAGGCCTGCGCGAACTTGGTGCACTGCCGGATCACCTGCTTGAGCAGGAACTCCGGGTAGTGCTTCTCCAGCGCTTCCCTCGCTTCTTTGGCGATGCGGAAGGTCGCGTTGTAGGCGTTGATGACGATGAAGATCTGGTCGAGCACGTGCTCCAGATCCTCTTCGAGGGACTGCACCGTCTCGAAGAGCAGCTTGAGGCCGTGGAAAGAAAGGAAGTCCGCCAGCACCGGCACGAACAGGTCGTGCGCCGCCATCAGCGCGTTCAGGTTCAAGAGCCCGAAAGAGGGCGGCGCGTCGAGCACCGCGTAGTCGTACGAGCCCTCGACCTCCTTGAGCACGTTGCGCAGCCGGAACTCGCGCGCGGCCAGCGGCATGAGCGAGAGGTCGATGGTGCTCATGGTCAGGTTCGACGGCACGAGGTCGAGCCCCGGCATGCCCGTACGCACGATGACGCTCTCCAGGGGCACCTTCTTGATGATGGCGTCGAAGAGGGTCTTCTCGGCTTCCTCGCCGGTGACGCCCAGGCACTTGGAGGCGTGGCCCTGCGAGTCGAGGTCGATGACCAGCACGCGGTACCCCATCTCGGCGAGGCGGAACGCGTAGCTGCTGGAGATGCTCGTCTTCCCCGTGCCACCCTTGAAGTTGAGGAAGAGCTGCCTGCGCATCGGCCGCCGCGGCGGCAAAAGCTTCAGCGCGGCGCGCGCCGCCGCCAGGTCGTGGACCGAGTAGAGGGTCTTCTGCGCCGTGCCGTCGGGCTGCACGCTGGGGCGCACCGCTCCGCTCTCCTCCGCCGCGGCCAGCTCGCGCGAGCTGAGGCCCAGCACTTCGGCGAAGCGTCGGGCTGAGTAGTGGACCTGTTCCATCAGCGCGCGCTCCCTTCGGCGGCGACGAGCCTCTTGCCGCGCCGGCCGATGCGCCCCGCGGCCAGGAGCCGCGCGGCGATGGCGTTGGCCTCGGCCTCGGCGACGCCGATGCGGTCGGCCAGCTCGCTCTCGGTGAGGCCGAAGATGGCGGCCTGCACGGCGAGCACGGCCTCGCGCGCTGGATCCGTCTGGGGAGCCAGTTCTGCGGCGGCGGGCGCTTCGCGGCGC
>WNFG01002088.1_pt1 | contig 32642 bp, 36 predicted proteins | sample 5400431 | NCBI WGS metagenome assembly WNFG01 (sample SAMN13153346, study PRJNA577476) | soil metagenome | isolation source: 120 cm saprolite under Douglas fir tree site 2 hole 3 replicate 2 | place: USA:California | collected 2015-04-18
AGGAGTGGGTACGCAGATGGTGCAGTGAGATGTGGGCTGGATTGTGGGTTGAGGTCTTTGGGACAACACCCGGTAACCTACTGGAAACAAATGGTGGGCCTGGGTGGACTTGAACCACCGACCTCGCCCTTATCAGGGGCGCGCTCTAGCCACCTGAGCTACAGGCCCTCGGCAGGACAACTTAAAAATACTAACATGCCCGTGCGGCCCCCGCCACCGCACCGCGACCTCTTCTCCGTCTAACATCTCACTTCCAACGTCAACCTCTGCTTCATTGCACGAACCCCACATTCGGCGTCGGCCCGCTACCCTCGGGCGCCTCTTTGATCGGCCCGAACTGCGCTTCGTAGCGCGCAAGATTCTCCCCCAACGCCCGCCAGATTCGCTTCGCGTGCCCCGGGCTGACAATCATGCTGCTCAACAGTTTCCCCTGCGCGCCATTTGGGAAAATATAAATAAAGTTCAGCGTAAACTCCTCCAGGTTGTGGTGCAGCATCACCAGGTTGCTGTACTGTCCCTGCAATTCCTTCTCGTCCGCTTTGATCTGCACCTGCCCTTGCACTGGTTGCTGCTGATCCATCGTCGTCTCCCGTCGCTGGTCTTCGCTCTTTCGGACTTTCTCGAAGGTACCATAGGCGCGCCCCCCGCGCTTGCCCTCCAACCCCTGTCCGTTTGGCCAGTTTTTCCTGAGACGGGATTCAGGTATCAGTCCTATTGACATCCGGCCATATTAAGTCTAGTTTAGTATGGATATTTACCCTAGTTAACATCGGTCATGGCCACCAAGCTCCCCTCACAACTCGAAACCGATCCGCCGGTCACCGGCGCATCCACGCCGGGCTTTTTCACCACGCCGGGTCTGCGCCACGCCACTGGCCTTCCCTCGTTGCCCGAGGCTCATCGCACTATCCCCATTTCCCACAGCGCTTCTTGGATTCGTAAAGTTCTCGCCTTCGCTGGCCCCGGCTATCTCGTCGCCGTCGGCTACATGGACCCCGGCAACTGGGCCACGGACCTTGGCGGCGGCTCAAAATTTGGCTACACACTCCTCAGCGTCATCCTCCTCAGCAACCTGATCGCGATGTTCCTTCAGGCTCTTTCGGCCAAGCTCGGCATCGCCACTGGCCGCGATCTCGCCCAGGCCTGCCGTGAACATTATTCTCGCCGCACCGCCATTGCGCTGTGGGTCATCTGCGAAACCGCCATTGCCGCCTGCGACCTGGCTGAAGTTCTCGGCTCCGCCGTTGCGCTCAAGCTCCTCTTCGGTTTACCACTTCTCGCCGGCGTGATCCTCACCGGCCTCGACGTTCTCGTCGTCCTTGCCCTCCAGGGCCGCGGCTTCCGCCTCATCGAGGCATTTGTCGTTACGCTCATCGTCACCATCGCTGGATGCTTCGCCTACGAGATTTTCTTTGCCCATCCGGTTTGGCGCGAGGCCGCTCACGGCTTCCTCCCCCGCGCCGAGATTCTCCGCAATCGTGAAATGCTCTACATCGCCATCGGCATCCTTGGCGCAACGGTCATGCCCCACAACCTCTATCTTCATTCCAGCATTGTCCAGACGCGCAATTTTGGCGCTTCCACTCGCGACCGCCGCGAAGCTCTTCGTTTCGCCGTCTTTGATTCCACGCTGGCCCTCGGCTTCGCCCTCTTCATCAATGCCGCCATCCTGGTCCTCGGTGCCGCCGCGTTTCATACGCGCGGCCTCCACGACGTCGCCGAGATCAGTGACGCCTACAAACTTCTCAGTCCGGTTCTCGGCGTGAGTTTCGCCAGCACGCTTTTCGCCTGCGCGCTTCTCGCCTCCGGCCAGAATTCCACGCTCACCGGCACTCTCGCCGGCCAGATCGTCATGGAAGGTTTCCTCGAGATTCGTCTCAAGCCCTGGCTCCGCCGCTTGATCACCCGCACCCTGGCCATTCTTCCGGCCGTTATCGTGATCGGCATCGCCGGCGAAGGCAAAGTTACTTCGCTGTTGATCCTCAGCCAGGTCGTCCTCAGCTTCCAGCTTCCTTTCGCGGTCATACCGCTCATCCAATTCACCGGCAACCGCGCGAGGATGGGTGTCTTCGCCAATTCCCGCATCACTCAAGTCCTCGCCTGGATCGTTGCCGCCGCCATCCTCTTCTTCAACGCCGAACTCCTCTGGCTCACCTTCCGCGCAGTGTAACTCTGTCGGGAATTTTCCCCGGTAAGGTCAAAGCATCAATCACCTTCTCTGCGATTTCTCAGCGCCCTCTGCGTTAGTCTTTGCTTTGCCTTTCGCACGGCGCTTGGATATGCGAAACTTTTCTCGGCCAACGATGCCCACTCACTCGCCACGAAACCTCCGCATGCGCAAAATCCTCTTTGCTTTTCTGCTTATCCTGATCCTTGTTTCCGTCGGCTTCGCGGTTTACCACAACCGGGAATGGAGGATTCCCAAAGACGCCAAGACGCTCAAGAATCCCGTCGCACCCTCGGAAGCCGCTCTGAAATCCGCGCGCCGTCTCTATCTCGATAGCTGCGTGAATTGCCATGGCGACAAAGGCAAAGGCGACGGCTCCGAAGCCATGATGTACGACCCTGGCCCCGCCGACTTGACCGACGCAAAAGACATGGCCCGCGTCACCGACGGCGAAATCTTTTACCAAATCACGCTGGGCAAGAAGCCTATGCCCTCCTTCAAGAAACGCATGACCGAAGAACAGCGCTGGCAGCTCGTTCTACTCGTCCGCTCCTTCGCCGCCCCTGCCGCCTCAGCTCCGGAAGCAGACAAAAACCCCGCGGCGAATCCAAAGCAATAGTTTTTCATCTCTTGTTTCCCGAATTCGCGGCAAATCGCTTCATCTTTCAAATTAATCTGCCGCCTCAGCCTCCATTTCCAAAATCTCTCGCCTCGATATATCCTCTTTCCTTCATTCTTGTGCTTAGAGGAGACTCATGCGCAAAGTTCTGCTCACCGTTGGTGCTTGTTTCGTTTTCGCGCCGTTCACTCTCGCCGCGCCCGGCGCCGTTCGCTGCGGCAAACTGCTCGATGTGCGCTCCGGGCGTATGCTGGCCGATCAAGTCGTCGTCTTCGACGAGAACGGCGTCATCACCGCCGTGGGGCCTGCCGCATCCACGAAATTACCCGGCGGCGTCGCCGCGATCGATCTTTCCGCTGCCACGTGTCTCCCCGGCCTGATCGATGTGCACACTCATCTCACCGGTGATCCTTCCTCAAATGGCTACCAGGGCCTCGGCATTTCCGTCCCGCGCGAAGCCATCACCGGCGTCAAAAACGCCCGTCTTACTCTCCGCGCCGGATTCACCACCGTTCGCAACGTTGGCGCCAGCGGCTTCACCGACGTCGCCCTGCGCGACGGCATCAACGCCGGCGAGATCGAAGGCCCGCGCATGCTCGTTTCCGGCCCTCCCCTTGGCATCACCGGCGGCCACTGCGATAACAATCTCCTGCCCTCGGAATTTCATTACAAAGCCGAAGGCGTCGCCGATGGCCCTTGGGCTGCCCGCGCCAAAGTTCGTGAAACGATCAAATACGGCGCCGACCTCATCAAGATTTGCGCTTCCGGCGGCGTCCTCAGCAAAGGCGATCAGCCCGGCACGCCGCAATATACCCTCGAAGAAATGCAAGCCATTGCCGAGGAAGCCCACAAGCTCGGCCGCAAAGTCGCCGCACACGCCCACGGCACGCAGTCCATCAAGGACGCCGTCCGCGCCGGCATCGACTCCATCGAGCACTCCAGCCTGATCGACGACGAAGGCATCGCTCTCGCCAAACAGCACGGCGCCTACCTCGTTTTCGACATCTACAACGACGACTTCATTCTTCAGGAAGGCGAGAAGGCCGGCATGCTCAAGGAATCCATTGAGAAAGAAAAGAAAATCGGCCGTCTCCAGCGCGAGAATTTCCGCCATGCATTCGAATCCGGCGCGAAGATGGCCTTCGGCACCGATTCCGGCGTCTATCCACACGGTGACAACGCCAAGCAATTCGCAAAAATGGTCGAATGGGGCATGAAGCCCCTCGATGCCCTCCAGGCCGCCACCATCAACGGCGCTGATCTGATCGGCTGGGCAAGTAAAGTCGGCGCTCTCGAGCCCGGACACAACGCCGATGTTATCGCCGTCAGCGGCGACCCCTTGTCCAACGTCCGCGTCCTCGAATCCGTCAAGTTCGTAATGAAAGGCGGTTCCGTCGCCCGCAACGATTTCGCCGCTAAGTGAGCGTTCCAAAAAGGAGTGGCGGAATCCGCCCCTCTCGCGTGCCTATGTTTGCCGCATTTTCGCTTGATCACCGCCTGGCGTTTCTATTCTTTGCCGTGCTATTCCTCGGCGCGGCGGTTCCCCTGGCTATCGCCTGGGCCCGTTTGCTTCCGGAAGACCCGCCTCCATTCGATCCCAAGCGTGCACCTCTCCGTCAACCTGAGCAAATCACGATCTACATGCCGGAGGGTTTTGTCCCGCGCGATCCTTTTGCCACATTTCTTTTGGCCTGCGTCACGCTTAGCTACCTGCTTCAGTTCCCGGGTCTTCCGGGCGAAGCAGCGATTCACTGGCTCGCGTCTGTTCTCCCGGAGACAACGCTGAACTGGCTTCTTCTCGCCGGCCGCGCCTTCTTCGTGGTTACCCCTGGCCTTGCCGCCTGTTATTCCGTGCTGCGGCCCAATCCTGTTCGCGTTCCCCTCATCGTCGCCGGCATTCTCGTTCTTTCGCTCTGGTTGCTGCTCCCGCCTCTCCACGCGGCCTTTGTCGCCAGCTAGTGCCGTTCCGATTTGTTTCGACAATGCTTGGGCGGTGCGCTGTTGTCGCGAGGTTTGCTTGTCCGCGGTAGCTCCATCGCGAATTTCAAAAACGAAAACGGGCCGGCAATCGCCGGCCCGTTCTTGCTCTTTCTTTTTTCTTTACTTCCTTATTTCGTTACTTCTTCTCAAGCGCTCGCCGCCTTCACCTGCGACAGCGCCGCCGCCACTTCCTTCAAATCCGGCACCACGGGAATATCGTAGTTCTTCAGCCACGCCACCTTGCCCGCCTTGTTGATGATCACGATCGACCGCCCCGTGATCCCCTTGTCCGCCAGATACACGCCGTACTTCTCGCTCATCGCCCCGCGCGGATGAAAATCCGCCAGCAGCGAGTACTTGATCCCCATCTTTTCCGCATACGCCTTGTGCGACCACACGCTGTCCACGCTCACGCCCAGCACTTCGGCGTCCAGCGTTTCGAACGCTTTCATTTCGTTCACGAAGCACACGTGCTCGTTGGTGCACGTCGGGCTCCAGTCCAGCGGATAGAACACCAGCACCACGTTTTTCTTTCCCGCAAAATCCGATAGCTTCACTTCCTTCTTTTCCTGATTTAGCAGCATAAAGTCCGGCGCTGTTTGTCCCACCACGATAGCCATGTTCGTCCTCCCGTCAGTCTAAGATTCCATTCAGCATCTTACAGAATCCCGCACTCTTCGCCAAACTCTTTACCCGCGGTTCCGCGCCGCGGCCATCAGCCGTTTCACCAGCGGCGACAGCCCAGGCGGTACGGCTCGCTCGTCTGCGGTGACGGTGTGCGACTTTCCTTCCCGCTCGATGGTGATTTTATACTGAAGCTGGTCCGCGCCCGCCGACCGCAGGGCTTCGGGCAGGTCAAAGAAGGCCGCGGAATCGATCAGCCCGTTCAGTTCCTGAGCCTCATCGGGAGCCATCGCAGACGTATCGAAAGTTTGTTTGATCCGCATCCCGGCGAAGCCGCCGCTGCGCGTGAATTCGATATGCATGGAGACGGAATGCCTGCACGCTTCCCGTTACGATTCTACCCCGGAAACGAGTGCTTCGGGCCGCTCGCATTTTGGCTCTCGACGCGCGGCCCGAAGCTGAGTTCGCGGAATCGGCCAGGCTTTACCGGATGCCTGGCGCCCTCAAGGTTCTTGAGCCCGCCGGAGCGATGCCCGCTTTGGTCCAGGCATCGACGACAGCCTTTTGTTCTGCACTGTTTGCCCCGAACAGATCTCCCGCGGCACTGGCCGTGCCATCCGCCGCGGCCTGGAAGTCCGCACTGGGCGTCAGCCTCTTCGTCAGCGTTTCGTACCAGATCTTCCCGGTCTTCTCCCAGGAATTGCCGCTGATCGCCGCGGCCGCCAGGTAGAACGCGTAATTCGGGATTCCGGAGTTGATGTGCACGCCGCCGTTGTCGTCGCTGGTATTCACATAATCCTTCATGAATTTCGGCTGAGGATCTTTCCCGAGCTGAGGATCGTCATACGCCGAGCCCGGATCTTTCATCGACCGCAGCGCAACCCCTCTGACCTGCGTTGTCAAGAGTCCCGCTCCGATCAGCCAATCCGCCTGGTCGACCGTCTGCCCCAGCCGCCACTGTTTCACCATCGTGCCGAATACGTCGGACATCGATTCGTTCAGCGCTCCCGATTGCCCGGAATACTGCAGAGCGGCGGTGTATTGCGTCACGCCGTGCGTCAGTTCGTGCCCGATCACGTCCAATGAAACTGTGAACCGGTTGAACAGCTCGCCGTCGCCATCCCCGTAAATCATCTGGCCGCCGTCCCAGAACGCGTTGTCGTACTGCTGGCTGTAGTGCACGCTCGAGTCCAGCCGCATCCCTCGGTCGTCCACGGAGTTGCGGCTGAAAACCTGGTCGTAGAAATTGTATGTATCACCCGAATAGTTGTATGCCTCAGTGACCGCGACATCCTTTGTTTCCGGATCGCCCTCTCCGCGAACCAGTTTCCCGGGCAGGTTTTCTTTGTTCTGTGCGTCGTAGATCGTGCGCCGTAGCATCCCTGCCGGAACTGCCGCCATGAATTGGGCCAAGATGGTGCGCCGCCCTCGGGCATGCTCGGTCAAAGCGATCGTGCGCAGCGCTCGCGCCCGATGCCTCTCCGATTCCGCCAGCCTCGTGAGGATGTGCGGAGGAAGTATCGTGCAAATGTACCTGCTTGATTGACACATGTTGGAACCTCCTGTCTGCATAGGCCGGCCGAAGGGAAAGCGGTGCCGGGCTCTGGCAGAGTAGTGCGGGCAGGGCCAAAAACGTATCACCGGGCGAGGACCAAAGCAAGGTGCTTGCCCAAGCTTCAAGGCTCCTCGCGAAAGTTCATTTCGGAAAACCTGCCTGCTCAGCCCACGCCGGCGGGTGTACACTACGCACGGAGACTCACGTCCGAAGATTGAAATGCCGCCATGTCCCCGGAAGCCACCCGTCGCGCACCGTCGACCGTTTCACAGTCGCAAAGTTCGTCGACCGCTTCGCGGTCGCAAACTCCAGTGATGTCCCTCGCTGAACTGGTTAGCCGCTACGTCTCTCTCGCTGGTCAATTCGGAAAGCCCGTCGCTCTCTCCGCTTTCCAGCTCTCTCCCGCCGAAACCGAGCGCCTCTTCTCCGGCTACGACGAGGACTACCACATCAGCCGCTTCTTCCATTTCTCTGATGCCGGCGGAACACAGTTCTCCATTAGCGGAGAGCCCGTCACGCACGTCTCCCTCGACGCCGAAATCAAGACCATCCTTTGACCCACCCGCGCCTTCACGGTCTGCTTGACAACTCCGCAGCGCGCCAAGTACATTCACGCCTGTTTTGAGAGGCTGGCACTCGACCACCCGCACCCCGAGCGTCTACTGACATGGATGTCACGAACCACGACGTTCTTTTGGTCGGGGGTGGTGGGGCAGGCCTCCGAGCCGCGATTGCCGTCTCCGAAGTCAATTCCAAGCTGAATGTCGCCGTTGTCTCCAAGGTCTATCCCATGCGGAGCCACACTGTTTCCGCCGAAGGCGGCGCTGCCGGTGTCATCAAGTCCGGCGACTCTCTCGACGAACATGCCTACGACACTATCTCCGGCGCCGACTGGCTCTGCGATCAGGACGCGGTAGAAGCTTTCGTCAAGGAAGCTCCCGAAGAATTGCTCCGGCTCGAGCATTGGGGCTGCCCGTGGAGCCGCGAGCCCGACGGCCACATCGCCGTCCGCGCCTTTGGCGGTATGAAGAAGATGCGCACGTGGTTCGCCGCGGACAAAACCGGCTTCCACATGCTGCACACGCTCTTTCAAACGACTCTCAAATACAGCGCCATCGCCCGCTACGACGAATGGTTCGTCACCAAGCTCCTCGTCGACGACGGCCGCGTGCAGGGCGTCGTCGCCATCGAACTCGCCACCGGAAAAATTCAGGCCATCACCGCCAAGGCCGTCATCCTTTGCACTGGCGGCTGCGGCCGCGTTTTTCCCTTCACCACCAACGCCAGCATCAAGACCGGCGACGGCATGGCCCTCGCCTACCGTGCGGGCGCTCCGCTCAAGGACATGGAGTTCGTCCAATACCACCCCACCGGCCTGCCCTTCACCGGCATCCTCATCACCGAAGCGGCGCGCTCCGAAGGCGGTTATCTCGTCAATAAGGACGGTTATCGCTATCTCCAGGACTACAATCTCGGCACGCCTCAGCCAAAGCCGGTCTTTCGTTCGATGGAGTTGGGCCCGCGCGATCGCCTCTCCCAGGCTTTCGTCAAGGAACACGAAAAAGGCCGCACGATAGCCGGCCCCTACGGGCCCGTGGTTCATCTGGACCTGCGCCACCTCGGAGAAAAGCTCATCAATACAAACCTGCCGTTTGTCCGCGAGCTCTGCCTCAAATATCAAAACATCGATCCCGTCAAGGAGTTGGTGCCCGTCCGTCCCGTGATTCACTACATGATGGGCGGCGTCAGCACCGACATCCACGGCGCCACACCGCTCGCCGGCCTTTACGCCGCCGGCGAAGTCGCCTGCGTGAGCATCAACGGCGCGAACCGTCTCGGCTCAAACTCCCTGCCCGAGCTTCTCGTTTTCGGCGCGCGCGCCGGCGCGGCGGCTGCGCAATTTGCTTCCCTACAAGAAGCTCCCGGCACTGCGATTCTTGCCCAGGCCATCGATGAGCAGCATCGCCTCGAAGAAAATTTCCTCTGCAAATCCGGCGGCCGCGAGCGCGCCTCCACTCTACGCGAAGAGATGCAGCACATCATGGAAGACTGTGCTGGAATCTACCGCAACGGCCCCGCGCTTGCCGCCGCGCAGCAAAATCTGCACAAGCTCCAGGAGCGTTCCGCCAATCTCGCTCTCGACGACCACAGCTTCACTTTCAACACGGATCTAACCACCGCTCTCGAGCTAACGTTCATGCTCGAGGTCGCCGAATCCATGGTCGCCTCCGCTCTGCAGCGCACCGAATCCCGCGGCGCGCATCAGCGCACCGATTTTCCCGCGCGCAACGACGAAAAATTTCTGGCGCACTCGCTCGTCTCCCGCGCCGCCGACGGCCGCCCCCGCGTCGATTATCTTCCTGTTAAAATCACTCGCTGGCCCCCGGGCGAGCGTGTCTACGGGCAGCCGGCGCAGAAAGCGGGCGCGAACTAATCTCCCATGGCCGAAACCATCAAACTTGAAGTCGCCCGCTACTCTCCCGAGCGCGACGCCGCTCCCCGCCTCGAAACATTCGAAGTTCCCTACCGCAAGGACTGGGTCGTCCTCGACGCCCTCAACTACATCAAAGACAAAGCCGACGGCTCGCTCACCTACCGCTGGTCCTGCCGCATGGGCATCTGTGGCAGTTGCGGCATGATGGTCAACGGCGAGCCCAAACTCACCTGCGCCACTTTCCTCGCCGATTACGCTCCCGCCCCCGTCCGCGTCGAGCCGCTCCGCAATTTTCCCGTCATCCGCGACCTCGTCATCGCCATGACCGACTTCATGCAAAAGCTCCAGCGCATGAAGCCCTGGCTCATCCGCAAGGAAGAAAAGCCCGTCTCCGAAGGCGAGTATCTCCAGACGCCCGAGCAGCTCGACCTCTACAAGCAGTACAGCATGTGCATCAACTGCATGCTCTGCTACGCCGCGTGCCCCGTCTACGGCCTCGATCCTTTCTTCAGCGGCCCCGCTGCCATCGCCCTCGCCCAGCGCTACAATCTCGATTCGCGCGACCAGGGCGCCAAGGAGCGATTCACCACCCTGTCTCAACACGAGGGCATCTGGGGCTGCACCTTCGTCGGCGAGTGCACCGAGGTCTGCCCCAAGCACGTCGACCCCGCCGGCGCCATCCAGCAGTACAAATTGACCGCTGCGACCCAGTGGTTCAAATCGATGCTCCTGCCCTGGGGTGGTAAATGAAGTCGCACGTGCCCGCGCACAGCTACACGCCCTATCACCCAAAGTGGTACCGCAAACGCGTCTCCACCTACTGGTGGCTCGAGAGCTGGGCCTTCACGAAGTTCATCCTCCGCGAGCTCACCAGTCTCGGCGTCGCCTATGTCGTTGCGCTCACGATTCTGCAAATCCACATGCTGTCCCACGGGCCGGAGGCCTACGCGGGTTTTGAAGATCTGATGAAAAATCCTTTCATCATCGCGTTAAACGTTATCAGCTTTCTTTTGGTCGTCTATCACACCATTACCTGGTTCAATCTCGCGCCCCGCGCCATGACCGTCCGCGTCGCCGGCAAGCGTGTTCCGGGATTTCTGATCAGCGGCCCCAACTTCGTGGCCTGGCTTGTCGTTTCCGCAATCGTGGCCTGGTTTCTCTTGCGAGGATAAATGCCGCAACAACAATCCCATCTTCGGCTCGAGCCTCTGCTCTGGACGCTTTTCAGCGCCGGCGGCGTCGTCGCCGCGTTTTTCCTCCCCGTGCATATTTTTCTGTTCGGCATCGCGTTTCCTCTCGGCTGGCTCAAGCCCCCGGCCTACTCGAGCCTGGTGGCCCTCGTCTCGCATCCGCTCGTGCGCATCTACCTTTTTGTCCTCTGCTCCGTTCCGCTCTTCCACTGGGCGCACCGGTTTCGCTACACCATCTACGACGGCCTGCAAATCAAGCACCTCAATGAGGTCATCAATTTCTGCTGCTACGGCTGCGCCGTTATAGGAACGCTGGTCGCCGGCTATCTTTTGTGGAATATTCATTAGGCAGCCAGCCTTGGCCAGCTCCGCCAGGTGGTCGTTTTCATCTAACCCATCTTGGGTCACGGAGCACGCGTTACAGAACACGGGTCACGGAATCAGGAGTCGCCATGGAACACCATCTGAAGTCCATTTCCAAAGCCGGCATACCGGAAGCCCTTGCCAAAGTCGATTTGTATCGTTATCTCAACGAGCCGGAGGAAGCCGAATCCATCTGCCGCGACATCCTTGCTATTGATTCCGAACACCAGCTCGCCCGCCGCATGCTCGGCCTCACCATCACCGACCAGTTCACCGGCGCCGCCGGCGACCGCTATCCCGAAGTGCTCGCCATTTTTCAGGGTCTGCGCGATGCCTACGAGCGCAACTACTACACCGGCCTCCTCCACGAGCGCCGCGCCAAAGCCCAGCTTCGCGCCGGGTACTCCCCGCACATTCTTCTTCCGCTCATCGAAGAAGCCCTGCGCTGCTTCGCCGAAGCCGAAAAAATTCGCCCCGCCGGCAACGACGATAGCATCCTCCGCTGGAACCGCTGCGTCCGCCTCCTCGAAAGCCGCCCCGAGTTCCATCACGAGCACGTGTCACCGGTCCTCCACGCCGAAGACACCCCGCCCTCCGACATTCCCTTCCGCCGCTCTGGCTCCCGCTAGCTCGCGCCCTTGGGACGATCCGCGCACTGACGCCGTCATTCCAAACGGAGTCTGCGCAGTGAGGAACCACTAACCACTGCTTTATGAGGGGCGCGATATGCCTGCCCGCGCGTAGTCGAACGGGTTGTGCGCTTCCGGCGAGAAATTCAATCTTGCAGGTGGGATTTGGCCAGGATTCTTAGAGCCGCCTCACGCCCTTGGCGAACACGCTCGCTCGCAGGGCAGTTCGGCTGCAATTTCAAATAAGTATCCAGGTCCCGGAGTTCTGCGCGATAGTTGCCTTTGCTGGCGGCCACATTCGATAGCACAAGATAGGCGTCGGCGAAGTTAGGGTTGCGGAGAAGAGCCTCCTGCGCGCTCTTTTCTGCCTCGTCCGGCCGGTTGAGTTGCAGGAGCGCGTTACCCAGCATTACGTGGCCCTCAGGTGCGGCGTCTTCCACTTCCAATCCCCTGCGGATGATTTTCTCCGCCTCGCCCGGTTCCCCCTCTTGGCACAGGAGGTAGCCATACCCGAACTCCGCCCAGGCGTACCGCCCCCCACTCAAATCGACGGCCGTTTGAAAGGCTTTCACCGCCTCTTCATTGTGGCCCAGCTTCATCTCCGCCACGCCCATATGGTAGTAAGCCTCGAAGTATCCAGGGAACGCTTGAGTGGCCTTTGTGAAGTGGCTCAGACTCCCGGCAGGATCGTTCTTTGCCAGGCGTTCCAACCCCTTTTGCAACTCACTCCGCGCTTTTCCAGGGATCTTCAACTCCCTCACGGAAACTGTGTAATCACTCTGGCGAATGGACGACGATTTGGACCTCAGGTACATAACGAGCTTCGAGGAAGGGCCATCGAGCTGCGCGCTGGCTTGGGCTGCCTCGTAGCCCTCTTCATCGACCGCGATATCGTACGTGCCGCGCGGAAGGTGCTGCACTCTGAACTGACCTTCCAAGTCCGTCAACACACTGCGAAATATCCCCACGATACGCGATTTCACGCTTACGGCCACCTGGCTCGCCGGCCGCCTGTCCGGTTCCAGAAGCACGGTTCCCGATATTTCTCCTTCCGCCTTCTCAAAGTTGGACACTTGCGCCTTCGCGATCGGCGCCCAGGCCATCGCTGTCATGTTCAGGATCAGGATAAGGTTCAGGGAGAAGATCGGGGGAAAGCTGGCCCGCTTACGTGACTTCTCGACTCTCGGCAATTCCAAGCGCATCTCGGCCTTCTGCGCACTTTGGGGGCGTTTCCTCAGGGGACTTGGCGGTTGGGAGAGTCAATCCGTGCCGACGCCAGCACCCACATCCTTCAGTCGTTACCTCGCTGCGGTTGTGGTTTCGCCAGCGCCGCCGTTGCACCTTAACTCTTCGATGCCAACCGTCGCGTGCTGCGCAATCTTCTGCTAAGAGAAAACCCTTTGTCTGTCCCCTTTTGAACGGAGCCCAAGAGCTGTCAGATTTCGCGGCAAATGGAACGGTGCTTGATTGTGTGAAATTCTTGTTTTCTCACACGTGCTGTATGGAACATACATCGCGACGCAAGGGGTACATAGTCATGGCTATTGGAGGGGACTACATCATGCGCTATATAAATCGCTACATTCGTTTGCTACTCCTGACTGCTGCCATTGCTGCACCAGCCGCAATCATGGCCGCTCCCAGGCCTCAAGACGTCGATACCAGTCGTGTACCTCCCCGTTCAGGGAACGTTGGGACTGCGCCTGCAGGTCCGGCTGTGTGCGCATGGGCCGCATGGATTCTAACGTTATCTGGGGGTTAAACCAAGCCTCACTTCGTGAACGCGGTTTAGACGGCACGGGTCGGGGCGATTGGAGGTGCAACCCAGGTCTTCTTGGAGCGCGAATCAGGGAGCGGCTTCGACGGTGAGTCTCAACCCGATTGCCTTAGTCACGGCAACCAACGTGGACAAGCGTGGGTTGCCCTTGACCGACAATGCGCGGTAAAGACTTTCTCGCTCGATGCCCGCAGCTTTGGCCACTTTGGCGATGCCCTGAGCTTGCGCGAGGTGGCGCAAGGCAATGAGCAGAACGCGGGGTTCGTCTTCATCTTCCAATGCTGCTTTGAGGTACTCGGCGGCAAAATCCGGGTCCTTCCGGAGCCGCCGAACGATGGCTTCGTCGTGGGAGACGCTAGCTTTGCGTTTCATCCGCTTCCGCTCCTTTGTTTATAGTATCTGAGATACTCCAGCGCACGGTCAATGTCTGCCGTCTGCTTTCGTTTGTCGCCGCCGCCGAGAAGCAATACACATTCCCTGCCAATCATCGCGTAATAGACCCGGTAGCCCGGTCCCCAGTCGATCCGCAGCTCGCACAAACCCTGTCGCAGCGGCTTGCAGTCGCCAAAGTTCCCGGCGGCGAGCCGGTTGATCCGGCTTGCAATCTTGGCTTGCGCGCGGGCATCGGCCAGTTGCGTCAACCAATCGTCAAAGACATCCTTTCCGGCGCGGCTGAGGTAGTGGCGAACCTCGATCACAGTTTCATTGTAACTTATACATCACAAGAAGACAAGTCAAGGTTGTCGTGTCTGGCTCGGGACTCGCGGCATGTGGGAGAGCACAGCCAGGAATGGCTGTGCCACGAAGAGCAAAGATGCCGGGCTTCCCGACGAAAACCGTCGGGCCCCCGCAAACCGGGGGAAAGCCCGGCGCTACAAAAGGCAGTGTCGGTGGTTAGTTTGTAGCGGTTGGTGAGAAGATTGGTGAGAAGAGACGAGCGGGGATGAATCGTGCGGACATGGGGCGCAGCATGCTGCGCCCCTACAAAAAGCGAGAGGAAGGTGTCAGGCGGGGACGGCGAGTTGGAAGCGGCGAGTGGCGAAGGGGAAGAGGAAGACGGGCGGGGGAAGAAGCGTGGGCGGGAGACGGGAGCCGAAAGACAGAAGGCCCGATTTGTGGTCGGGCCTTCCGATTTTTCGACGAAGCCGGGACAACTACCTTGTGGTGGCGGCGACGGCGGCGACGGCCTTGGCTTTGGCGAGCTCAGGGACGACGCCGAGCTGCTGCATGAGGCCCAAAGCGTCCCAGTTGACCCAGCCTTCTACCATCTTGCCGCTGGCGAAGCGGGCGATGCTTATCCCGGAGATGGTGAACTGCTTCCCCGTTGGCGCAATCCCGTTGAGATCGCCTTTATGGGTACCCCGACAGGACCATCGGGCCATCACTGTTTCGCCTTCGGCAATGAGATCCTCGATCGTGAGTCGAAGGTCGGGGAAGGCATTGCGGTAGAGACTCACTCTCTTCTTCTCACTCTCGGGGCCTCGCCCAACATCGGGCGTCGAACTGTCATGGTGAGTGTAAGTGGGTGCAAAGAGCTCGTCTGCCACCGGCACATAGCCCTTGTTCCAAACTTCTTCGAACAAACGACGGACGGCATTTTTGTTTTGTTCTGACATGTTATGTTCTCCTTTTTGAAAAAATCGGTATTCCTTCTCGCATGAAGCGAGTCGTGCTGGAGCGGTGCGGTCTGGAACCGCTGGCGTCTTGGGTGTGCGGACCTGTACGTCGGACAGGAGGTTGGGCCCCGCGCGAGGGAATAAAAAGGAACCGAGTAGGTTCTGCCCCTTAGCGCTCGATGCGGTGCTTGGCCTATAAAGAAACTGCGTTCGGACTACGAAGCGGGAGTCTCGCCGCAAACAGCGAAATCATCGTGTTCTCCTGGAGTGCGCGTGTCAAGGAGAATCGAAAGATTCTTTTGTGCAAAAAAGGCGGCGATTCGGAGAGGGCGCGGGCAGAAAGCAGTTTTCAATTGTTAGTTTTAGGTGGTTAGCGAAGGCAAACAGAAAGAAACGGCCAGACAGAGAGGAATGACGGTGAGGGTGGGCGGCTCGATGCGGCGGGTCTCAGGCGGGGACGGCGCGTTGGAAGCGGCGATAGAGTTTGGTTAGGCGGAGATCACCGAGAGAGCGCCGTGCTCCTTGCGCGTGGGCCGAACAGTGATTTGAACATCCCTACGCAGCGCCGTGAGAAATTCCATGAGGCGTCCGACGGAGAAGTTACCCGCGCGGTTTCGCATCAGCAAGGAGACCTGAGGCTGCTGCACGCCGAGAATCTTGGCGATCTCCACTTGTGTCATGCCGCTGGCTTTGAGGATGGTATGGATTTGCAGCGTGAGCTGCGCCTTGAGCAGCTCTTGCTCTGGATTGGGAAGGCCAAGGTCCGCGAAGACGTTTCCGCTGCCCTCGGTTACGCGGACAGCGCGCTTGTGTGTTTTTTTTGCTTTGGTTTTCATTTTAGTTCTGCCTTTCTCGATGGTTGTACTCGGCTTCCGCGAGCCGCCGCCTAATTAGCCCGATGTCCCTTGCCGGTGTGGCAATCCCTTTTGTGGATTTCTTTTGGAATGCATGCAAAACATAGATCACGTCCTGAAAACGCACGGTATAAACCGCCCGCCACGCATTGCCATAATGCGAAGCCACAATTTCGAGCACGCTGGCCCCGCCAAAACCTTTGAGCGGCTTGGCGGCAGGATCGGTTTTGCCCTCCTGGGCTGTAAAGAGCGCGTGTCCGATGTCGAGCCTGACCGGGCTAGGAAAAGAGCGCAAATCTTTGAGCGAGTTCCCATCCACCTGACGGGCTTCAACCCAATTTCCATCACTATACGAGTATACATATTTGCATATAGAGTTTCAAGCGTGGACAGCGAAGGGTCAGGCGGGGACGGCGCGTTGGAAGCGGCGGGAGAGTTTTTCGTGTTCTTCGCGGAGCTCGCGGGGGAGGCGGGAGCCGAACTTGTCGAAGAACTCCTGGGTATCGGCCATTTCCTGAACCCAATCGTCGGCATTCACTTTCAAGAGTTCTTCAAGCGCTTGCGGAGAAATCTTCAGGCCGTCGAGCGTCAATCCATTGCGCGCGGGAACGTAGCCGATGGGCGTTTCTTCCGCTGCGCCGCGGCCTTCGACGCGCTCCAGAATCCACTTCAGGACGCGCACGTTTTCGCCGTAACCGGGCCAGAGGAATTTTCGATCGGCGTCGCGGCGGAACCAATTCACGTGGAAGATTTTCGGCGGCTTGGGAATTTTCTTGCCCATCTCAAGCCAGTGCTGGAAATAGTCCGCCATGTTGTAGCCGCAAAACGGCAGCATGGCCATGGGGTCGCGGCGAGTGACGCCGACGTCGCCGGTGGCCGCGGCCGTCGTCTCCGAAGCCATCGTGGCGCCCACGAACACGCCGTGCTGCCAGTCAAACGATTCGTAAACGAGGGGAGCAAGGCGCGCGCGGCGTCCCCCGAAGCGTCCCCCGAAAATAAAGGCGGAAATGGGCACGCCTTCCGGCGCTTCCCACTTCGGCGAAATGCTTGGCGACTGGCGCGCCGGCACGGTGTAGCGCGCGTTGGGATGCGCCGCCGGACCTTTGGAGGAATCCCAGGGTTCGCCCTTCCAGTTGATCAGCCCCGCGGGCGGGGCCCCGTCGAAGCCTTCCCACCACGGCTCGCGTTGCGCGGTCATGGCTACATTGGTGAAGAGAGTATTTTTGGTGAGCGCACCCATCACATTCGGATTTGTTTTCAGGCCGGTCCCCGGCGCTACGCCAAAAAATCCCGCTTCCGGGTTGATGGCGTGCAGATAGCCGTCGTCGCCGATCTTCATCCACGCGATGTCATCGCCCACGGTCCACACGCGATACCCCTGGTTCTCCAGCACCGAGACCATCATCGCCAGGTTTGTCTTGCCGCACGCGCTGGGAAACGCCGCGCCCATGTAGGTGACTTTTCCGCCGGGCGATTCCAGTCCGAGGATCAGCATGTGCTCGGCCATCCAACCCTGTTCGCGCGCCATGTAGCTGGCGATACGCAGCGCGAAGCACTTTTTCCCGAGCAGGGCGTTGCCACCGTAACCGGAGCCAACGCTCCAGATGAGTTTTTCCTGCGGGAAATGCAGGATATAGCGCCGCATGGGATCCAGATCGCCCAGGGAGTGCAAGCCCGGCACGAAATCACTCGACGCGCCGAGCCGGTCCATAGCCACTTTGCCCATGCGCGACATGATGCGCATGCTGGCGACGACGTAAGGGCTGTCGGTGACTTCCACGCCCACTTTGCTCAGCGGCGAATTAGCGGGGCCCATGATGTAGGGCACGACGTACATAGTGCGGCCGTGCATGGCGCCGTCGAGGAGCGCGCCTACTTTGTGCTTGGCCCCCCCGGGATCCATCCAGTTGTTGGTTGGCCCGGCATCGTCTTTGTCAGGCGTGCAAATGAACGTCAGGTGCTCGGTGCGGGCCACGTCGTTCGGGCTGCTCCGGTGCAGGTAGCAATTGGGGTAGGTTTTTTCGTTCAGCGGAAAAGAGTCGCCGCCCCGCAGCATTTCGCCGATGATGCGCTGGTTTTCGGAATCGGACCCGTCGCAGTAAACGACGCGGTCGGGCTTTGTCAGCCCAGCTGCTTCGTTAACCCAGCTTTCCAGTGGAGTTGCCACGCTGCTCTCCCTGCCGGTCGTCCGCCAAAAGCTCGCGCTAAACTTCCACGCACTCGCGCTCCGGCGCAAGATGATCGCTTCGCCGTCCGTGGTGCGATGGTGACCATGCCAACCGGTCGAAGCAAAGGCGGGAAAGACAGGCCGGGCTGGCAGGACCTTGTTTCTTCTACGCGCCCAAGTTTATGTTACCGGTCGCCGCCCGCGCAAGTTTGCGCCGCCCGCAGCGTGGCCGAGGCGGCACGGTCAGGCCTGCACCTGCGATCCGATGCAACATCAGCGGGAGCCAGAGGTTCTGCCCGCGAAAATCACCAAAGGGCGCAACCGGCTCGCAGAATCCTTCGTGGCCGCGCCTTTGCCCGGTGGGACTTTTGTGCCTTCGGTGATCGAGCGCCGGATCGCGGCCAGGGGCGCATCCTCGTTAAAATGGACTTTCTCACCGTCGCCCTCGACTCCCAACTGCTTCCAGAGGGCGGGAAGGTCCACCTGAACGGGGCGGTCTTTCATCTCCGCATAAAGTTTTTCCAGGACTTCCACGCCCGCGGCGCGGTCGGCCACCTTCAGAGTCTGCGCCAAGTCCCAGTCCACTCGAATGTCACCGCCGGCGTCGAGGATGCCGCGAAGGGCGTCTTCAAGGCCTTTGCGGTTTTGCGTTTGTTTGCGGATCTCCACATCGGTGACAAGGCAGAAGAGCGCGCCGCCCCAATACGTTCTACCCCAGGTGTGGGTGTGGTCGAGGCCTTGGTCGCCATCTCGTGGAAGGCCCTTGGGCATGTCTCGCATCAGGTCGCTCCACATTTGCGACGCGGTCCAATGGCCCGCGCGGATCCGCGCGATGGGTTCCACGTAAGTGGAAATCCCTTCTTCTATCCAGTGATGCTCGTCGGCCATCGATGGAAAGGCGAGATGGACCATCTCATGCGTGAGCACCCAATCCTGGGCAAACCCGGAAGCCGTCGTCTTGCTTCCGGCGCGAATCAGAATGAGCCCGCCCTCCCGGCCAAAAGTGCGGCCGTTGCGGACGCCAGTGCCGGCGAAAGGGGTCACGCGAAGAATGAGGTGAGGAAGGGGAAAGCGGCCATAATAAGCGGCCACGGATTCCGCAGCGGATTGAACCCAACGCAGGAGATCCGGCTGCGACAAGGGAGAGTCGTTCTGTTCGACCGTCACGTCAATCCGCGCGCCGCCAATCAGCAGTGTGGAAGTCATGTCATTGGGCGTTGCAGACGGGCAGGGAAGTAACAGGAGAAGCACACCGAAGCAAGCACGGCCGGTGAAGGCAATGAGGAATCCCTTGGATGCCATGACGCCATGAATCGCCGGAACTTAATCCTAAACCAAAAAAAAAGGGTTTGCGGTCAGCCCTGCGATGCGCCGGCGCCATTGGGCTCCGGCTTAAAGAGCAAGCGGCCGAGAAGATTATCGAGCGTGATTTTGCCGCCGCCAAATAGCAGCACAATCAGCGAAGCGATAAGGAATGTATAAGGGGCCGCGGCGTAAAATTTGTCCGGGTCGGAAAAGATGGAAAAGAGCGCTTCGCGATCCGCGGTGACGTAAGCCATGATCAAGTTGATGGTGAGCACGAGGGCGACGGGGCGTGTGAGCAAGCCGAGCGCGAGCATGATGCCGCCGAAGAATTCGAGGCAAGCAATGGCTACTGCCATGACTGCGGGAGCAGGAAGACCGAGGCTCGAGAAAAATTCCGTGACGTTAGAGAGATGATGGAGTTTGCCCCACCCGCTCTGCACCAATTGAACGCCCCAGTAAAGCCGGACGAAAAGCAGAAACGGGGACTGAAGGTACGAAACCAAACCGAAAAACTTGTCGTGCCAGATCTTCACGCGAGAGATTAGTTTCTTCATGATCGGGGTCGATGCACAACCTCGAAAGATGCTTTAGCGTCTAACGCTTTTCTTATCCGGACCGCAGAACCAACCCAGCGCCGCCCAGATCTGAAACCACGCTTGAACGGCGGCGGGCCTCTCTTCCGGCGCTAGGGAGCTGTTCCGAAACGCGGCAACGATGGCCGAGCCGATCGTCCTCCCCTCTTTCAGGGCGCACAGGATATGGAATTCTTCGCGTTCCAGCCTGCGAAAATAAACCGAGTAGTCGATGCGGTGGACCGCGAGGAAAATCGGAGTGGGTTTCAATTGGGCCACGGCCCGCACACGCTTGCGTTTCCGGCGCTCCTGAAATGCATTGCTGGCAAAATCCGTATCTTCGTCTTCTTTTCTCACGGCGAGGAGGAGATCGTCGACGGGATAGCGAAAACTAAGAAGGCGAATGTAGGGCTGCAGTTTCAGCTTGAGCCGGGCGGCATCCCCAGCGCCAAGATCTTCCGGACGCAATGCGGGCTCGGCTTTGCCGTCGAACGCTTCGATGTCCGCCCATTCGAGCCGCGCGATATCCAGCGCGATGGTGTGCTTCCGGCCGGCCCACCGCGGATGTTTGCGCAGCCAATCCTCGAGACGCGAGCCGAGATCCCGCAGAGTGAACGAGCGCGAAGGATTATCCACGAGGTAGGCTTTAGCCATGACCTCGAACCGGCGCTCGCCCAGAACGGCGCGCAATCCGGGAAAATCTTCGATCAAGCTGGAGAGCAGCCGGAACCAGTATTGCTTGTTGTAGATCTCGAGCCGTTCGAACGAGGTGAGCCGGTCATTCGGCTTGATGAAACGCGCGGCGTAACGGCTCATTGGGCCGCCGTCCGGAGCCCTGCGTTGCATCGCTGCGGAAGCCGTCAGGGGCCGAAAGACAGCCGTGGCCATGCGTTTTTGGATCTCCAGCAGCTTCATACGGCAGCCGCCAGCGCGGTGGCGCGCAAAAAGTGATTGGCTTTGAGCGCTTCGTCGTGCACTTCCTTGAACGAGGGGATGCTGTCGTCCCATTCGAGCAGCGTGGCGGTGTGACCCGCGCGCTGAATGGCCCGCTCATACAACTTCCAGACCGGATCAATCACCGGGTGATCGTGCGTGTCAAGGATGTACTTGCGATATTTCGAATGCCCCGCAATATGAATCTGCGCCACGCGTTCCGCAGGAACGCTGTTCAGATAGGAAAACGGATCGAAATTGTGATTTTGCGAGGACACGTAAATATTGTTCACATCCAGAAGGATGCCGCAGTCCGCACGCTCCACGACTTCGTTCAAAAACTCCCACTCGGTCATTTGCGAATCGTGGTATTCGGCATAGCTGCTCACGTTTTCCACGACGACGGGGATTTCGAGGAAGTCGCGCACCTCGCGGACTTTTTCCCCAGTAATCCGCGCAGCCTCGAAGGTGTAGGGCATCGGGAGCAAGTCGTGGGTATAGCGTCCGTCCACGCTGCCCCAGCACAGGTGGTCGGAAAGCCAGGGCGTCTTGGTGCGTTTCGCCAGCTCTTTCAACCGGCGCAGATGTTCTCGGTTCAGCTTTTGCGCCGACCCGAAATACATGGAAACGCCATGCTGCACGACTTTGTATTGCTCAAGAATTTGATCGAGGCCGTGCAATGGCCGCCCGCCGTCAATCATGAAGTTCTCTGAAATAATCTCGAACCAGTCGACGACAGGCTTGCGCGTGAGGATGTGCTGGTAATGGGGGGCGCGCAGGCCGATGCCGATTCCGTAGTCGGTGAATCCATTGAAGCGATTCGCGGGCATTGATTTCTCCGAAGATGGGTGACGCAGAGGGGCTGGAGGATTGCACCAGCCCCCCGACAGAAGATACGCGTCAGCAGGAAGCTGGCATTAGGCCGGTTTCTTGTCGTCCATCGGCTTGCCGTCTGTCCTGCACTCACCCTTACCCTTGCAGTCGTTCTTGCCCTTGGTCGATCCGCAGCCGCCCTTGCCCTTACAAGAGTTCTGGCCCTTACAGGCGTGCTTTTCCTTCACCTTCTTGTCGGCTTTCTTGTCCTTGTCCTGATCCTGGGCCATGGCGGAAGCCTTTGCCCCAGGAAGCAGATTGGACGCCTGAAGGCCGGCACCGGTCCCTGCGAGCAAGCCCGCAAGCGCCGCGCCAGTAATCAGGAGCTTGTTTGACTTTGTCATTTCTTTCAACGACCTCCTATGTTTGATTTGATCCTGCTGCTGCCCTCTCGGCGGATTGCCCGCCGTGAAGATCAAGAATCCTCGTCCCGGCTCTCTTTGCCTCACGGACGTCATGGGCGCCCGCTTCATGCCCACGGCCAAATGTCACGGGCGCTCGCCCGGGCCGGAGCATACCGCATCTTAGGTCGTTAGACCGCTCCCGTCTCGAAAGGATTCAAAGAATTAAGGCGTCAGATCCCGTGAATCAAGACGGATCTGGCCTTCCTGTTGCCGTGCCCTTTAACGCCCCCTCTTTTGTTGTCTCCGCACACTGACGGTTGAATAAGATAACCGGCATTTGCTCAAATCTATTCCAACTCGGCCACAAACGTATTTCCCCGCAACAAGTTCCCAGCGCTTGGGGAGGGAATGCCCGGAACGGGCGGCTTGATATTACACCCAATCCACACATCGGAGTCTATAAGAGAAGTGGTATCCCCCCTTACGACGCTGGCGTCAAGTGGAAATCCTACGGTCCCCGGCTTGTGCTCAATCCCTCCGTTCGTGTGCGTCCCTACTCTAGGTACGGATTTACCTGCGCTCCGGATGAGCCGCCGTTCGCAGGCGCCTTAGGGGGCGCCTATCCTGGTTCTCATTAGGTTTACACCTGAGGGCCTCCGGCAGAGGTGAGCCAGCTATTGTTCCCCGGCTGCTTTGCATGAATTGGGAACCAATGGACTTGCTCAAGAACTCGGCAGAATACTTCTTCCCTCGTCCTCGCCGTTGTGCTCAATGGATTACCTCGGTACTATTCAATTTTTTCTTGCTTGCGCCGATCATCAGACGGTATGCCTAACCTCTACTTTTGCCAGCCCCATGCAAAAAACCAAGGCATGCTTCGCGCCGTTCTTTCCGTAACCGAATGCGAGCGGGTGGCCAAGCATTATCCTCTCACTTACGTTGGTGAAAAATTCCCCAGTGTTTCAGACAGCCCGGAAGGAAGCTCCGACTTTGCAATTGTAAGCTTTACCCCAGAAGAATCCAGCGCACCCTGGCGCGCCGGATTCTATCGCGTCAGCTCCGATCTAGCGGCCCTCAACGAAGCCCTCCGGGAGCTCTCTCGTTAAGCAATTCAGCACTCTACTCTGAACCTTGGCCCTGCGCGGGAGCCCCCTCCCCCAAACAAGCGTGCCGATTGCTGCGCAGCAGCCTGTCTCCTGCACGCGATGAAAGGGAGTTCGGACAGCGGGGTACGAAAGTACCGGGAAAGAGCCGGGAGAGAGGGCGAGAAGTACCGAAGAGATTGAAACCGGTGGCCTATCGACGAAGGAGCTCGGGGAAGGCAGAATCGCAAATGTAATCGGGGTTGGTCTTTCTTCCGGGATAAATGACGTTTGGAGGCTGTTTGCTCCTGTGAGCCGGACTGCTGCTCGCGAGCGCAGCGGGACGGCCGGAAGATCCAGACTGATTCCGGTGTACAGTACCCTCCATCCCCCACGCCCGAGCGGCCGGTGCCCCCACCGGCCGCTCATTTTTTTGTGAGCAGGCTTGGCAGCGACGGTGTCATAAATTCTTAGTCCTCAGTATTTTGTGAAGGAAAATGCAAAGGGCGGACCGAAGTCCGCCCTTTGCCAATACCGCTTCGACGGCACACTCGCGGGAGCTTGCGGCTAACCACGAGCAATGAAAAAGGGGGCTGGTGCAAGCCCCCTCTTTCTGAACTGACCCCCCAATAAACCGTGAACCGAGTCGAGGTTCGGCTCCGGCCACCCCGGGAAGCCAATCTCTTAAGTTAGCCAGGGAAGAGAGCAAGAGTTGTGCCAGCAGCCATGCGAGTTTGAAAGTTCACGGAGTCGTTTGATTCAAAGGTGTTTAGGTGAGGAATCGACCGACTGAAGGGTGAGACAGGCGGCGAACCGCTACAAAATCCCACAGAGTTGACCGGGGGCGTATCCATTCTTTAGGAGAAAAAGACACTAAACCGCAGCAAGGCTGCGGCGCCAGCGGCGCCAGACTAGCCAAGTGGGCATGGCGAGAATGGCGAACCAGAGTACGAGTACCGGGACGTATTCAGCGAAAAAAAGAACGAGGCCGAGGAGGCTGTCGGCGGCGCTCTTGCCCGAGTTTAGAACGAATGCGGGTGGTGCGTCTTGCATGGTCTATGAGCGCGACTGCAAGGCGGTCGACACCCGCCTGAGCCGTTCATTGAGTGTAATGTCGCGAACAGGAGAAAAGTTCCCTAGATGAAAAACGGCAATGAGGGGTTACTGCCCTAAAGAGAAGACAACATCGACTGTTGTATCGACCTCTACCGGCTCGCCATTCAGAAGAATGGGTTTGTACTCCCATTTGCGAACAGCATCGAGAGCAGCCTGGGCAAGCACTGGGTGCCCAGACATAGTCTCACCCTGCATCACCTTGCCGTCTTTACCGACGATAATATGCAGCCGAACAGTGCCCTGAATCCTTTGATCCTGCGCTTCTTTCGGATAGGCGGGATTGACTTTGTGCTTTAGTTGTTTTGTCATGACCTGGCCGCCCATCTTGAGGCGTTTAACTCGCGGCTGTGGCGCTTCTTGGTCGGTGGGTTGCGACGTTCTTGCAGAATCTTGAGTCTGCGCCGACTGATTCGGCCAGAACGATAGCAGAAGGGCAAGAATCAGATAGCAGATCATAAGGCACCTCCGAGCCCACGCAAGTCTAGCGTTTGGTCCTTCGGAAATCCAGCTCCCGAAAGAGACTTTGGCAAGCAAAGCAATTTAAGAATCAGGCGCCGATCGAAGAGCGGAGGGCGGCGGCGAGGGATTGGCTGAAGCGCTGGACGTCGGCGTCGTGTTCGGCCTCGACCATGACGCGGGCGAGCTGCTCGGTGCCGGAGTAGCGGAGGACGATGCGGCCGTTTTCACCGAGTGCGGATTGGGCTTCGGCGAGGGCACGGGAGACGGCGGGGAGAGACTCGAGCGGGGGCTTGGATTTTACTTTTACGTTGACGATGGTTTGTGGATAGTCCTTGAAGCCCTCGACGAGGGATTCGATCTTGCCGCGCATGGAGACGAGCGAAGCGATTTTGACAGCGGTGAGCAGGCCGTCTCCCGCAGGGCTGTCGTCGAGGAAAATGATGTGGCCGGATTGTTCGCCGCCGATGACGTTGCCACTCTTGAGCATTTCCTCGAGGACGTAGCGATCGCCGACGGCGGCGCGGGCGAGCGAGATACCTTCGCGGGCGAGCACGCGCTCGAGACCGAGATTAGACATGGAAGTGGCGACGACGCGGTCGCCCTTGAGTTTGCTTTGGGACTTGAGATAACGCGCGACGGCAAGGAGGACGCCGTCGCCGTTGACGATTTTCCCCGTTTCGCAAGCGAAGAGGGCGCGATCGGCATCGCCATCGAAGGCAACGCCGAGCCAGGCGCGTTCCGCGACAACCCGTTCTTGCAGGCCTTCGAGATGGAGCGAGCCGCAGCCGGCATTGATGTTGCGGCCATCGGGTGACACGCCCATAGCGACGACATCAGCGCCGAGGGAGCGGAAGAGTGCAGGCCCGAGTTTGTAAGCGGCGCCGTTGGCGCAATCGAGAACGATTCGGAAGCCGGAGAGCTTCGCTCCAGGAATGACGCGGCTGCCGAGGAAGGCGAGATATTCGGCGTCGAGAGACTCGTCAGCCGTGAGAGCGGGCGGATTTTTCGGCGGCAATTCGGAGCGATGTTTGAAAATATCAACTTCCAATTCTTCTTCGACGGAGTCTGGAAATTTCATCCCGGCGTGGGAGAAGAGCTTTACGCCGTTGTCGTGATAGGGATTGTGCGACGCGGAAATCACGACGCCGGCATGAAAATCGTTCTGGCGAACGAGGCAGGCGACGCCGGGGGTAGTGATGACGCCGGCAAAAGCGACCGAAGCGCCCGCTTGCGCGAGGCCTGCGGCGAGGAGCGCAGCGATGTGGGGGCCGGATTCGCGGGTGTCCATCCCGATGAGGACGTGAGCGGCGTTGTGTTTGCGGCGCAAATATGTGCCGAGGGAACGGCCGGTGGCGCAAAGCGTGGCGTCGTCGAGCGGCGGGGTGCCGGGGACGCCGCGGATGCCGTCTGTGCCGAAGAGGTCTTTGGGCATGAGAGGAAACTGGCCGCACTCCGGATCGACGATCTAGAAAAAGCTTAACACACTGACGGAATGGGATTTTCCCACAGGTTTCACAAAATTCTCTTGGGTAAATAGCGTGGGGAGCAGGGCGGCAGCCTGAAGATGGACGAGTGGAACAGCCGCTTGGCCCGAGTAAACTGGGAGAAGCGAAGAGGCCCGCGGCTTTTATGAGTGTGCTACCGTTGTAGCAACGGAGCTGTTTGTGTCCACGATAGAAACGCCACCATCGATAGTCCGGGTCAAGGGACTGTCGTTCAGCCTGCGAGTGATTGCGGCGGCCATCATCCTGCTGTTTTGCTACTACGCGGCAGGAGTAGTCATCACAGTGCTGCTGTCGATCCTGCTGGCGTATTTCCTGGACCCGGCGGTAGAGTTTTTGGAGAGAATGCACCTGCCGCGAACGATAGGGGCGATGGTCATGGTGTTTCTACTCATCGCGGTGCTGGCGGCGGTGGGCTACGGGTTGGGAACTCGCACGGCGGATTTTGCGGCTAACTGGCCCCGCTACAGCGCGGTGTTGCGGCAAGCAGCGTTGACGGTGGAAGGTAAAATCCGAGGCCTCGAAGGACAAGTTTCGCAGATCGCCCCGGGGCCGGCCGCAGCACAGCCCGTGGATGTGCGGCCCGAAGCGGGAATCGTGCGCACGCTGATCTTCCGCGGGATTGGCTCGCTGTACGCGCTCTTTCTCGAAGTGACGTTCTTGCCCTTTCTCGTGTTTTTCATGCTGGCCGGGAAGCGGGAGGTGTGGCACGGAACGCTGCAGCTATTTCCAGTATCGCGGCGGACGCAGGTCAAGGAGACGCTGGAGGACATGCGGGACGTGCTGCGCGACTACCTGGTGGGGATGTCGCTGGTGGCGCTGATGGTGATCGCGGCGAGCAGCGCGTTCTTTTGGTTTCTTGGACTGGACTACCCGATTCTCACGGGGATCGTGTCGGGATTGCTCAACATGGTGCCGTATATCGGCGCCGTGATGGCCTGGCTGCCCGCGTTTGTGATTGCGCTGGCGAAATGGAAAACGCTGGGGCAGTTTGCGCTGATCGCGGCGGGATTGACGACCGTGCACGTGCTGGCGCTGAACCTGGTAGCGCCGAAGCTCGTGGGCCGGCGCGTGCGGCTGAATGCGGTGGCCATTACGATCTCGCTGCTGTTCTGGGGCTGGGTGTGGGGCGGCATGGGATTAGTGCTGGCGATTCCGATAACCGCGACGCTGCGAGTGATCTGCGACCACACGGAATCCTGGAAGCCGATCGGACGCTGGCTGAGCGGTTGAAACCGCGGCGGACGCGGAGAACGTCTTTCCTTCCGGTGAGGAAAATCGAATGAAACTGAGAATTGCATTGTTTGCCGCTTCCTGCGCGCTTGCGGCGATGTCGGTACCCGAGGCAAACGCGTGGGGCTGCAAGGGTCATCAGACGGTGGCGTTGATCGCGGAGAAATACTTGACGCCCGAAGCGAAGCAGTTGGTGCAGAAATTGTTGAGCGAAAACCCTATCGATCCAAAGGTGAAACGCTATTGCGGAGATTCCGTGAGAGACGCGATGGCCGACTCGGCAACGTGGGCGGACGATGTCCGCAACGAGAAGAAGAACGGCCCGTGGCACTACATCGACATTCCCCGGGGCGCAAAGCGCGGGCCGCTGGAGCCGTTTTGCGGGCAAGAAGGCTGCGTGACAAAAGCAATCGCTGAACAGGTGGCGATTCTAAGAGACCAGAACGCCGAAGCGGCCAAGCGCGCGGACGCGTTGCGCTATGTCATTCATTTCGTCGGGGACTTGCACCAACCTCTGCACGCCACGACGAATGCCGACGAAGGCGGAAACTGCGTGCCGGTGAAGTACTTGCGGCGAAAGCCGCACGAACACAATCATTCCTACGTGCCGAATCTGCACAGCTTGTGGGACACCGCCATACCTGAGCGGGACATGGAAGGCGCGGATCCGGGGGAATATGCGGAGGCGCTCGAAGGAATATTTGCGGCAGACATTGAGGGATGGCAGAAGGCAGGCATCCGCATCGAAGAGTGGGCATGGGAAAGCCATGACCTGGCTGAGAGTGCGGCGTATGGGAACTTGACGCCGAAAATCGCCATCGAGCCGAATGTTCCAGTGCGGAGCTGCACGGACGACAACAACATCGGAGAAAGGCTTTTGCATCAAGGCATTACGGTGGGCGAAGCCTATCAGGAAAAAGCGGCGCACGTAGTTGAAGAACGGATCGCGCAGGCAGGCGTGCGGCTGGCGATGACCCTCAACGAGGCGGCGAAGACGGCTCCTTGAGAGCAGTTGGCACCTGATTGGGCGCGGGGGCAACCGGGCTTGCGGAACTCACGCCGAGCGATTTGATGAAAACGATGAGCTGCCAGCGCTGCGGCTCAGGCAGCTTGGACCAGACCGGCATGCCGCGACGGACCACGCCATTGGTCAGGATCCAGAAAATAGCGCCGGGCTGGGCGTTTTGCACTTCCGCTGCGCGCAGGCTGGGGGCCTTCTTTCCACCTTCCGCAGTTTCTCCATGACATTCCGCGCAGTGCCGAGCAAACAGGATTCTTCCCGCAGCTACGGAATCGCGATTATTTTCGAGAGGGTTGTGTTTGGAGCGGGCCTTCTCAGGAGCTTTGGCGAGCTCTGCATAGACGAGTTTGTCGTCCTTAGCCGGGCCGACGTCTTTCTCTTGCGCCGCGGCTTGTGAAACTGCAAGCAGTGCGGCCAAGGCGATGGCCAGGAAGAAGTGTTTGTTCATGGGCGGATGCCGAAGAGGCTCCCGAGCATCCGGCCGAAGCCGGAGATTTCGCGGGAGACTCCCCAACGGAGAAGGAAGCGGTGGCTGTTGTCGTTAAGCCCGAAACCGGGAGAGATGCGCAGGGTCCAGTCTGAGGGAAGATTCCAGGCGAGGACAGGGGCAAAGTAATGCGAAGTTTCGTGCAGGCCAAAATTGTGGCGGTCGCCGAGGCCGCCATACATCTCGACGCCGGCGACAAAATTCTCGCGGCAGAAGTTGCAGGCCTTGGCGGAGGCCTTGAGGGCCAAAGGGCGGCTGGCACCGAGGGCGTAGCCGAATTCCCAGGGGGAGTTTGCAAGATTCTTGGCGGCACGCGTGTTTTGCGCGAAGTTCCAGCCCTTGAAAGTGCTGGAAAGGATTAATTTCAGCTCGACTTCACGGATGTGTTCCTGGCGAGCTTCGGCATTGGGGGTGAGGAAATCCGCCTCGACATCGTGGCCTTCGCCTTCCTTGAGGATTTTGTCCGCGCCGTTTTTGTTCTCGAACTCGACATAGAGGATGGGATTGATGAAGTGCTCGTGCTTGAGGGGCCGGAAGCGGTTCTCCCAACGGAATCCGGTGAAGACGGTGGAATCGTGGAAAGTGGTCTGACCGTCAAGGTAGAGCTCGGTGGTCCACCAGGCGGTGACGCCATATTCGAATTCAGTCCAGAAGGAGTGGAAATTGTTCCCGCCGCGCTGTGTGCCAAAGATTGAGAAGTACTCGATTTCGAGGTTTCCAGGTTCTTCCAAATAGTGGTCATAGGCGACGAAATAGGGGCGTTCCTGGGAATGGAGAGAAGGCGAAAGGGCCGTGCAAAGCGAGAGCAGAGCGAAAACACGGATGGCAAGGCGGACGAGGGACGACACGGAATCTCCTTTGCAAATGACTTGCAACCACGATATAAGACTAACTTAGTCCGATATCATATGCAAATGACTTTCAACTGCAACCTGGAGGGCACCTACTCATTCGGGACGGAACAAACCGCAGCCTGTTGATTATTAAGCACGCTAGTACGGTTGTTGCATTGCCAGGCGCCATCCTGGTGGTAAGCTGGCAGGAGACTCGAAGCGAACTCGCTTGTCTCACGGAACGACCCATGGGCCCGTCCTCTCGCCCGCGGGAAACCAAACACCCTAATCGAACGCCTTTCCCTGTTCTGAAAGAGCATACGGTCCGAATGCTACTTAGCCCGCGTCCGGAGCAGTTGCTCGGCGCCATCTTGGAATCAAGCGAGGAGGCGATCCTCGGCGTTGCGCTCGACGGCACCATCGAAAGCTGGAGCCGGGGCGCGGAGCGGGTCTATGGTTATGCGGCGGCGGAGATCACCGGTCAGCCCTTGAAGCGGCTTCTGCCCCTCCACGAGATCGCAGCACACGAGAAGGAGCTCGGAGCCGCACGCGCCGGGGAAATCCGCTGCCACGATAATGCGGAACGCCTGCACAAGGACGGTTCGTTGCTCCAGATCGCGGTGAGGCACACACCGCTGCGCGACGAAGAAGGCAGGATCAGCGGCATCCTGGAGAGCGGACGGGTGCTGCACGGCAAGAAAAACGGCACGCTAGCGGAAACCCAGCTGCGCTTGCTGGCGGAACAGATGCCAGTGGTGCTATGGACTACGGATCGGAATTTGAGGATTACCTCGAACTGGGGCTCGGAAAAGCAACTCGCAAGGGTCCAACCAGGGGAGCTGGAGGGGCGGACAATCTTTGAGTATTTGAATTGCCCGGACCCGAAAGCTTCGCCAATTGCGCAGCACTACGCGGCACTGCGAGGAGAATCGTCTCATTTCGAATATCAGCACTGGAACCGCGTTATGGATGTCCATCTGGAACCGCTGCGAGCGGTTACAGGGGAAATCATTGGCTGCATCGGGGTGGGGGTGGACATCACAGAACGGAAAAAGAGCGAAGACGAAATCCGTTTTCAGGCGACGCACGACGCGTTGACGGGCCTAGCCAACTACCGGGAGTTCGTCGACACGCTGGAGCGGGAAATAGGCCGTGCCGAGCGCAGCCGCCACTCGTTTACAGTAATGCTTCTGGACCTCGACGATCTGAAGCGAATCAATGACCGGCTGGGCCACCTGGCGGGAAACCGCGCGCTGAAGCGTCTGGCGGCGAGGATAAAGGATCATGGCCGGTCGACGGACCTGGCGGCGCGCTACGGCGGGGACGAGTTTGCGGTGATCTTGATCGAATCGGATCTGCGGATGGCAGAGCAAGTGGCGGAACGCATCGAGAGCTGCCTGCGCAACGACGAGGAAGAGCCGCGGTTGACCGTGAGCATCGGAACCGGAATCTACCCAAATGACGGCCGGACAGCCCAGGAACTGCTTGAAGCGGCGGACCAGCGGCTGTACCGGCGGAAAAAGATGTCCGAGGCGCGAAGCGCATCAAGCAGCTAGGCAAATCACACCAAACAGGACGAGCGAGGCAGCGCGTTGACAAGATGGGGAGTGCGCGCGATGCTGACCAGGTTTCTTCCAGGTCTTCAAACGCGGGAGGACACCTTGAAACGCCCGGAGCTTGTGCTTGCGCTGTTGGATGAAGCCTACGAAAAGCGTACGTGGCATGGGCCAAATCTCAGACAATCGATCCGTGGAGTGACGGTGAAGCAAGCCGCTTGGCGTCCGGGGCGGGGACGCCACAACATCTGGGAAGTGACGGTGCACGCGGCGTATTGGAAGTACGCGGTGCGGAGACGGCTTGAGGGAGGAAAGCGAGGGTCGTTCGCGCTTAAAGGGAGCAATTTCTTTGCCCGGCCGGAAAAAGGCAAGGCCAGCGACTCGGCGTGGCGCGCGGATCAGAAACTGTTGGAGATGGAGCATCGCGCACTGCGGGGGGCGGTGGCAAGGATTCTGGACACACCCCGCGCTCGCAAAGAGCTGCGACGAGTCTATGGGGTGGCGTTTCACGACGTCTATCACGCCGGGCAGATCCGGCTGCTCCGGCGCCTGATGCCCCGCTGAGCGCGGGAACAAGCCATCCGGTTCTCAGGATCGGAGCTGGCGAAGCGTTTGGACGAGGCGCGGGAGATCGGCTGTGTCCTGAAATAAGCGAATGGCGGCGATGCCGGAGGCACCGTGAGCGAGACACGCAGCGGCATTTTCCAGCGTGATGCCGCCGATGGCGAGAACGGGGATGGAAACGGCGCTGCAAACCGCAGCGAGGCGCGCGAGGCCTTGAGGCTCGCCAAAAGCGCCTTTTGAGGGCGTGGCGAAGACGGGTCCGAAGAAGAGGTAGTCGGCGCCCGCGGAGGCGGCGGATTTCGCGGCTTCGGGCGAATGGCAGGAAACGCCGACAAGAAAATTGTCCAGCAAAGGCCGGGCGGCTGGCGAAATCTGCAGCATGCGCCTCACTTCCTGAACCGGCAACGAGGTTTCACCCAAATGGACACCGCCGGCTTGCTCGGCGAGAGCTACGTCGAGGCGGTCATTGACCAGGAGGCGGGGTGTTTCCGCCCTGGAAGACGTTTTCAAGTGATGCAGCGCTTCTCGAGTGAGCGCGGCCGAGTCTTTCCCCGGCAAGTCCTTCTCGCGAAGCTGAATCCAGTCAATGCGGGCCGCGGCGGCTGCGGCGATTCTTTCCAGGAGGACTTCGGTGACGTCTTGCGGCGGCGTCGTGCGGAGACTCCGGCGGTCCGTGACATAGCAAAGAATGGGGCTTTGGTCAGGCATGGCAATCGGCGCGGGGCCAGGACTATTGCGGCGGAACAGTGCCGCTGGGGCCCGGGCGCGAGCCGATCAGCCCCAGAGC